>OUNK010000037.1_pt2 | contig 24024 bp, 22 predicted proteins | sample 1755341 | NCBI WGS metagenome assembly OUNK01 (sample SAMEA3914788, study PRJEB12502) | metagenome | biome: forest; material: soil | place: Canada | collected 2011-07-03 | depth 0.1 m | reverse complement strand
CCGGCGTACTGCGCGGGGCCGATATGGATCTTGCCGGCCAAAAAGGTGCCCGCCGTGAGCACAATGGACCTGGCGCGGAAAGAAACGCCCATTTGCGTCACTACGCCGGTGACGCGACCGTGCTCGATCAGCAAATCGTCCACGGCCTGCTGGAATAGATCCAGATTGGGCTGGGTCTCCACCATCCGACGGATCGCCGCCTTATATAGCGCCCGGTCGGCCTGGCATCGCGTAGCGCGTACCGCCGGCCCCTTGGACGCATTCAGCGTGCGCCATTGGATGCCCGCGCGATCAGCTGCATGGGCCATCGCGCCGCCCAAGGCGTCGATTTCCTTCACCAAATGGCCTTTGCCGATGCCGCCGATGGCCGGATTGCAGCTCATCTGGCCAATCGTCTCGATGTTATGGCTCAGCAGCAGCGTGCGCGCACCACAGCGCGCCGCGGCCAAGGCGGCCTCGGTGCCGGCATGGCCGCCGCCGATCACGATCACGTCGTAGGAGCTGGGATGAAGCATCGGAATGGGCAAAATCAGTTAGAGACAAAGGCTTATGGTAATGCGCCCGGGGTTGAAGGGCATCCCCTACGCAAATATGGCATGTTTCCTGCTTTATAAATCACCGCACTCTCACGGGCAGATGCCGCGCGATTCGCGCGCTGAGGAAGGACGACAGGGGTCCTTTTGCGTACCGGGACAGGAAGCAAGACGGCGCCCCTCGGGGCGCCGTCGTTATTTTTGCGATCTCTTAAGAGAGATCTGGCGCCCGGCGGTCTCAGGAACAGGGGGAATCCAGGATGACCGTGTTGCCGGGCGCCAGAAACTGAAACATTCGCGGGCTGCGCGGCTAACGCTGCACCCCCTTGGCGTGGACGAATCATCGCCCTAAACGCGTGAACATTGGGTGACTGAAACGCAAATTTATGCCGGTAAACGGCACCTGCTGACACAAAAGGTCACAGCGTGATCGAGAGCAGAAATGTTATGTGATCTACATCACAACCTGGCACGCCTGTTGCAGCACCTCGGTGCAGGCAAAAGACGAGGACGTGTCATGGATACCAGTAACGAATTCGCACCGGTTTATTTGCGGCATGACCTGATGATCGAGATCGGTCGCCTTGAAATGGCGATGGATCATCTGGTTGAGCGCGAACCAGCACAGCAGCAACAACTGCGTCCGCGGCTGGAGTCGCGTATGACTCACTTGCTCGACGAGCTGGACCATCTTCCGGCCTGAGCCTCTTTCAGCACCGCCCAGCGACGGCGGCCCTTCGAGGCCGCCGCCAGCTTCTCAAGGCGATCAGTGCTGAAGCACGTTACCGACGATTTCACCTAGGTTGCGTGACAAGCCTTGCCGCTGAGCCAGGCTATCCAAAGCAGCACGAGCAGCCTCACGACGAACCGGTTCCAGCCGCTGCCATCCATTGAATGCCGTTGCCAGACGCGCCGCGATTTGCGGGTTTAGCGCATCCAGTTGTGCAAGTCGTTCGGCGAACAGCCGGTAGCCCGCGCCATCCACGCGATGGAATCCGCTGGGGTTGTTGCTGGCGAAAGCGCCAAGCAAAGCACGCGCGCGATTCGGATTTTTCAACGTGAACGCCGAATCGCTTTCCAGTGCCGTTACTGCGGTCAGCGCCGGTTCGCCCGGCACCTGTGCTTGCACCGCGAACCATTTATCCAACGCCAGCGGATTGTCCGCATAGCGTTGACGGAAGTCTGTCAGCGCGGCCTTGGCCTGCGGTGCGCGATCTCGCACCAAAACACCTAGTGCGGCCAAGCGATCCGTCATGCCCGGCGCGGTTTCATATTGCCGCGCGGCAAGCGCATGTGCCTGATCCGCATCCAGCAGGGCAAGCAATTCGAGCACACGACGCTTCAGTCGGCGCTTGGCCTGGCTGGCGGCATCGAGTGCTTGCGTGGTGTCGGCATCGAGCGCGCGATAACGATCGAGCAACGCCGAAGCGCCGATGCGCGCGGCCAATCGACGCTGCAATTCCTGACGCTGCGCGTGGATCTTCGTCGGATCCACCTCGCTCTGACGATCGGCGAATTCGATTTCGCCAGGAGGTGTGAGTAGATCCGCCAGCAGCGCATCGTCGATTGCATGGTTTTCGAACAAAGCCGTCAGCGCATCGCACCACGCTTTGCATGCCACTGAATCGCCGGCGCTGTGCAAGCTATCGAAGGCCAGCGTGGCCAGCTGTTGGCCGGCTTCCCAGCGATTAAAGCCATCGGCATCGTGCGCCAGCAGCAATGCCAATTCCGCGGGGGTGTAGTCGTATTCCAGCACCACGGGCGCGGAGAATCCGCGCAACAGCGACGGTACCGGCTGCGTGTCGACGTTGCGGAAAACAAACCGTTGAGAGGCCTTGTCGGCCACCACGACCTTCTCGGTTTCGACGACTTGATCGTCCAGATGGATTGGCAGTAGATGCCCGTTGCGGTCGAACAGCGACAGCTTCACGGGTATCGGCAACGGCACTTTTTCAGGCTGCCCCGAGGTGGCGCGCGTTTGCTGCGACAAGGTGAGCGTGTATTCGCGGCGCGCAGCATCGTAGTCGCCTTTGGCGTGCAAGCGCGGCGTGCCTGACTGCGCGTACCAGGCGAGGTAAGGCATCAAGTTGATGCCGTTGGCGTCGCCCAGCGCGGAGAGAAAATCTTCGATGGTCGCGGCTTGGCCGTCATGGCGTTCGAAATACAGATCCATGCCGCGTCGGAAACCGTCCTGACCGAGCCGGCCGGCGAGCATACGCACCAACTCCGAACCCTTCTCGTAGACGGTTGCGGTGTAGAAATTGTTGATCTCGCGATATTCCGCTGGACGCACCGGATGGGCCAATGGGCCGGCATCTTCCGGGAATTGCGCCCGGCGCAGCAGCGATACGTCTTCGATACGCTTCAGCGACGGCGAATTCATGTCGGCGGAAAACTGTTGTTCGCGGAAAACTGTCAGGCCTTCTTTTAGCGAAAGCTGGAACCAGTCGCGGCAGGTTACGCGATTGCCGGTCCAATTGTGGAAATACTCGTGCGCCACCACGGCTTCGACGGCGCGGTATTCCTCGTCGGTGCTGCTGTCTGGATCGGCGAGCAGGTATTTCGCGTTGAAGATGTTGAGCCCTTTGTTCTCCATCGCGCCCATATTGAAATCGTGCGTGGCGACGACGTGGAACACATCGAGATCGTAGCTGCGCCCGTAGGTGCGCTCGTCCCAGCGCATCGATCGTTCTAGCGCGTCCAGCGCGTAGTGGCAGCGGTCGATGACGTTGGCTTCGGACCACATCACCAATTTTACGGTGCGTCCGTCGGCCGTGACGATGTCGCGCTGAATGCTTTCCAGCCGGCCGGCGACGAGTGCGAAGAGATAACTGGGCTTGGGGTGCGGATCGACAAAACGCGCCCAGTGGCGACCGTCCGCGAGTTCGCCGGTGCTGTCGGGATTGCCGCCGGCCAGCAACACGGGGAAGCGTTCGCGATCGGCGCGCAATATCACCGTATAGCGGGCCAATACGTCCGGGCGGTCGGGAAAAAAGGTGATGTGGCGAAACCCTTCCGCCTCGCACTGAGTCAGCAGGAACCCGGCTTCGCGCGATCCCGACAAGTACAAGCCTTCCAGCGTGGTATTGGCAGACGGGCGGACGCGCACGCGCGTCTCCAGCACGCTGCCATCGCGCGCTCCGTCCACGTCCAGCACGCTGTTCTCGTAGCGATAACTTTTTGCGTCAAGCGCGCGGCCATCGAGGACGATCGCCAGCAGCTCAAGCCCTTCGCCATCCAGGCGCAGCGGGAGCGTTTGCTCGGGGTCGCGGCGTAGTGCGAGTCGTGCGGTGATCTCGGTCGTATCGATGCCCAGGTCGACGTCCAGTTCGACTGTTTCCACCGTCCACGCAGGACGGCGATATTCACGCAGGCGGATGGGGGCGAGGGCGGGTTCGTTCACAAGGGTCATGCGGCCACACAGGAATAGCAAAGTCGGATCAGGCTAACATGCGGGTCTTTCCCGCGAGGACAAGCCGATGACCGCATTCAGCATCGAACCATCGCGCCTGGGGTCGCACGATATCTTCATTCTTGCCGATGCCGACCATGGGCGCACCGTCCGCCTGGCTTGCCGTGGCGCCGCGCTGATCGGCCTGGAGCAGCAGGTGGATGGCGTTGTGCACCAGCTTGCCGATGGCTATCGCGATAGCCAGGAACTGGAGAGCCGGCCGAGTTCGCGCTTCGCGATCATGGTGCCGTTCGCCAACCGCATCGCCGACGCGCGATACACCTTCGACGGTCAATCGCAGGACCTGCAGCCGGGCGTGGAGGGCGCGCAGCGCGCCAGCCGGCACGGTTTCGTACGCGGCGTGGATTTCGACGTTGCGATCCAGCATGTGGATGGAGACGGCGCACACATTACGTTCGTGACCTCGGCGATTCGTCCGGGCGCGTTCGCGGGCTATCCGTTTGCGATCGATCTGGCGGTGACGTACACACTTGATGCACGCGGACTTTCCGTGCTCGCAAGCATGCGTAACGTCGGCGATACCGCGGCACCGTGCTTCTTCGGTTGGCATCCGTATTTCAGGATCGGCGATAGCGCCGTCGATACGTGGGAGCTGCGAATTCCTGCGACGACGCTGGTGCGCACCGATGCCGATTTCATTCCCTTGCCGGGCGCCGCCGCTTACCAGCCGTTGGATGACGCTCCGCCCGCATTGGATTTTCGTCGCGCCAAAGCCATCGGCTCGGTGGAGATCAATCATGGTTACGCCCACCTGCAGCTCGATGCCGATGGACGTGCGCGCACACGCTTGCGCGATCCGGCGTCGGGACTGGGCGTCGCGCTTTGGCAGGAACGTGGCGTGTTGCTCGCCTTCACGGCAGACACGGTAACGCGTGACGTGCGTCGCTCGGTGGCGTTGGAGCCGATGGAAAGCATGTCCGACGCGTTCAACCGTGCCGACTGCGCCGGGGCCATTCGTCTGGAGCCGGGTGCAGAAAGACTATTCCGCTGCGGCGTGGAGATCGATACGGTATGAGTGTGCCGCTTCCCAGCTTCGATGATATTCGTGACGCCGCTGCACGCATTGCGCCGCACGCCACGCTGACTCCAGTGATGCGCAGCGATGCACTCGATGCCATGGTTGGCGCGCAACTGCACTTCAAGTGCGAAAACCTGCAGCGTGGCGGTGCTTTTAAATTTCGCGGTGCCTGCAACGCCGTGTGGTCGCTGACCGATGAAGAGGCTGCACGCGGTGTAGTAACGCATTCGTCCGGCAATCACGGCAATGCACTGGCCATCGCCGCAGCGACGCGCGGCATCGCTGCGCATGTGGTGGTGCCCGAAGGTGCGGTGCGTGCAAAGCTCGATGCGATCGAACAGGCTGGCGCGATACTGCATCGTTGTGCGCCCACCATCGCCGCGCGCGAAGCCAAGGCGGCCGAAATACAGCACGCCACTGGCGCCATCATGGTGCATCCGTATGCCGATACGCGCGTGATGGCCGGGCAAGGCACGGCAGTGTTGGAGCTCATGCAGCAATGCGAGGGCCTGGATGCGCTGATCACGCCGATCGGTGGCGGTGGTTTATCGGCAGGCTGCTCAATCGCCGCACATGGCATTCGGCCGGCGCTCGCCATGTACGGCGCGGAGCCTGAGGGCGCGGCCGATGCCGCACTTTCACTGGCGCACGGCGCACGCATCGATCCTTTCACGCCGCATACGATTTGCGACGGCTTGCGTGCACTGATTGGCGAATCGAATCTCGACGCACTGCGCACTCATCATGTCGACATCATCACAGTGAGCGACGAAGAGACCATCGCTGCTATGCGACAACTGTGGCAGGCGTTGAAGCTTGTGGTGGAAGTATCCAGCGCAACAGTGTTCGCCGCCGTGCTCAAGCAACGTGAGCATTTCGCGGGAAAACAGGTGGGATTGGTGCTCACTGGCGGGAATGTGGATCTGGACGCGTTGCCCTGGTAGCGACACATCAGCGGCATTCGAACGTCGCTGCGTCAGAATGATGCAAGACTTTCGAAATTTCATGCACGAATTGCGCCATGCGATTTTGTGCCTGTTTTCGCGCTCGACGAATCATGATGCCAATCACGCTTTGATTTTTCGAAATCGCTCATCCTGAATGCTCACAATTTGATTACCCAGCATCGAGCAACAGGGGGGCCTTATGGTCGAGCTGGAAATACAGGTCCTCTCTGACCGAAGAGAGGGGCTGCTCGTCGAGCTTGGACGTGTCGTCGTCGCTAATAGTTTTTCGCTGATACGCCAGCGGCTGACGCATGACAGCCACGGTGCTTGGCTGTCCATGATCGTGCGCGGACCTGCAGAGCAACGCCTTGCATTGGAGGAAATGCTGGGCACGCACAGTCGTGTATTGAGCTTCGAGGCGGGACTATTCGGTGAGGCGGCTGTCATGGCTGCTATTCCGGCGAAGATGGCAGCGGGAATCTCGCCTGCGCCAGAACCGGCACCGCTACCCGAGCCACCCACAGTGCCGCTGGTTGCCGTGATGCCTGATGTAGCCCATGTCGAGCACATTCTGCCGAAGCTGGCGCAGGACTATCCGCAGATCTATCCATGGCTGGTCGCGCTCGAAAACAGCGTTGATGACGCGGTGCGCGAGTCGTCGCTGATGCTGGCAGGGCGGCGCACGGGTGCATGGGTTTACAAGCGCGATTACGCACTGGGCGCCAAGCTTGGTCTGGCTGACGCGATCAAACGAATCGGGGTGCCGGCCTTGCGGGCTCTCGCCGATATCGAGCATCACGGTGTGCACATACACATCCTCAACAGCCCGCTGTGCGCGCCCGGGGTTCGCTCTGGCTGCAAGTTCTACGGCGGTTATCTCGAAGGCTTGCTGGGCGCGTCGATTGAGCCCAAGAAAGTATTCGTGCGCCATTTGAGCTGCCGCAGCACCGGTGCTGCGCACTGCAGCCTCGAAATCTCACATTGATAGACCTCTCTACAGGAGGAGCCGATATGCCTATGCAACTGAGTTACAACTGGCTTCTAGTGCTGCTTTCGTTTGCTGTTTCAGTACTGGGTTCGTTCACGGCTTTGCAGGTCGCAGTCGCCATCCCCTTGGCAACTAACCAGCACCAAAAGACCGCGGCCGTCGCCATGGCCGGTGGCGCCATGGGTGTGGGCGCGATGTGGACCATGCATTTCATGGCCATGCTCGCCTGCGACACCGGCATGCAAGTGACCTATGCGCCTTCGCTTATTGCGTTGTCGGCCTTGGTTGCATTCGCTGCCGGCGCAGCGGGGCTCATGTTGGTTGCCAGTGATCGCTTCAGCTGGCTGAAGCTCCTTGGTGCGGGTGCGTGCATCGGACTAGGCGCCGGTGGCATGCATTACCTGGGCATCGAGGCGATGATGATGCCCGCAGTCGTCCGTTACGACACAGAGCTCGTTGCCGTCTCCCTGGCCATTCCGACGATCGGTTCGATGATTGCACTGTGGTTTGCGTTCAATTTGCGCGGTCGCTGGCAGATGACCGCCAGTGCCCTGGTGATGGGCGTGGCCCTGTGCGGCATGCATTACACCGGCATGGCGGCAGCATGTTTCTATGACAATGATGGGCAGTTGCCGGATGGCTACTCCGATGGACTGCGTAGCGTCAATCTTGGCCTGACCATCTTCGCCATCGTCACGACATTGCTGCTGTTGTTGCTGGTGCTTTACTACTGGCGCCACCGCTATCGCTCCAGTCTCAGCATCTAAGGGAGGGGCCTGCATTAACCACGATGCGCAGCGTGGGTTATTCTGCACCTCCACAGCAGATCGAGGAGAGTGGCAGTGACATCACGCATTCGCTGTCATTGGGCAGCCGATGGTGACTTGATGCAGGCCTATCACGACCGCGAATGGGGCGTGCCGTTGCATGACGATCAGGCCTTGTTCGAGTTTTTGTGTCTTGAAGGCGCACAGGCCGGTCTGTCATGGCGGACGGTGCTGCACAAGCGCGACAACTATCGTAAAGCTTTCCACGATTTCGATATCGCCCGCGTAGCCGCCATGAAAGATCGCGAGCTGGAAAAGCTACTGCTCGATCCAGGCATCATCCGCAATCGTCTCAAAGTTACGGCTGCGCGCGACAACGCAAAAGCCGCGCTCGAGGTGATCAAAGAGTGGGGCAGCCTCGATGCTTATTTGTGGTCATTCGTCGACGGCAAGTCGATCCAGAATCGCTGGCGGGGCAAGGGCGATGTGCCGGCCAGCACGCCGGTGTCGGATCGGATGAGCAAGGATCTGAAAAAGCGCGGCTTCCGTTTCGTCGGCACCACCATCTGTTACGCCTTCATGCAGGCGACCGGCATGGTCAACGATCACATCGTCGAATGTTTCAGATATAAGGCGTGTGGCGGCAAGTAAAAGAGATGACCTGGCCGGCGTGCAAGGGAGCGCCTAACGTCGCCGTGAGCCGCGCAGGCTATCGATAGAGAAACTCGCGATCTCGCCGCCGCCTTTTTCGCGACGCGACTGGCCCGGCGGTGGTCCCCATGCATGGGCGGTCACCACTTCCCACGTGGCTGGAACGCGACCGTCGACGCGCATCGCCTCATATGCCGCGAGCATGCGCTGGAAGTGATGTTTGCCGGTAAGTCCGCGTTCGCGGCCACGATCGGCATGCGTTGCGCCGAGACCTTTCAGTTCGCGCAGCAGCGCTTTCGGTTCGCTGTAGGTAAGCGTGTAGCGATCAACGTCCAACACCGGATCGCGCAAACCGGCATTGATCATGGCGTCGCCCAGGTCGTGCATGTCCAGGAAGCGACTGACATGGGAATGCTCGTCCACGGATGCCCACGCCGCGCGCAACTCGCGCAAGGTGTCGGGACCGAAGGAGGAGAACAGCAGCATGCCGCCGGGTTTCAGCACGCGCGCACACTCTCCGAAGAGCGCAGGCAGATCGTCGATCCACTGAAAGCAGAGATTGGAGTGCAGCACGTCGACGCTGTGATCGGGCAGCGGCAGCGCCGTGGCCTCACCGCAGACGCGCATGAATGGCTTGAGCCACCCGGCATGTGCTTTCGCGGCACGCAACATGGGTACTGCGGCATCCACAGCCATCACCTGCGCTTTCGCGTAGCGTTTCTTCAACAGTGCAGTGCCGCGTCCGGTGCCGGCGCCGACATCGAGAACGCGGTCGGGTTGATGCAAATAGAAATCCAGGCGTTCGAGCAACAACTGCTGTACTTCGCGTTGCAAGGCATCGTGCTGCTCGTAACTGTCCGCGGCATGGCTAAAGTTCGCGCGGACGCGGCGCGTATCGACATGGAAGTCGCTCATCGGTTGGCCTCCAGCCAGGGCCGTAGCGCTTGTGCGACAGCATCGGCGTGGCTGAGAAAAGGCGCGTGTCCGGCATGCGCGATCAAATGGAATTCGCCTTGGCAGGACAATGCGGACTGTTGCATCGCATCCGAATGCACCAGCCGGTCGAGTCGGCCCGCGCTCCACCAACTGTTGCCTTGCTTCAGGTGTGGAAGTTGGGCGCGCAGGTCGGTTTCATCGAGCAGGCGGATACCTTCCTGTAGCACGCGCAGATTCGGCTCTCCGCGCGAAAACACCTCCGCGCGTAGCCTTCGCAGATCGCCACGCGGATCGGGACTGCCCATCACTTCCAAGGCCAGGAAACGTTCGATGGTGGCGTGATAGTCGGTTTCCAGATCGGCAGCGAGTTGCTGCACGATGGCGGGATCCCGGCCGTAAGGCCAATCCGCGGCGTTAGTGAAGCGCGGGGTGGCACACAGCATGGCGAGCCCGCGAACATGTTGCGACAGATCCAACGCCGCGCGCAGTGCGACCAGGCCACCCATCGACCAGCCGAGCCATGCGGCAGGTGGTGTTGCATCGGCGATAGCGCGCGCGCAAATCAGAGGGTCGAGCGGCAGGTCGCAATCGCGCGAATAACCGTGCCCGGGCAAGTCGACCAGGTACATGGTGCAATGTTCGGTCAGTGCATCGACGAGAGGTGCGAAGACACCACCATGCATTGCCCAGCCGTGGATCATCACCAGCGGTATCGGGCCGCTGCCGTGTGCTTCGATATGCAGACTCATGCGTTCGCGGCCTCTGTCTCATCGTCTTGCTCAGGAGGCGATTGGAATGAGGGGGCGAGCGCCTTGTCCACAGCGCCGCGTTCGTCGAATACAAAACAGTCGCCGCGCCAATGCGCGCCGCCGACTTCTTCGAAATATTTCAGGATGCCGCCTTCCAACTGATACACGCGATCCATGCCGACATCTTGCATGTGCAACACAGCCTTCTCACAACGAATGCCGCCCGTGCAGTACGAGACAACGGTCTTACCTGCATAACGCGCCTGATCGGCGGCGAGCGCCATCGGCAATTCCGTGAAGCTGGCGATGCGATAGTCGACCGCCTGCGGGAACATGCCTACATCGGTTTCATAGGCATTGCGCGTGTCGAGCAGCACCACGTCGTGGCCGTCATCGTCATGCCCCTGATCCAGCCAGCGCTTGAGCGTGGCGGCGTCGACGGATGGCGCACGTCCACCTTCGGGGCGGATCGTGGGTTGGCGCAGCGTGATGATTTCTTTCTTTAGACGCACGCGCATGCGCTTGAACGGCGCGTCATCGGAGATCGATTCCTTCGCCTGCAAATCGGCAAAGCGCGAATCCTCGTGCAGCCATGCCATGAACGCGTCGATTGCTTCACGCGAACCGGCCAGGAAAAGATTGATCCCTTCCGGCGCCAGCAAAATAGTGCCCTTCAATGCCAGTGCGTGGCATCGATCAAGCATGCGTTCGCGCAGCGTGGGCAAATCGTCCAGGCTGACGAAGCGGTAGGCGGAGATGTTGAGGGTCGACATAGGCAGGGAGGGAGCTCGAAAGGCAATTATACCGGGGCCTTTGCCAGCTGCAGGGACGAGAGTGCCTGCAACAGCCGGTCCACGTGCGCTTCCTCATGCAGTGCGGACAAGGTGATGCGTAGCCGCGCCTGGCCTTGCGGCACCGTGGGCGGGCGAATCGCGATGGCCAGCAGGCCCTGTGCTTCCAGGGCGTGCGAGGCATCGAGGGCGGCTTGTGCGTCACCCAGCAACAACGGCTGGATGGCGGTGCGCGAGGGCATCAGCGGCAGGTCCAGCTCCATCGCACCGCGACGAAAGCGCTGGATCAGGCTGTCGAGTTTTTCGCGGCGCCAACTCTCCTTGCGCGCGATAGCGACAGCACACCGCGCGGCTGCCGCCAAGGCAGGCGGCATAGCCGTGGTGTAGATGTAGGTGCGTGCGAATTGCGTCAACCCGTCGATCAATGCGGCGGGGCCGGCGACAAACGCGCCACTGCAGCCCAAGGCCTTGCCTAACGTCGCCATCAGGATTGGCACATCGCGCTCGCTCAGTCCGGCTTCCGCAATGCTGCCAGCGCCTTCGTGACCGAGCACGCCCAAGCCATGCGCGTCGTCCACCATGAAGGTTGCGCCTTCGTTTGCGCACAGTTCGGCTAACTCGCGCAGCGGTGCGATATCGCCGTCCATGCTGAATACGCCGTCGGTAGCGAGTAACGCAGAACCTTCGTCGTTGCTGCGCAATTGACGTGTAGCGGCTTCGACATCCGCATGCGGATAGCGCTTTAGCGTAGCGCCGGCGAGTTGTGCGCCGTCGAGCAGGCAGGCGTGATTGAGCTTGTCTTGCACGCACAATTCGCCACGCTGTAGCAGCGCCTGCATCACGCCGAGATTGGCCATGTAGCCCGTGGAGAACAGCAGTGCGCGTTCGCGCCCAGTCCATTCGGCCAGGGCCTCTTCCAGCGCGGCATGCTCACGGCGATGGCCGCAGATCAGGTGGGCGGAACCGCTGCCGACGCCATCGGCATCGGCAGCTTGTTTCAGTGCGTCGATCAGCTGTGGATGTTGCGCGAGACCAAGATAGTCGTTGCTGCAAAAAGCGAGCAGTCGTCGCCCGTTGCTTTCCAGCCATGGCCCTTCGGCATGCGTAATCGTGCGCAGGTGTCGATGTAGCTGAGCCTGCGCGCGTTCGGCCGTCTGAACGGCCAATCGTTCGAGCAGGTCAGGCCGCGGCACTGCAGCCACAACCTTGGCCGCAACCACTCGCTTCCGTTTCCACGATGTCGGCGTGCACGGTGCCGGCTTCTTCCACCACTTCCAACGCGTGCAGATCGAGACGACGGAACAGTGCGCGATCGTGTTCCACGTCGGGGTTGCCGGTGGTCAGCAGTTTTTCACCGTAGAAAATCGAGTTGGCGCCGGCGAAGAAGCACAGCGCCTGCACGGCATCGTCCATCTGCTGGCGGCCGGCGGACAAGCGCACCATCGACGCAGGCATCAGGATGCGTGCGACAGCGATCGTGCGTACGAATTCAAATGGATCCAGTGCCTCGGTGCCGTGCAGCGGCGTACCTTCCACTTGCACCAACTGGTTGATCGGTACGGACTGCGGATGCTCGGGCAGGTTGGCGAGTGTCTCCAGCAGTCCGGCGCGCTGTGCGCGCGTCTCGCCCATGCCGACGATGCCGCCGCAGCAGGTCTTCAGGCCGACTTCGCGGACGTGTTCCAGTGTGTCCAGGCGATCCTGGTATTCGCGCGTGTGGATGATCTCGCCATAAAACTCCGGCGCGGTATCCAGGTTGTGGTTGTAGAAATCGAGGCCGGCCTGCTTGAGTGTCTGCGCCTGCGGACCGCTAAGCATGCCGAGTGTGGCGCAGGTTTCCAGGCCGAGCGCCTTCACTGCGGAAACGATTTCGGCTACTTGGGCCACATCGCGATCCTTCGGGCTACGCCAGGCAGCGCCCATGCAGAAGCGGCTGGCGCCAGCGCTTTTTGCAGCTTGAGCGCGGGCGACCACGGCCTCTACCGACATCAGTTTTTCGGCCTTCACACCCGTGTGGTAGCGCGCGGCCTGCGGGCAATAGCCGCAGTCCTCAGGGCAGCCGCCAGTTTTGATCGAGAGCAGGGTGGAGACCTGCACGGCATTGGGGTCGTGGTGGATACGATGCACGCTGTGCGCCCGGTGTAGCAGCTCATTGAACGGCAGGGCGAACAATGCGACGACTTCGTCGCGCGTCCAGTCATGGCGAAGAGCAGCTACGGACATGGGCTTTTGGCTTCCAGAAAACAGCGGCCCATAAGTGTGGAAGTGGCTTCCGAGGCTGTCAACTGGATACGGATAAGAATGGTTGACGGGCGCGATAGGCTAACCCGTTACCATCTCCCCACCATCATCGAAGGAAGCGATCCATGAGTGCAGGTCAGGGCAGCGCGGGCAACGTTATTGCCGCCGTATGCAGTTTCTTTATTCCGGGCCTCGGCCAACTGGTGCAAGGCCGCTTGCTGAAGGCGGCCATCATGTTTGTGCTGGCGGCAGCGCTTTGGGTGATCTGGATGGGTTGGATCATTCATCTGTGGTCGATCATCGACGCAGCGCTGTTCAAGCCAGGCAACTAAGCAGCCAGCTCGCGCATGGATGCGCCAAGACATCTCGTAGCCTCGTTTCACCGCTGGCTATTGCCCTGGCGCTGCTTGCTATGCGGCGACACCGGCGCGGAAGGCATAGACCTCTGCGCCGCGTGCATCGCGGAACTGCCCCGCAACACACACTGCTGTGAACGTTGCGCGCTTCCGTTGCCGATCTCGGTGCCACAATGCGGTCGTTGCCAACGCAAGGCGCCACCGTGGGATGCCGCGTGGGCACCTTTCCGTTATGCATGGCCGTTGGATCGACTGGAAACGCGTTTCAAATTCGGGCGCGACCTTGCTGCGGGTCGCGCACTTGCAACGCTGTGGCGGCTCGAGCCCCGCCCATCCATGTTGCCGGACATGATTATTCCGGTGCCATTGCATCTGCGCCGTTTGCGTGAGCGCGGGTATAATCAGGCGTCGGAGCTAGGTAGGTCGCTAGCAAGTGCGCTGGGTATACCTTGTAGGCACGATCTTCTGCACCGTATCAGGCACACAGATGCGCAAACGGTGCTCGATGCTGTAGAGCGTCGTCGCAATCTGCATGCCGCGTTTGCATTGAGAAATACAGCGGCGTTGCCGCGTCACGTTGCTGTGGTCGACGATGTATTCACGACGGGGGCCACACTTGCCGAATGCGCGCGTTTGCTGAGACGTGCCGGTGTCACGCAGGTTGATGTCTGGGCGCTAGCGCGGGCGCCTATGCATGGTCGTTGATGTGCATCGTGCATGGCCGCGCAGCATAGGTCCACTATTCAGTGCATGGTTGAGGACACTGTAGTGAGCGGCGCTGCCTGGACCTGCAAGTTACTTAGCAGCACACCAAGCTCGCGCGAGTCAGTGGACTCTTGCCGCTGAAGCGGAGATGTCGGGTGTGCAATGTCGAGGCGAACGTGGACATGACCGCCTGTGCGAGACAGCACAAGCGGTATAGCGAACGAGTAAATTTTGGGTGCTTCGCTGGCAATATTCCATTGAGCTACCCGCACGCCATCGACAGATACCATAACGCTCTGGGGCTCACCTGGTGCTGGACCGTAAGCGATAAGCTGTAGGGCCATGATCAAAGGTTTAGAGTTGGGTGCGAGCGGGACATCGACAATCGCTGGTGACCCTAAGCTCCACACGCCTCCCTGTTCCGGGTGGCTCCAGCCCGCAGCCAAGAATGGGAGTCCTGAGCCACCGATGCGAACTTGCGCAATGGCACCGACGACAAGCTCATCAGAAGGGTAGACCTTGGCTACCGGCACCTGGGCGATGCAGTCATCATCTTTCGCAATGCGGTTCATATACGCCTGCCAGAATGCATCGCGATCCATGATTGGGTGCATCGGTATGTAGCGATCCGAATCGATGAAGTTGCTCGCACTGGCCGCATCGACACTAGGCTTGTTGCAGGCGATCATGCGTGCCCTGGTCCATGCTGACGACGCAATACGCATGCCCTGTGCCTGCTGCCAACCGATTGCGTAACAGGCTCCCGCACTGACGGTGAGGGTTGCGAAAGCCGTTGCCCGCAGCAGACGAAAAGACGCACTTGAGTGCGATAGCGAGAGAGTGGCCAACATCGTGGCCCCGACCAGCATCAGGAGCGATAAGCGGCTGTCGAGGTAACTGCAGTTGTGGTCATTCACGCACCATTGCTGTTGTTTAACCGCCGCCACGACGGGCAAGGTCAGCGCTGTGATTCCAAGCAATAGCAGTCCGCTCAAAAGAAGCCAGCTTCTCACCGAGCGAATCGGCTTTTTATTTTCGGAGCGTGGATAAAGCATCAGCGAGATGATACAAAGCGCCATTGACAGCAGTGCGCCGGGCAGTGCGCCGCGTGTTGGCGCGGAAGACTTTACGAACGGAATCCATGTGCCACTCGCGACATGCATGAAGAAGGTAAACAGCAGGTCGCGATAATTGTTCAGCCCGTTCATAGTTGCACCGTCATAGCGCGACGGCTGGCTGATGCGGTATATCGTATACACGGCATAAGCTAAGGCGAGTAGCCCAATGTCGAGTCGATAACGCGACAGTCTGTTGCGTAGATCGAGTGTCGATGAGTCGATAGCCGATGCGGCCGCCTCCATGAGCACGATAACCGTGCCGAAGATCATCATGTACTCGCAGCTCAGTACTGCAGCCGCATAGAGCAGCCATCGCGAATACCGCAAAATTCGTGGCGCGAACCTCAGGCTTGCCGGATCACTGGAGTGGTCGGTGGCCATCAGCAGACGTGTTCCCAAAATGATCGACAGCGGCACACCCAATTGAAGCGGATACCCGACTGGCGGCATGTGGTAGCCGATCATCGACTGCAGGACGACAATGCCGATGAAAACGAGCAGCGTTATCCGTGAGTGGGAAAGCCGTCCCAGCCATGCCGAAAACAGCAGGATATCGATGTACCAAAGCAGGACGTAAAAGACTCGGAAACTCAAAATGCTGGAAAAATGCGAGCCTGCCAGCAACAGAGGAATGAGTATGTAGTGGCCGATCCGTGCCTGCTGTGCTGCGGTCTGCGAAATGTAATCGGCGATATTGCCGCGCAAAATCACATCCTCAAACAGGACATCGTCCCCTGTTAATCGAAAGCCACCCAGGAAAAAATGGGCTTGCAATGCAGCAAGGATAAATGCAGATAGCCACGCTAAAGCAGTACGCCGATCGACTTTGCCTTGTAGAAAGTTGATGGCTCTCTTCATAGATATTCGCAGTGAGAGCATATTTCACCGGTCATTTCAGCGCACTGCCAATGCCATCGCGATACCGACCCACAACGTAAGACCAAGCCAGTTGTTGTGTCGGAATGCCGTGAGGCAAGCGCCGCGTTCGCGGTTGCGGATCAGCCACTGCTGCCAGCCGAACAGTCCGGCGCTAACGATTACGGCCACCCAATACGGCCAGCCCAGTTTGGCGCGTGTGCCGACCATTCCCATGGCCACCAAAAAAGTGCCCATCAACACGCCGATGATGGCTAGATCGGCATCGCCAAATAGGATCGCGGTGGAGCGTGCGCCAGCCTTGAGGTCGTCCTCGCGATCCACCATGGCGTATTCGGTGTCGTAGATCACCGACCAAAGGATGTTGGCGATAAACAGCAGCCAGCCCAGCGGCGGCACGTCGTTTTGCACGGCGGTGAAGGCCATCGGTATCGACCAGCCAAACGCTGCACCAAGCACGACTTGCGGCAGGTCGGTGTAGCGCTTGGTGAAGGGATAGAGCGCAGCCAACGCCGCGCCGATGAAAGAGAGCTTGATGGTCAGCGGGTTGGTCAGCAACACCAGCAGGAAGGCGAATACCAGCAAGGCGGCGAACACGATCAAGGCTTCGCGTGGCGTTACGCGCCCCGACGCGATTGGCCGCCCGGCGGTGCGTGCGACCTGCGGGTCGAGCTTGCGGTCGGCGTAATCGTTGATCGCGCAACCCGCCGCACGCATCGCGAAAACGCCCAGCGTAAAGATCACTAGCAGCTTCCAGGGCGGAAAATCACCGGCCGCCAACCACAGCGCCCACCAGGTTGGCCATAGCAGCAGCAGGGCGCCGATAGGCCGATCCATGCGGGTAAGTACAAGAATGTCGTGGGCTTTCTGCCGATGCCGATCGGGCAGTTTTTGCAGCAACCAATCCAGCACGCGAGAGGCGCGCGTGGAGCTGTCGGCCGGCCGTTGCGCTTGGCCCGTCGCGGTTTTGGCGGTGGGGCGTGCGCGCGTTACGGTCGGCGCCGGGGTCGTGCGCCTCGGGCGCTTGCGGGAAGTCGGGGCCATGGCCTCAAGTGTAGCGTGCCGCCCCCAGGCCGAAACTGTGCGCGGCACCACTTGGCCGCAGGGGGAACATTGCCCCTACCATGGGGATCGGTCTAGCATCTGCATTGCTTCCAGGGGGTTGGAGTCATTCATGGCCACGTCCATCAGTCACATTGCGCTGATTGTGCGTGACCCTGCGCGCACTGCAGAGTTATTCGCCGGCGTGCTCGGCGCTCACGTCATTCCTGATCGGCCGGACGATAACGGTCATCCGCAAAGCTTTGCAAAGCTCGGTGGCGTGTGGTTCGTGCTGCGTCAGGGCACGGGTCCCTCTTGCCGTAATGGCGATCACATCGCGCTGGAGGTCAGCCGCGACGAATTGTCGGCGTGTGCTTGCAAGCTGGCTACGTTCGATGTCGAACATTTCATGGCGCGCGAGGACACTGCGCTGTATTTCATGGACTACGACAATCACGTATTCGAACTGGATGCAGGCGGTTCGATCGACGAGGTTTTCATCAACCGCGTCTAGCACGCGTTACGCGCGTAGCAGCAACCGATATGCAGGGTTGTCGCTTTCGTCCACATGGGGATAGCCCAGCGTGCTTAGAAAATCTCGCAAGAGAGCGTGCTCGCTGGGCGGTACCTGTATGCCGACCAGGATGCGACCGTAGTCGGCACCGTGATTGCGGTAGTGGAACAGGCTGATGTTCCAGTCCGGATGCATGCGTTCCAGAAAACGCGCCAGTGCGCCGGGACGTTCCGGAAAGTCGAAACGATAAAGGCGCTCGTCGCGTGCCAGTGGCGAACGACCGCCGATCATGTGGCGAAGATGCAGCTTGGCCAGTTCGTCATCGGTGAGATCCAGCACGCCGAAATCATTGGCGCGAAACGCATCGGCAAGTGCCTCGCGTTCGCCGCGTTGCGCCGTTTGAATGCCTACGAAAATATGTGCCGCCTGCACGTCGCCGATCCGGTAATTGAACTCGGTAATCGCATGCTGGCCCAACGCGGCGCAGAAGCGACGAAAGCTGCCGCGCTGCTCGGGTATCGTCACCGCGAATACGGCTTCGCGCTGCTCGCCGACTTCCGCGCGCTCAGCCACGAAGCGTAGGCGGTCGAAATTCATGTTGGCGCCGGAAACGATGGCAACGAGTGCACCATCACATGCGCCATGCGCCGCCACGTATTGTTTGAGTCCAGCCAAGGCCAGGGCGCCTGAGGGTTCCGGCACGCTGCGCGTGTCCTGGTAGATGTCTCGGATAGCGGCGCAAATCGCGTCGGTATCCACGCGAAGCACGTCATCGACGTACTGCTGACACAGCGCAAAGGTCAGCGTACCGACTTGTTTGACGGCGGTGCCGTCGGCAAAAAGTCCGACTTCGTCCAGCGACACTCGCGTGCCGGCATCAAGCGCGCGCGCCATCGCGTCGGCATCGCTCGCTTGCACGCCGATCACGCGCACGTGAGGTCGGCGTGCTTTGATCACGGATGCGATGCCCGCGATCAGGCCACCGCCGCCAATAGGAACGAATACTGCATGCAGCGGCCCGGGATGTTGGGCCAGCAGTTCCAATGCAATCGTGGCTTGCCCGGCGATCACGTCGGCATCGTCGAAAGGGTGCGCGAAGGTGGCGCCGAATGCGTCGCGCAAGCGGATGGCTTCGGTCTGCGCATCGCTATACGAATCGCCGGCCAGAATGACCTCGGTGAAGTTGCCGCCTAAGCGGCGCACCGCATCGACCTTGACCTGCGGCGCAGTCACCGGCATCACGATGGTGGCGCGTATGCCCAACCGTGATGCTGCCAAGGCCACACCTTGCGCGTGATTGCCGGCCGATGCAGCGATCACGCCGCGCGCGCGTTCTGTTTCGTCAAGTTGCGCCATGCGATTGTAGGCACCGCGCAGTTTGAAGGAGAACACCGGTTGTTGGTCCTCGCGCTTGAGCAGCACGGTTGCACCCAGGCGAGCCGACAGCAAGGAGGCGGGTTCCAGCGCGGTGTTCTGCGCGACTTCGTAAACGCGTGCGGCCTCCGCGCGACGCAGTACGGATGCTGCGGTCGGTGTCGTATCGCTATCCTTTTCCGCCAACCTTGCGTTCATGCCTGTGCCGGATGTTCGACTTGCAGCACATCGACCAGTTTGCGCGTCTGTTGCAGGATCTGTGTAAGCGTGGCGTCGTCGCCGCGCACGGTCAGCGTGAGGCGCGAAACGGCTGGATCGTTGGTGGCGGCAACCGTCAGCGTATCGATGTTGTGGCCCCGCGCGGCGAACAATCCGGCCACGCGGACCAGGGCGCCGGCTTCGTTCTGTAGCAAGATGGAGAGCGTGTGTTGCATGGCGGTTCCAGTGTTCGGGGGCGGGGTTAGAAGCTGTCGGAGGCTGCGGCGTCGCCGGTGTGCGGGGCTTCGCGTGCGGGGATAAAGTCGCCGGTGATCATCTGCGAGTAGTTGGCGCCGGGGCCGACCATGGGGTACACGCCGGCATCCGGATCGATCATCACTTCGAGGAAGGCGGGGCCGTCGAACGCCAGGAATTCGGCGATGGTGTCGACAAGCTCCTCGCGACGTTCCAGCCGACGCGCCCATGCGAAGCCATCTGCTTCGGCAGCACGCACGAAGTCCTTGCGATGCAGGCTCTTGTCGGATGACGCGAAGCGGCCCTTGAAGAACAGCTTCTGCCACTGCCGCACCATGCCGTCGCCGACGTTATTGAGCACGACGATCTTCAGCGGCAGGCCGTACGTGGTAACGGTCTCCAACTCGCCGAGGTTCATGCGGATGCTGGCATCGCCGTCGACGTCGATGACCAGCGCGTCGGGCCGCGCGAACTGCGCGCCGATGGCGGCGGGCAGACCAAAGCCCATGGTGCCCATCGAACCGGACGTCAGCAGATGACGCGGTGCGCGGAAGTCGAGGTATTGCGCCGCCCACATCTGATGCTGGCCGACACCGGTGCTGATGATGGCTCGCCCCTGCGTATGCCGGTTGATTTCTTCCAGCACCGCATAAGGTTGAATCAGTGCGCTGTCGTGGTCGTAGTTCAATGCATGTGTTTGCTTCAGTGCACGGATATGCGCGTGCCAATCGCTCAGCGATGGGCGATGGTTGTGCGCATGGCCGTATTGCGTCAGCCGTTGCAGTGCGCGCTCCAGCGGCCCTACGTGATGCCAGTCGGTGTGCTTGACCTTGTCGATCTCCGCTGGGTCGATGTCGATATGCGCGACGAATTTTGCGCGCGGCGCGAACTGGGAGGGAACGCCGGCGACGCGATCGTCGAAGCGTGCACCCAATGCGAGCAGAAAGTCGCAGTCTTCCACGGCGTAATTGGCGTAAGCCGTGCCGTGCATGCCGAGCATATGCAGTGCCAGCGGATCGGTGGTGTCGTAGCCGCCAATGCCCATCAACGTGGTAGTGACGGGCAAGCCGAATGCGTCGACGAATGCGCGCATGGCAGATGCGGCGCCACCGGCGATGACTCCGCCGCCGGCATAAATCAACGGTCGTTTTGCGCGCGACAGGGCGTCGAAGAAGCTTTCACACTCGGCATCGCTAAGCGTTGCGGCTTGCACAGCGCGCAGTCGCGCGCGGTAGCCCGGCAGTGGGAGTTCGCCACGGCCTTCGAAACGAACCATGGCGTTCTGGATGTCCTTGGGCACATCCACGACCACGGGGCCGGGGCGCCCGCTGCGTGCCAATGTAAAAGCGGTACGCATCGTGGCTTCAAGCTGCGATGCGTCGGTGACCAGGAACACATGCTTGGCACACGCGCCCATGATGTTGCTGATCGGCGCTTCCTGAAATGCATCGCTGCCGATCGCCTGCGTGGCGACCTGGCCGCAGATCACGACCAGCGGAATCGAGTCGGCGGTCGAATCGCGCACCGGCGTCACCATGTTGGTGGCGCCTGGGCCGGACGTGACAACTGCCACGCCGACTTTGCCCGACGCGCGCGCATAGCCAGCGGCCATGAAGCCGGCACCTTGTTCATTCGCTGGCACGATCAACGGCATCGGTTCGCCGCCATCGGGTTTTACGTGTTCTGCGTTGTGGCGGAACACGGCGTCGTAGACCGGCAGGATCGCTCCGCCGGAGTAACCGAAAAGCACGTCAACGCCTTCGTCAGCCAATACTTGTACGACGACATCCGCACCGCTCAGGTTCTTTCCTGATAGCGGATGACGCGCGGCGCCAGTCTCGGCATCGGCAGCGAAGGATGGTTGCAGCAATGGCATGTTCACTACGATCCCTTGGTGATAATCAAAGCGTGCTGATGACTGCATAAGGGCCATGCGGCGCTCTCCCGCCGGAGAGATGGGGGTAAGAGAGAGCGCCGCATGGGGTCAACCAACCTTTTTCAGTTGCGGTTGTTCGGCTTTCGCGCCGGTTTGCAGCCAAGGCATGCGCGCGCGCAGTTTTGCGCCGACCTGTTCGATCGGGTGATCGAGATCGGCCTGCTTCAGGCGCTTGTAGTTGGGCAAACCGGCGTTGTACTCGGCGATCCAGTTGCGCGCGAACGTGCCGTCCTGGATGTCCTTCAGCACACCCTTCATGCGCTCCTTGGTGGCGCCGTCGACGATGCGCGGACCGCTGACGTAGTCGCCGTATTGCGCGGTTTCGGAGACGAACTCGAGCATGCGGGTGATGCCGCCTTCGTAGAACAGGTCCACGATCAGCTTCAGCTCGTGCAGCACTTCATAATAGGCGATCTCAGGCTGGTAGCCGGCTTCGACCAAGGTCTCGAAACCCTTCAGCACCAGTTCGCTGGCGCCGCCGCACAGCACGGCCTGCTCGCCGAACAGATCGGTCTCGGTTTCTTCCTTGAAATCGGTCTTGATCAGCATGGCGCGCGCGCCGCCGATGCCGGCTGCATAGGCCTTGGCTTTCTCTTCTGCGTGACCGCTCTTGTCTTGATGCACGGCGTAGACGCAAGGCACGCCGCGGCCGCGCTCGTATTCGCTGCGCACGAGTGCGCCGGGACCTTTGGGTGCGACGAGGATCACGTCGATGTCGGCGCGCGGTTCGATCTGCTTGAAGTGCACATTGAAACCGTGTGCGAACAACAGTGCAGCGCCGGGCTTGATGTTCGGTTCGATCGATTGCTTGTACAGCGTCGGCTGCACCATGTCCGGCGTCAGCACGGCAACAAGGTCCGCGCCGCTCACGGCTTCGGCAGGTTCAACCACATGGAAACCATCGGCGACTGCTTTGTGCCAGGTGGGACCGTTTGGACGCAGGCCGACCACGACATCCAGACCGGAGTCTTTGAGGTTGAGGGCGTGGGCGCGGCCCTGGCTGCCGTAGCCGAGGACGGCGATGCGCGCTTTAGCAAGCGTATCGGTGGTGGCGGTGCTCATGCGGTAACTCCTGCAGTGGTCTTTGTCGTGGTGTGTGGTGCTTGCGGCCGTGGAGACACGGCGGTGTTCGGATGCGTGGTGGCGCCGTCGGAGGCGGAGCCGACCAGGCGCGCGTATTTGGCGAGCGCGCCGTGCGTAACTTTCGCCGGTGGTGCGACCCACGTAGCGCGGCGGCTTTCGAGATCGGCATCGGTGCGCAGTTCGCGCTGGTCGCCGTCGATGAAAATGCGATCGCCGTCGCGCAGTAGTGCAATCGGGCCGCCGCGCGCCGCTTCGGGTGCGATGTGTCCCACCATAAAGCCGTGCGTCGCGCCGGAGAAACGTCCGTCGGTGATCAGGCCGACATCGTTACCAAGACCGCGACCGACGAGTGCGGCAGTGACGCCGAGCATCTCGCGCATGCCGGGTCCGCCGGCAGGACCTTCGTTGCGGATCACGATCACGTCGCCGGGTTTGATCTTGCCGCCTTGAACGGCGGCAAAGGCTTGTTCTTCGCTCTCGAATACGCGCGCAATGCCTTCGAAGTGATTCGCGCCCTTGCCGGCGAGTTTCAGGATGCAGCCTTCAGGCGCGAGGTTGCCGTACAGGATCGAATAGCCGCCGCGCGGTTTCAGCGGCTGCTTCACCGGATGCACCACGTCCTGCGTTTCAGCACGCGGTGCGGCGGCGCATTCTTCGTACAGGCTGCGACCGGTCACGGTGGGGCGATCTTCGAGCATGCCCTCGGCGATCAATTCCTGCGCGACGCGTGCGCTGCCACCGACGCCGAACAACTCAACGGCGGTGTATCGGCCGCCCGGCAACAAGTCGGCGATGACAGGCGTGTGCACGGAGGCGGGTTCGAAATCCTCGATCGTCCACGGCACGCCGGCTTCGCGGGCAATGGCCAGCAGGTGCAATACCGCATTGGTGGAACCTGCAGTGGCCGCGACCATGCGCGCTGCGTTTTGGAAAGCGGTGCGATCGAGAATATCAAGCGGTTTGCGCTGCTGGCGGAAGCAATCCATCACCAGCTCGCCGCAACGGAAGGCAGCATGCGCCTTGGCCGGATGCGTGGCGGGAATATCGTTGAAACCCATCGGCGATAGTCCCAATGCCTGCATCACCATGGCCATGGTGTTGGCGGTGAACTGGCCGCCACATGCACCCGCACCTGGGCACGCATCTTTTTCGACGGCCGTCAGTTCTGCATCGTCGATCTTGCCCGCGCCGTGCGCACCGACGGCCTCGAACACCTGCTGGATCGTGATCGGATGATTGTTGTGCGTACCGTGCGCGATGCTGCCGCCGTATAGCGCGACGGCGGGAATATTCAAGCGCGCCATCGCCATCGCTGCGGCGGGGATGGTCTTGTCGCAACCGCACAGCACCACCATGGCATCGAGGCAATGACCATCGACGGCCAGCTCGATCGAATCGGTGATCACTTCGCGGCTGATCAGCGACGCACGCATGCCGGGTGTGCCCATCGCAATGCCATCCGTCACGGCAATCGT
>OUNK011150741.1_pt1 | contig 24048 bp, 17 predicted proteins | sample 1755341 | NCBI WGS metagenome assembly OUNK01 (sample SAMEA3914788, study PRJEB12502) | metagenome | biome: forest; material: soil | place: Canada | collected 2011-07-03 | depth 0.1 m | reverse complement strand
GTACAAGGGTACCCCGTGCATCCCGGCCCGCCCATGCTCATCGCGCCAGATCTTCTCGGGATAACCACCCCCTGAAACCGACGAGCCCGCTCTCCCGCGCTCCTCGCGTCCTCGTGGTAGAATAGACTCAGAGTCGGCGACACTCTTCCCCCCAAGCGGGGGTCAGGGGGCAGCCTCAAAAGGACGCAACCTATCGAGCTTACCTAACCAGAAAACGCTCAGGAAGCCGGCAGCGCCGCGAGCTTTTCCTTAGCCTCGGAGACGAAGGAACTCTCCGGATATTTGGCGATCAGCTCCTGCAGCGCCTGGCGGGCGCCGCTGAAATCCTTTTTCTCCTGGCGGATGCGGGCCTCGGCCAGATAGGCCGCCGGACGGTAGCCGTCGCCGGCGATCTGCTGCAGCAGCGGGAGCGCGTCGTCGAGCTTGCCCTGGGCCTCCAGCGCCTCGGCCTCGCCCAGCCGCCCGGCGTCGGCCAGCGGGCTCTTGGGGAATTTATCGGCCACCAGCCCGAAGGCGGTCTGGGCGGAGGGATATTGGGAGGCCTGGGAAAACGTCGCGCCGAGAGCAAGCAGTTCCACCGCCGTATCGGGGAGGCCGAGGTGGGCCTGGGCGACTTTCAACTTATCCTCCGGCGTGGCCGCCTGGCTGTAGACGTCGAGAAAGGCCTCGGTCTGGCTGTCGCGATGATTTTCCACCAGCCGCTCGATGAGGAAGCTGAAGAGCGCCACCACGATCACCCCGGAGAGGATGAGGACCGCGGGGGAGCGGAACCAGGGTGTCTCTTCCTCGAAAACATTCGCGTCGGTCAGATCAAAGCGGGACATCGTCCGAGAATGCCGCAGCCCGGCCCGCGGGCAAGCGGGAAGTGGGCTTCCGCCCGGGGATACGAACTATGACTTGCCGGTGTGTTCCAGGCAGCCCTCGATGATCCGCGCCGAGGTCCGGCCCGCGCCGAGATTGCCGGCGAAGATGGCCTGGGCCCGACGCCCCAGCTCGCTCCGCTTTTCGGCGGAGACGATCAGCTCGCGGAGCCGCTGGGCCAGGTCGAATTCGTCGAGCACCTGGATGAGCCCTCCCTTGGAAAGGAACTCGACGGCGAGGTGGGCGAAGTTCTGCATGTTCGGCCCCACCAGCACGGGGACGCCGACCCGCGCCGCCTCGATGAAATTCTGGCCGCCCTTGGCCCGGAGGCTCTTGCCGATGAAGACGATCTGGGCCTTGTGATAGGCGGAACGGAGTTCCCCGGTCGAGTTGAGGATCATCACCTGCGGGGAGGGGCCGCCGTAGAGGGGATCGGAAAGATCGCTCCGCAGGACGGCGGAGAGGCCCAGCTGCTCGCAGAGCGCCTTCACCTGCGGTCCCCGCTCGGCGTGGCGCGGGGCCAGCACCAGGCGGACGTGGGGGTGGTCGGCGAAGATCTGCTTGAAGATGCGGGCGAGGATCTCCTCCTCGCCGCTATGGGTGCTCCCGCCGAGGATCACCAGATGGTCGTCGGTCCATTTCGTCCGGGGCCACCATTCGGAGAGCTGGGTGCCGTTCTCGGGGAGGTCGGCCACCTCGTATTTCAGGCTGCCGACCGGGAAGATCGATTCGGAAGGGAATCCGGCGGCGACCAACCGCTCGATGTCGGAGGTATGCTGGGCAAAGACGAGATCGACCAATTGCAGGACCGGGCGGCAGAACCAGCGGAGCTGCCGGTAGCGGGCCTCGGTCCGCGGCGAGAGGCGGGCGTTCAGCAGGCAGACCGGAATGCCCCGCCGGCGGGCCGACCAGAGGTAATTGGGCCAGATCTCCGATTCGACCAGCACCAACACCTTGGGCCGGATGGTGTCGAAGGCGCTGACCACTCCCCAGAGGAAATCGGTGGGGTTGTACAACACGATGGTCCGCTCGTCCTCCAGCTTCTTCGCCAGCCGTTGCCCGGTCTGGGTGGTGGTGCTGAGCGCCACCCGCAGCCCGGGATTGCGCTCCCGCATCTGCCGCAGCAGGACCGAGGCGAGCATGACCTCGCCGACGCTGACCGCGTGGATCCAGAGATCGACTCCCGGGCCCAGCCGCTTCCGCAAATCCTTCGAATAGACGCCGAGCCGCTGGCCGAAATCGCCCCAGAGGTGTCCCCGTTTCCGCAGCCGATAGGTGAAATAGGGCCAGGCAAACAGGAAGATCCCGATGAAAAGCACGTTGTAGCCGACCTGACGGAGAAAACTCATCGATTGACCGGGGAGCGTAGGCGGTCGGGGAGCGCTTCGCAAGGGTTTGCGTAGCCCGGGGTGGGCGTTCTCAGGCCCGGGGATGGGCCTCGCGGTAGACCTTCTTCAGCCGTTCGGTCGAGACCGCCGTGTAGATCTGCGTCGTCGTTACCTGGGCGTGGCCCAGCAATTCCTGCACGCTCCGCAGATCGGCGCCCTGATCGAGCAGATGGGTGGCGAAGGTGTGGCGGAGCTTGTGCGGCGTCAGCTTGGCGTCGAGCCCGGCGATGCAGAGATATTCCTTGAGGGCGAGCTGGATGAAGCGGGGCGTCAGCGGACGGCCCTTTGCCGAGACGAAAAGAAACTGGTCGTCGAAAGGGCATGCTGCCACATAGCGGTCGATCGCCGCCAACGCCGGTTCGCCCAACGGGCAGAGCCGTTCCTTCCGTCCTTTGCCCATCACCCGGACGATTCCCTCGCGGCGATCGTAATGCCGCCGCTCCAGCCGGGTCAGTTCCTGCACGCGGAGCCCGGCGCTGTAGAGCGTCTCCAGCCAGGCCGCGTCGCGCAGGCTCTGCCACTCCTTGCCCTCCGCGCCGGGACCACGTTTGCCACCGGTCCGGCGGCGGGCCGAGGCCTCCCATTTCAGCCGGGGGGCCTCCATCAGCCCCGCCACCTGTTCGCGGGTCAGGAATACCGGCAGCCGCTTCGGCAGCTTGGGCAGGGAGATCTCCTTGACCGGATTCTCCGTCACCCGCCCCTCGCGCATCGCCCAATCGTAAAAGGCCCGCAGCGCCGCGAAGCGGAGGCGGATGCTGGCCGGGCGATGCTTTCCGCCCCGGGCCAGCCGGTAGAGATGGGCCCGGAAGTCGGCCGCCCCCGCCTGCCACCAGGAAGCCAGCCCCGCGCCCCGCTCGAACTCGGTCAGCGCCTGGACGTAATTCCGCGCCGTATAGGGGGAGTAATTCTTCCGTTCGCGCAGATAGTTAGCGAACGCGCGGATCTCGACCGATTCGGAAGGAGGAACCGCCATTCCCTCCAGCCTGCCTCCCCCTCCGCCCCGCATCAAGAATCGTTCCATTCCCGCCCCCCGGCTTGCCCGGACGGCATTTCAATGATAACAAGCCATCCGCACCGCCAAAACGGTCCCGTAGCTCAGATGGATAGAGCAGCCCTTTCCTAAAGGGTTGGTCAGGCGTTCGACTCGCCTCGGGACCACTTTCGCCAAGAGGGACGGGGTCTCATGGGATCTCGCCCAGAAGATTCTCGATCATCCATTTTGGAGCGCCGATTGGATTTTAACGGTATCAGTAAAGTGGTCTGAGTAATAATTCAAGGCGTCGAATCGATTTTTAAAAGCGCTAAAGGTGGATTTTTGCCGTAAGAAATTCACTATCAACGAAAAAATCCCTTTTGGGTTCCTCGTCCGGGGGTGAGAACCTACTCACGGAAGAGGGATGGAAGGATCGTTTCGCACCAATGAGCGTGGCAAAATTCTTCAAGAAAGAATCCAGCGATCACATTATTGCAATTGAAAACCCTCATGGGAGATTTTCTTGGTTGCGCATAAAAAATGAAAGTCGCTTTGAATCCTTTCCATCTTCCCAATCGGGCTTGTTCCAAGGGATTTACGCTGGTCGAGTTGCTGGTGGTCGTCAGCATTATGATTCTGTTGTCGGTGGTGGCGATCCCTGCCTTCAGTTCGCTGAAAAAGGGAAGCTCTCTTAATACGGCAACCTCGGTGATCGCAACTACCTTGGAGCAGGCCCGTGCTTATGCCATGGCAAACGACACTTATGTGGTGGTGTGCTTTGAGGAGACCGACTCTGCCACTCCCACCAGCCAGATGCAGAACCCCGGGACGGGACGCGTGGCCATTCAGGCTTTCTCCTCCCTCGATGCGACGCTGAATTTAACCGCCGCCAATCTGATGCCGTTGGGCCGGATGCGGATTTTTGACAATATCGATCTGCCCGATGCCCTCAGTCTCTCCAGCGGCACGCTTTCCGGCCGGCCGGCTGCCAACTATGTGGTGGGGAGTGCGGATTTCCCCGCCGCCGCCGACACGGTCGCTTCGGGTAAATTCACTTTCAGCAAAATCATGGCTTTCGATCCTGAGGGGGTTTTGCACCTTCCCACGAATCCCGCCCAAGCGGGCCTGCAATATTTGGAGATCGACGTGCAGCAGAGCAACGGCTCGGCGGCGCCTTCCGATGCCAGGAATGTGAGCGCAATTCAAGTCGATGGGCTCACCGGAGCCGTCAGTATCTACCGTTCATGAGAATTGTCGTCCCGCAGGGGGGGATGGGCTTCTCGATGGTGGAGGTGATCCTTGCCCTTGGCATGACCACCTTTTGCCTGTTGATCCTGATGGGATTGTTGCCGGTGGGAATCCATAGCGATAAAACCACGCTTCAACAGTCGATCGCCGCGAATATCGCCGGTGCGGCGATGGCCGATCTCCGGGCTGCGCCGCTCTCCAATCAAAGTTATTCCTCCGGTGAGGTACTCTATTCCCCCCGTTTTCGTTTCGTGCTGCCGGCTCCGACTGACGGCAACGGCATGCAGACGATTTACGTCAGCGACGACGGGACGCCTTTGACCGCGGTGAATGCGAATCTGGCGACCAATATCGGCACCTATCGCATCAGCGTCCTGGGGCCGCAGCGTCCTTCCGGCACCCTCCAGCGCCTGGCCAGCCCGCTTTATATTTTGGTCACCTGGCCCGGACAGGCGGACCCGACGGCGACGATTTGGCCGAGCCATTACGCGGGGTCCTTTCAGGCCGTCTCCTACCTGGATCAGAATTAGACGCAGCCCGGAGCCCATGACCATCGCTATCCGGAATCCCCGGCCTTCCCGCCCGCCGCGGGGCTTCACCTTGGTGGAGATGTTGGCTGCGGTCGCCGTCCTGATCATCTTGATCTTCATGGTCACCTCGCTGATGCGCAGCGCTTCCGTCACGATCTCCAACAGCAATGACCACCTCAACGCGGACGATCAAGCCCGCTTGGTGCTCGATCGGATGCAGATGGATTTCGCGCGAATGCTCAAGCGCAACGACGTCTATTTTCAGTTCACGAGGGATTCGGCCGGCAATTCCAAGTTCACTTTTTACAGCGAAACTCCCGGCTTCAACGCTTCCGGCAGCACGGCGACCACCCAAAGCAATCTCTCCCTGGTGACCTACCAGGTCGATCCCACCACTTACCGGTTGGAGCGGATCGGCCAGGGCTATCAGTGGACCGACATGAGCTTTTCCACCAACGCCCCCACCCTCGCCGTCCCGGCCTCCGATACCCACGTCCTCAGCGCCTCCGTCTTTCGCATGGAGGTCGCCTTTCTGATGCGCAAGGACGACAGCGACTTTCTCATCACCTCCACCGCCCCCACACCGGGAAGCCAAGCCTTCCAGAATTTTTGGGCCGTCATGGTGGCGATCGCGGTCATCGATCCCAACAGCCAGAAGTTGGTCAATGGCTCCAGCTATCCCTCGATGATCGAAGCCTTGCCCGCATTCAGCGGTGCGCAGACGATCGCCTTGAACAGTTCCTCCGGTCCCGACGCCTCCGAGATGGATCCGATTCTTTCCGTCTGGCATGCCGCCGTCGATAACGCTTCCGGCTTTGCCCAGACCACCGGCATTCCCCTCCAGGCCGCCCAGCAGGTGCGCATCTACCAGCGTATCTTTTACCTGCAATGAGACCGAGAACTTTTAGCGCCAAATCGATTTCCCCGGGGCGGCCCCGCTCCGGCGAATCCGGGGCCGCATTGCTGATCACCCTGGCCTGCATCACCATCCTCAGCGGCTTGATCATCGCCTATCTCACCCACTCCCTGATGGAGATGCAGATATCGACGGCCAGCGCGAGCGAGACCTCCGCGGCCCTCTTCGCCCGGGGAGCCGTCGATTCGGTGGTCGGGGAGCTGCAGCAGGAGATCACCGCCGGTTCGACCGCCTACGCACCCGCCGGCAGCGATCTGCGCGATCCCGCCACCGTCTTCCTGCCGGTGACGAACACGACGATGGTTCCCTATCGGATGGATCCGACCGCCCCGCTCAACGTCCTCAAGCGGAGCGCCAACAATCTTCCCTTTTATCCCAATGCCGCTCCCTATAGCGCCAGCTGGCCTCCTCCCGAGTGGGCCGCCAAGCTCTCCACCACCAACGTCGATACCTCCGGCCGCTCCATCCCCCTGGCCCGCTGGAACGAGCCCCTGCTCATGCCGACGTCGAGCTCCACCTCGACCAACCTGACGCCGACCAACACCTTCATCCCTCCGGATTGGATCTATATGAGCCGGACCGCCGGGCCGGTCACCACCTGGAGCTCCACCCTCATCCCCAGCATGACGGCGAATTCGCTCAATACGAACATGGTGGTGGGACGCTATGCTTACGTCGTCTATGACGAGGGCGGCCTCCTCGATGCCAATGCCGCCGGTTATCCCTCCTCCGTCGCCTCGGTGATGGTCCGTCACAAGATATCGGAAGCCTGCGCCGACCTTACCCAGATCGGCCTGAGCAACACCGATATCGCCGCCCTGGTCGCCTGGCGCAATCCCGTTAATGGCACGAGTCCGACGGCTTACACCAACTACATCTACACCGCCTCCACCAACGCCTTCCTGACGCCCGCCACCGGGGATCGCCTCTTCACCAGCCGCCAGCAGCTCATCGATTTCCTGACCCAGAACGTCGCCGCGGGGGACCCCGCCGCCGTCGAGCGGATGCAGGCGGCCCTTCCCTTCCTCACCCACTTTTCCCGCGAGCTCAACGCTCCCAGTTGGTATCCCCAGACCAACCTCGCCGGAGCCTACGCCTATTACAAAAATTCCACCAACGTCCCGCCCACCGCCACGAATATCTTCGTCCCTCTGGCTCCGGCGGTGACCTCCTACACCAATAATTCGGGGCTGGTCATTCTGCCCAAGCAATCGGTCGCCTTTTCCCGTTTTCCGCTTTCCCGCCTCTCCTGGCTGGGAACCAACGGTCCCTCGGGAGCGACCGCGGCGCAGATCAAGCAAAGTTTTGGATTGGTCTGGGACGGGGCGAATTACGCCTGGCAGTATGTCGGCGCCGGAGCCGGCGTTCAGAACTCCATTGCGCTGCTGGCGAATATCTCCGGGCGCGAGCCGAATTTCTTCGAGCTGCTCAAGGCGGGCATCCTATCCGGTTCAGTCGGCATGGTTCCCACCGCGCAGGCCGGTAGTTTTCCCAACTTTGGAGGGATCGACACCCGCTACAATGGTCTCGATCAGCATCTCATGGAGATCGGATTGGCGATGATCGACCAGGCCTCCTCCGCCACCCTGCCGGCGCGGATTGAATTCGGCACCAATACCGGAACCGGCGCTCTCTACGGGAACAAGAACCTTCCCTACCTTTACAGGATGGTCTACTCCCCCTACCGGCCCACCACCGAGCCGATGGAGGGGACCAATCAGGTCATGTTCGACGCCTGGGCCGAACCGGTGTTTTGGAATCCGTACCAGACGGTGACGACCAATACGGGACCCTTGCAGATCCGGATTCGCGCGGACGGGGTCTATAACGCGACCGTGGGGCAATTTGGCGCGAAGATCCTGGCCGAAACCGCGACCCTGGACCAGCGAACCTGCCTGCCCGAGGTTCAGTGCGGACCGGCTGGCGCCGGCACCCAGACCGGCGGGGGCAACGGTTCCTCGATCGAACTCGATAGCGCCAGCGCCGCCGCCTTCTCCAGCGAGACTGCCAATCCCGTCATCCTCGCCTCCTTGCTCACCAGCGGAATCACCCCTGTCTTCAACGATCTGCGTGCGCAGAATCCCCTCGGGTGGCCCATCGGGAACGCGGATCTTTATACGGAAGGAGGCGTCACCTACGCCGGATTCTGGCTGGGACATATCTATGCTCCCAACCCGCCCGCCCCGGATGCCGACTACACCACCAATAGCCCGCCCACGGGCATTCCCTTTTACACCTCCTTCTTCTATTCCAACACCCAGCAAACCAAGACGGAGGTCCATCAGTTCGTCCTCGAGGCCAACTATGGCGGCGGCACCTTCCTGGAGGTGCAGCGCATGCCCTTCAATTACAACGGTGGCCTCTATGTGGAGGAGGGTGACAATTTCACCACCTTGCAACGGCGGCTCAACTTCATGACGTTCAACGATCCGCGCACCGGACGTTTCAGTTGGGATCTGATGCAGCCAAAAGATTACGTCGACAATCCGACGCTGGTGGCTCCGGTTACCGCGCTCGATCTTGCCTCCCCCACCTGGACCACCTTCATGTCATCGGCCACGAACTTCAGCACGCTGATCACCCGGGTGCCGGTGTCGAGCGCCTCGATGGCCATAACCCCCAGCGGAGCAGTCGGCCAGACTCCCCCCTTTGTCGATACCTTCCGTTTTGCCGACAACACGGCGCCTTCCGGCGCGACGACCACGCCGATCTACACCGATACGGACGGCGCGCAGCGTCCCGCCGATGGCTGGTGGAGCTCCTCTTCCGCGAATACGCTGCCGATGCAAAATTACCTGCCCGATCGTCCGGTGCTGCTGAACCGGAGTTTCTACTCGGTCGGCGAGCTTGGCTACGTCTACCGCGATATGCCCTGGCGCTCGCTGAATTTTTCCAGTTCCAATAGCCCGGACGCCGGCTTGCTCGACTTTTTTTCGGTCAACGACGGCTATGCCGGCGTCACCAACCAGCCGGTGATCGGCGGGCGCATCGATCTGAATACCCCGCATCCGGAGGTCCTGGCCGCGATGCTCAATGGAGCCGCCCGCGCCCAGCTCTATCCTGCCTATGACGTCAGCGCCACCGATGCGGCCAGCATGGCCAAGACCATCACCAACCTGACCTCGACCCTCCCCATGCTCAATAAATCGGAGATCGCCACCCGCCTCGCGCCCAATGATCCGACGGTCGCGACCAACGCCACCTCGGAACCGGGCATCGATACCAATATCAAGGAGCGGCGGGAGGTGATCGTCCGCGCCCTCGCCAGCGCGGGGCAGGTCCGCACCTGGAATCTCTTGATCGATGTCATCGCCCAGACGGGTCACCTTCCCCCCACCGCCACCGGCTTCAATAACTTCGTTATCACGGCGGAGCAGCATTATTGGGCTCACGTCGCCATCGACCGCTACACCGGCCAAGTCATCAGCCTGCAGCTGGAGCCCGTCAGCGAATAAACCTATGCGCCCCTTATTTCTTCTTTGTGGACTTTCAATCTTTGCGCTCCTTCCCCTCCGCGGCGTGGCCGAGGGCGCCGACATTCCCCCGGTCCCGTCCGATTATAAATCCCAACTTCCCCCGCCCCCGGGGCTGCCGAATCAACTGGAGATTCCCGTCAATACGCGGATCGCGATCAAGGTCTGGAGGAAGACCCTGCTTTCCCCGCCGCCCCAGCCCAACGATCCCCGCTTGCTCTGGTCTCCCGATCTGAAGAGCGCCCTGATCGAGCGGAACCAGAGCGATATCCACGCCGTCTTCTATTGGGAGGGGGGCCGGTCGAGCGAGGCCTACGTGATCCGCGGCGTCTCTTTCAACCAATACAGCGCGGTCTATCCCGATCAGATCAACATCTCGGGCGGTCCGCTTGGCTTTTCCCTCACCCGGCGGGCGGAAGGCTCCTCGAACACCGCTTTTCCGGGGACTTCCTGGTATGCTCCCTCCTGCTATGTCGGTATCGCGGCGCTGGGGGCCGGGCTCGCGGCGAATCCCGTGCTGGTCTTCGTGCCGGGCGGAGCCCAGACGCCGGGAGGCGGCTTTCCGGCGGGCGTCTCTCTCTGTCTTGATGCCAAGACGCTGCTGCCGGTGCGGCTCGATGACGGCACTTTTATCTATGCCTTTTCCTGTTACCCGGCATCCGATGTGCGGATCGATCCGCAGGGGGCCTTCCTAAGCGCCATCCAACAACAGTTTGGCAATTGGCCCTAAGCTTTTCCTTCTGAGCCCTCAAAGAACAAACCTCATGCGCCATTCTTCCATCCTTCTCGGCCTGCTCGTGTTGTCGGCCCTTCCGACAACCGGAAGATCCCAAAGCCTCGAGGTCCCTCCTCCGCCTCCGTCCGGATTCAATGCCACCGTCACGGCGCCCGACAACCTTCCCGCCAAGCTGAACCTGCCGCTTGATACCCGCACCGATGTGAAGGTCTATGCCAAAAACCCCCGCACGGAGACTCCCGATCCGAACAGCCCGCGCCTGATTTGGGATCCCGATCTGGAAAGCGCCGTGATCGAACGGAACCAGCGGGATGTCCACGCCGTCTTCCAGTGGGAGGGGGGGAGATCGAGCGAGGCATTTATCATCAATGGCGTTTGCTTTCGGACCCTTTCCCTGGCTTATCCGGACACGATCGCCATGGCGGAGCCGGTCTTGAGCTTCTGGGTCAACAAGCAAACCCGGGGAGGGGGATCGGGCGGCGATTTCCCGGGCATTCTTTGGTATTCTCCCGCGACTTTCGCCGGCACCGCCACGTTCAACGGAGCCTCCGTTTTGGTTTTTGTGCCCGGCGATAAGTCGGCATTAACCACCATCTATCCAGACGGAGACTCCCTCTGCCTCGACGCCACCACCCTGCTTCCGGTCTGGATGAGCAGCGGGAAATCGATTTTCACTTTCGCCTATACTCCGGACACCGACGTGAAGATCGATCCCCAGAGGGCTTTTCTAAAAGCCGTCCAGAATAAATTCGGCCACTGGCCCTGAGACGCTCCTACAGAGCATGAAATCGGCATCGACTCCCGAAGTGGGAATACCCAGCTCCCGACGCTTATCGGCCGGTGATTTCCAGGTAAAATCAGGCCTCCAGTTTAACTGAGAAAGCTAGCAATGGTTTGTTTTTCCAACCCCAAAAAGTAAGCTAAAATTGTGAAAATCACATGGACGGTCATCATCGCTTTGATCTCATTGGAGATTGCGAATGCTCAAACCACTTATACTTGGACCGGCACGAATTCCAGTGATTGGAATACGGGCTCCAATTGGGTGAATAATGCCGTTCCGAGTTCTAATGCTAATCTGGCGTATTTCACAGCCACTACCAGCTCAACGACGCCGAATCTTAGCGTGAGTGAGACCATTGGAGCACTCGAATTCACGACCACCGCCACACCTGCTTATACGATCACCACTAGTTCAGGAGCGACGCTGACGCTGGATAGTGCCGGTGATAGTGCCGACTCTGGCAACACCTACCTCATCACCGACATCAGTACGGCTATGGGGGGGGAGAATCTTAACGGGAATGTAACTATCGAAAATAGTACAAATGCCGCAACCGGTTGGACCCTGAGAATTGAAACCGGGGGGAATTTGATCTTCGGAACGAGTTCGGTCTTAACTCTGAATGCCGCTGATACGGTGGATTCCAGTACGAGCTACGAGGGAAATTTGTCGATCGAGGGAACTTACAGTACTGCTGCCAATATCGTCTTTTTATGGAATCCCCTTGGAGGAAACTTCTATTATGATCCAACCGTGCAGACGCTGGGGACGGGGGCGGGATTGAGGTCGGCGAGCGGGGGCAGCATCGAGCTGGAACAGAACTTTGCCGGATCTGCTGGGATTGCCATTAGTGGAACAGGCTATAATGGGGCCACTGGAACGGTCGCCGCTGGCTTGGTCTACCTCGACGCCAATGGCTTGAACGAGACGGCCAATGTGGTGATGGGCGACTCCGCCAAAAGCGGCAACTCCACCGCTTCCTATGTTGCCACCTATGTTTTCGGAGCGAACGCCTCGGGAACTGCTGCGACGACTGAATCCGGCAATATTACGTTTGAAAACAGTCAAACCTACGATCAGTACACCAATGATTTCGACGTTGCCACTGGTAATACGCTGACGGTCAGTGGCAAGATTACTGATTCCAGTGCAACCTTTGGAACGGGGATGACCGAAGCGGTTGAAAAAACCGGGGCTGGAACTCTGATCCTTTCCAATAGTGCCAATAGCTTTGTGGCACCCACTACCGTTGTCGGGGGCAAGCTTTTGATTACCGGAAACACTACCACCGGAGGCACGATTACTGTCGATAGCGGGGCGGCGTTCGGCGGCGCGGGCGGTACGATCACTTCCACCGGCATTACGGTTGCCTCGGGCGGCGGCTTGAGCGTCTCGGGCGGTGGGGCGGTGACCGCAGGGACGATGACTCTCGCGCTCACTGGGGGAACGAACACGCTCGATATCAGCGCCACGGCGGGGACCGGTGCCGGGGAGCTGACCTTCGTTCTGGGCACCGCGCATGACGAGGTGAAACTCAGCTCGGGCACTCTGGTGATCGGAAACGGGACTCTCTCCCTGGCTGATTTCACTATTCTCGCGGGCTCGGGTTTCGGAGCGGGGACCTACACCCTCTTCGATACTTCTTCCCCTGCCGGGATCAACGGCACGCTGGCCGCAAACGGTCTTACGGAAACCATCGGCGGTTATAGCTACACTCTGGTTGAGGGGGTCGATGCGGGCACGCTAGATCAGAATATCGATTTGGACGTCATCGCCGTTCCCGAGCCGGGTTCCCTCGCGCTGATGCTGTTCGGCGGGGCGGCCTTGTGGATAATGGGCTGGCGTTATCGCCGGTACTCTCCTGTCCGCGCGTGATTGAGCGGAAGCGGCGGAAAGGCTTGGAGACGAGGGGAAACCTTCTTTCCGCGCCGCTTCATTTTCCAAACTTACGAAACGGCGTCGCTATCTCATGATCTCCCCTCCCTCGGACCGGCCGGCCGGAAATCCGACGCCCACCGGAACGGCGGCGAAGGGGAGCTGGCGCGTGGGCACGCTCAGCTACACAAAGGGTGGCCTGGTGCTGCTCTTTTGCTGGCTGCTGGCGGGCGATTTCGCCTGGTCGGTGCGTGATCGGGCAGTGCCCCAGATCATGCAGATTCTCTTCAAGAGATTCGGCGCATCGGACCTGTTGACGGGGGTGATTTTTTCGTCTCTTCCCGCCGCGATCGGCATGATCGTCGGGCCCATTGTCGGTTATAAGTCGGATCGTCTCCGCAGCGGTTGGGGGCGCCGTATTCCCTTTCTGATCATCCCGATTCCCTTCATCGTTGTCTCCACCATCGGGCTCGCCTTCAGCCCGCAATTGGGAGCGAGGTTGAACCATCTGCTCGGCCCGTGGTCGTGGGGGTTGAACCCCTCGGTGTTGCTCCTGATCGCGCTTTTCTGGACGGTCTTCGAGATATGCTGTCTGGCCAGCAACTCGGTCTTCTCAGGGCTGGTCAATGACGTGGTGCCGGAGGTGGTCCTCGGCCGATTTTATGGCCTTTTCCGCGCCCTCGGCCTGATCGCGGGAATCGTTTTCTTTTTCAAGCTGATGGGGGTCGCCGAGGCCCATAGCGCCTGGGTCTTTCTCGGCATCGCCGCGCTCTACGGCATCGGCTTCTCCCTGATGTGCCTGAAGGTGAAGGAGGGGGAATATCCCCCGCCGCCTGCCGCCAGTCCCGGGCGTTTTTCCGCGGTCAGGACTTATTTCAAGGAGGGATTCAGCAACTCCTATTACTACTGGTTCTTCGCGGCGATCGTTTTCGGAGGTCTGGCGGCTCTTCCCTTCAATCTTTATTCCTACTATTACGCCCAGAGCATCGGCATGGGAACGGCGGGTTACGGCAAGTATATCGCCCTGACCTACACTTGCTCGCTGCTCCTGAGCTACCCTCTGGGCATCTGCGCCGATCGATTTCACCCCCTGCGCGTCAGCATGGTCTGCCTGGCGCTCTATGCGGCGGTGATGGTCTGCGGGGGGGTCCTGGTGGGCGGCGCCTCGAGCTTCGCTTTCTTCTTCCTGCTGCACGGCGTGGTCTCGGGCAGCTTCTTCACGGCTTCGGCCTCGATCTGGCAGCGCATCCTTCCTCGCGCCAAGTTCGCTGAGATCGGCTCCGTGGCGGGGGTCCTGGGAGGGATCGGAACCATGATCGCGGCCCCGGCGGTGGGCGCATTCCTCGATCATGCCCATCACGACTATCGCTGCACCTTCTACATATCGGCCGCCCTGACGGCGCTGGCTTTCACGGCCTATCTGGGTCTCTATCGCCGGTTCATCGGCTACGGCGGGCCCGATGGTTACGTCGCGCCGGTGTAGACACTTTTTCTTTTCGTCGCGGAGGGAAGGGGAGGCTCGGGGGTGCCTGCCGGCAGATTCATGGCACGGACCGTCGAACCGGGCACCCAGGTTCCCTCCACGAGGTGGCAGAGCGGGACCGGCGGCACGCCGCGTTCGCCGCGATGGATCATCTCGATGAGAACGTCGACGGCGGTGGCGCCGATCTGCTCGGTATTCTCGTCGATGGCCGTGAAGTAATCGAGGCCGCCGGCCCGGGCGGGGTTGACGAAGCCGACGTCTTCGGGCACGCGCAGGCCCCGCTCTTTGATCCAGCGCAGGATGACCGGATCATGCGCGATGACGGCGTCGGGGCGATGCTCTTCAAACCACTTGTCGAAGGAGGTCTGGCTGAATTTTCGCTCGGCCAGGATGGGGATGGGGGCGGCGTAAGGCTGCGGCTGATAGGCCCAATAGGCTGCCGCCCAGTTGCGGTCGCTCATTTCCAGGACCTGGGAAGCGCAGACCAGGCCGATACGGCGATAGCCCAGGCGCTTTAGTTTCCGCATGATCAGGCGCATGGAGCGGAAGTGATGGCAGGTGACTATGTTCAGGATGGGGTAGGAGAGGGAATGACTGAAAGTGATTGCGGAGAAGCGGCTCCAGTCGAGGTTGAGATGGACGCGGGACCGGGGTTGGGGAATGAAAAAGAGGCCCCGGATATTGCGGGCCACCAGGATCTGGGTGGCCCGGCGAGGAGTCATCCCCGGCTCCCGCAGCCAAAACTCCTCGATGCGGTAACCCAATTCAGCGGCCCGGCGCCGGGCGCCGGCGAAGTGCCCCACCTTTTCGTGGATATGCCAGCCGTCCCGGGTAACATTCGTGGTGATCCAGCCGAGGGTTGCCTGATAGCAGGGAGTCGATTTCTTGCGGTGGGCCATCAGGGCCGAGAGCATCGGATCGGGGGTGTAGCCCCGCTTTTTGGCGAGCTTCTGCAGCTTTTCACGGGTGGCCTGGGAGACCCCGGAATCGTTGCGGAGGGCGCGGGAAACCGTGGTGTGATGGACTCCGCTCTCCCGGGCCAAATCACGGATCGAGACCTTCATTGCACCAATGAGCGTATCTTAGCGCTTCAATGGATGCAACCTTTGCTATTGAGTGTTCTTATGCAGAGAACCATTCGCTGGGGACTTCCCTCCCGCGACTTTCTCCGGATGCCTCCGTCTTCTTTCCTTGTCACCTCAGCCTGCGGCGGTCGCCCCATGAACGTATCATGAGGCCCCGCGTCACCCAGAGGGATATTGCGCGGGCGGCCAATGTTTCCCATGTGACCGTCTCGCTCGCTTTGCGGGGAGAGCGGGGCATCCCCGAGAGAACGCGCCAGCGGATTGAAAAAATAGCCGCCTTGCTCGGCTACGCTCCCGATCCAATGCTCTCGGCGCTCTCCTCGTATCGCAAAAGCAATCGTCCGGCGGCCTATCAAGCAAACATCGGTTGGCTGGCATCCCATCCCCTGGGGACGAAGGATTACGCGGGTTTCTCTCACTATTTCGACGGCGCGCAGCTGCGGGCTCAGCAACTCGGCTACGTTCTGGATGAAATCAGCCTGTTGGATTATGACAAAGACTTCAGGCGATTGAAGCGCCTGCTGGAAGCCCGCAATATCACCGGGCTGATTCTTGCTCCCTCCCGAACCGCGGGCGATATGTTTCCATTCGATCTCTCCCGGTATTCCGTGGTCCGCTTCGGTTACAGCTACGTCTCTCCCGTCTCGAATACCGTGGCGAACACCCAGTTTCGAACCGTCCTGATCGCAATGGAAAAGGTGGTGGCGCTGGGCTATCGGCGGATTGGGATCGTCCTGACGGAGGTCGTCGACCAGCGGACCTCCTGGCATTTTCTGGGAGGCTACCTGGCCGGACAGCATCTCATTGCGAGGGAAAATTGGCTGGCCCCCTTCTACGACAATCAAAAGGGCAATCTGGCGCAGAAGGTCTTCGATTGGATCCTTCGGGAGAAGGTCGATTGCCTGATCGGGGCCGGTTACGTCGGCCTCTATCACGATTTGATCAAGCTCGGCCTCGATATGCCGGGCAAGGTCGGCTATGCCGACACCCAGTTGGGAGAGAACGAGACCTTTTTCAGCGGCATTCACCAGAACGACCGCCAAATCGGCGTGGCGGCGGTCGATCTTCTGGTGGGCATGATGCATCGTTCCGACGTCGGCATTCCCGCCATTCCCTCCCATCTCTTGATCGAAGGTTCCTGGCGCGATGGGAAAACGTTGATGAAGCAAGGTTCGAAAGCGAAACTCCAATTGGTGGGCGGATAATGCCGGACTCCAGGGTTCGCCCGTAGTCCCAGGCCTTCGTTTAACTTGGAAAGCATCTAATCGGTCGTAAAAGCTCCCGCCATATTCTAATGGTAGGCGCATCCAAAATGCCATGATTGTGCCTACGCGCCCGTTTCGAAATTGGCTTTCAGAAAGGCAGAAGGATTTCATGGCCGGGAAGATCTTATGCTGAACGTGGCCTTGGTGGGAGTTTCTGGGTTCGCCGACTGTCATTACCGCGAGTTGCTCTCCTTGCGGGAAATGGGCTTGATCCGGATCGTCGCCGCCACCGTCATCAATCAGGAAGCGGAGGCCTCCAAGTGTAGCCTCCTGCGGGAGCTCGGTTGCGCGGTGTACGACGATTACCGGCGGATGCTCTCGGAGGAGGGCGGCCGGATCGAGCTTTGCGTCATTCCCACCGGTATTCATCTCCATGCGTCCATGACGATCGATGCCTTGCGCGCGGGTTGCCATGTGCTGGTGGAAAAGCCGGCCGCCGCCACGATGGAGGAGATTTCCAGAATGCGGGAGGAAGAACGCTGGTCGCATCGGTCGATCGCCATCGCTTACCAGCATCTTTACGCCCCTGAGGTGATGAAGATGAAGCGGCTCTTGCTCGATGGCAAAATCGGGCGCCCGCTCGCCGTCAAGGGGCTCGGGCTCTGGCCCCGTGCGGAAAACTACTACGCGCGCAACGGTTGGGCGGGACGCTTGAAATGCGGGGAGTCCTGGGTCCTCGATTCCCCTTTCAATAACGCGTTCGCCCATTGGTTGAACCTGACCTGCTTTCTGGCCGGAAGGAGCGCGGAGACGGCGGCGAATCCACGCGCGGTCCAGGCCGAACTCTATCGGGCCCGGGCGATCGAAAGCGCCGATACCGCCTGCTTGCGCATCGAGACGGATGAGGGGCCTTCCCTTTTGTTCTATGTCACCCATAGCTGCTCCCAGACGGTCGACGCCGAGGTGGAGGTTCGCGGCACCGAAGGGGCCCTCTGCTGGCGCCGGGATGGGATCTTCCATCGTTTTCAAGGCGGTTGCGAATGTCTCTTTCCAGTGAGCAGCGAGGAGGCGAGCCGCCGCTCCATGTATGAGGCCGTGCTTCGCCGGATCGCGGGGGAAGAGGCCTTCGTTTGCGGGCTCGCCATTGCCGAAAAACAGAGTCTCTGCGCGAACGCGGCCTTTCTTTCCTCGGCCATCCACGACATCTCTCCCGAATTCCTTGTCCAGAACGGGGAGGCGCCTTCTGACCTCGTCGCGATCCGCGACATCGAGCCGATTTTCCGCGCGGCTTTCGATCAGGAGCTCCTCTGGAGCCAGATGGCGGTTCCCTGGGCGCGGCCCGGCCGGACGGTGCGGGCCGACGAGTTCACGAAAATCGAGAGGCTCTCGCTGCCGAAGGCTCTTCCTGACGCTCCTGTTTTTCAAGTTCAAGAACCGGCGGAAGCCTTGGTCAAAAGGGGATGAAGACGCTGTGGGAAGCCGCTCCATCAGGTCAGACGACGATCATTGTTCGGAGCTTATGAAGAAGTGGAATGCATCATGAAACGGCCCTTTTCTTTCATCCGGACCGGTGCGGCCTTGGTCTTGATAGGGATGGCGGCGAACGCCGCCCGGGCGGAAGATGCTTCCAGCGGAGCCCATAGTTTTCAGGTGGGGAGTTACACCGAAATAAAATTGGACGGAGAAGAGGCTTCCCTTTCCCAGTTAAAAATTGGCATGCAGGCCTTCGTCACGCCTGATTCATTTCAGGACGGCTATGCCGCGATGATCGATGCCCATGTCTCCCTTCATAGAGAGAGCGACGCCGCTGCTCCACCGGCTGCCGCAACGGCTCCGGCCAAAACGGGGGCGAAGGCCGCCGCGCCGGTTTCTGCCCGGCAATGGATGATCACTGCGGTGACGGCCAATACGATTACTGTCACGCTCAAGTAAGTACCTGTTTATTGCGCAGGGCCAGCATCCCTCGCGCTTTGATGGAGAGCCTTTTAGAGCGAACCCGACCCACCGGAATTCGTGAACAGACCCTAACGTCGGCAAGGTGGAGGCGTTCGTCGAAAGCACCAATGTGCGCGCCAAATTCCTTCGGAAAAGCAGGAGTTGCTGTTGAATCTTTCTAGGCAAATCACTTTCCCTTTTAAGTTCCCCTTCCATGTCGTTTTCACGCTTTTCGCTCTTCTGCTTTCTTTTGGGGTTGCCTCTTCTGTCGGCGCTGCCTGCCGATTGGACGCCCGACCCGTCGTTGGGGAACGTCGATCAGCATCATCGTCTCTATGAAATCGGCCGGAAATTCGGCGACGCCAACTTCGATCCCGATGCCAATCTATTGGGAGCGCACACCAAGAATCCTCCCAATAAAAAGAGCCATTCCACGCGGGAATCGGCCTATTACGCCTACGCTCTGCTCATGACCGGTGATCCGGCCGATCTCGCCCGCGCCGAGGCGATTCTCAGAAAGGTCGTCACGCTCCAAGACACCGATCCGAACAGCCCCACCTACGGCGCCTTCAATTGGAATGCGGAGGACAAGCCGCAGGATGTCAACTCGGCCGCCTTCGTCGGATTGACGCTCGCCGCCGTCGCCGATCTCGACCGGCGCAAGCCCTGTCTTGATGCCGATCTGCGGAGCCAGGTGGAGAAATCGGTCCGCCTCTCCGTCCAGGAGGTGATCCGTCGCAATATCAATCAGGGCTACACCAACATCGCCATGCTTTCCATCGCCCTGACCGCGGCCGGGGAGAAGCTCTGGTCGATCCCGGGAGCGGGGGAGTGGTCCCAGAAGAAGCTCCAGGCGGTGCTCGATCTGACGGGAGACGGCGAATTCGCGGAATACCTTTCCCCCACCTATAACGGCGTCGCTCTTTACGGGGCCTACATGGCCAAGAAGTTCGCCTTCTCGGACGCCTTTGCGGGCAAGACCGATGCGGTCATCGATCATCTTTGGAAGCAGATCGCGGCCTCCTATCATGCGCCCACCTGCCAATTGGGTGGCCCCTTCTGCCGGGCCTATGGCGACAACATGCTCGAATATGCCGCCGCTCTCAAATACATCCTCTATCTCGGTCTGGACGGCGCCTATCCGCTGCACGACTCCGATTTCGATCACGATTGGGACATGGGCTATCTTCCCAGCCTGGCCGATCTGCCGATTGCGCCCCGGCCCGAGTTCAAGGTTCCGCCGCCTCCCTGGCGGGAATGGACCGCCAACGGATCGCCGGGGAGCAATCCGGGGGGAGGGGACGACAACACGCTGGTCCGTCATTTGTGCCAATACCGGGAGGGGAACTTCATCCTGGGTACCGTCACGGCGCAGGACGAATGGCGGCAGAAGCGGAACCTGGTGGCCTATTGGCGCAACCAGGGGCAGACCCCGGAAGGCTTCCGCGTCGGCATGTGCATCGATGAGTCGAATGAATCGATGCCCGGTTTTGCCGGCGAGAAGGTCCACTTCTATAGCAACCAGGTGAAGGGGGCGGCGATCGTCGCCCTGGTGGCATCGACCGATGTGCCGGGCCAGGGAACCTCGACTCTCGTTTACGATGACGGCGCCACCGCGCCCGACGCGGGGACGGCATCGCCCTTCCGCATCCAGGACGGCTCCATCACCACCTATCTTTATCCCATCACGATCGGAACGCCTCATTTCGATACCCAGGCTGATCCCGATCATCACCGCTTTCTGGTGACGCGTTCCTGGAATTCCGCCGATATCGTCGGCTCGTTGCATGTGCTCTCCTATCTGGCCGTCTTTCGCCCCGCGGACCAGGCCCCGCCGATCGTGACCGGGCTCGGATTGCACGCCGATGCCTCCGGCGTCTCCGCCGTGGCGCAGGTTGACGGAGCCGAGCTTTCCGTCTCGTTCAAGAATTAATGGAGCCGGAATGCCGTCCCGATCCTCCCATTTCCCCAGAGTCTAAGCGGATATTCCGCCCGATAAGCCCTCATGAAGAAGCTGCACTCCCTATGGTTTTCCTTTCTATTGGCGGCCGGCGCCTGCGCGCAGGACATGCCTCCCGTCACGCCCATGCCGGAGCTGCCCGCCGATCTTCCCCCGGGCGCGAATCCGGCGGCTTATCCGGAAGGAAAATTCGATTGGTTTCAGCGGGTGAAAACCAATATCGACAACGGGAAAAAAGCCGCCGCCGATTGCCAATTGATCTTTGACGGAGATTCGATCACCGATTTCTGGCCGAAGACGGGCAAAGAGATCTGGGCGCAGGATTACGCCAAATACAATGCCTTCGACTTCGCCATTGCCGGTGACCAGACCCAACACCTCCTCTGGCGCTTATCGCAGGGGCAGGCCGAGGGGATGCACCCCAAGTTGATCGTCCTGCTGATCGGCACCAATAACATGCCCTACAATACCCCTGACCAGATCGCCGAAGGGGTGAAGGACATTATCGCCGTCTATCGGCAGCGCTGCCCGGACGTGGTGATCCTGCTGCAGGGGATCTTTCCTCACGGAGAAAAGCCCGACGACCCCATCCGTGCCAAGATCAAGCAGACCAACGAAATCATCTCGAAACTCGGTGACGGCCAGAAAGTCATCTACCTCGATTTCGGGGATAAATTCCTCCAGGCCGATGGAACCATCACCCATGACATCATGACCGATTTTATCCATCCCAGCGCAAAGGGATACCAGATATGGGCTGACGCCATTCAACCCATTATCGATCAATATCTGGCGGCGAAATAGTTTCACCTCTCCCGATCGATCCTGGAGGAGCCTCGTTTTTAAAAAGTCTGTCATCACTCAATGTCCATGCTCAAACATCCCGCGATCACGAAGGGCCGCCTGGCCCGCTTTTTCACCGAACTCAAGGCGCTGCTCTATCCCCGTTCCGTTCCGCTAACCAAGCTGGAGACCTATGCCGCGCCGGGCCGCATTCCCTATGCCGAGGCGGTGAAGGGCAAATTTGCTCCCGCTAAGGAAGGCGATCATTATGGTCCGGGCTGGTCGACCCATTGGTTCCGGATCGCCTATGCGGTGCCGAAGGAGTGGGCGGGCGAGGAGGTGCTGCTCCATTTCGACTCCTCCTCCGAAGGGTGCGTCTGGAAGGACGGCGTGCCGCTGCAGGGATTGACCAGCTATAATTGGGCTCTTGAGGATGTCCGCTCCTATTTCACCCTGACGCCGAAAGCGAAGGGAAGCGAGCGGGGCACGCTGTATGTCGAAGGTGCGATCAACGGCATGTTCGGAATGAGCGATTGGTTTGGAAAAACTCACAAAGATTCCCTCGGCCACCTGCGGCATGCGCGCTTGGTGACGCGGGACCGGTTGGTATGGGATTTGTTGTGGGACTTCGCGATCATCAAGGAAATCGCGGAGCAGCTGCCGGAGAACGGGCTGCATCAAGGCCCCGCCTTGACGGCGGCCAACGCCATCGTCAACGCGGTGGTGCTGGGCGACCGCTCGACCTATGCGGCGGGGCGGGCGATCGCGAAGAAATTCTTTGCGGCCAGGAACGGCGACCGCACTCATCACGTGTCGGCGATCGGACATGCGCATATCGATACGGCGTGGCTCTGGCCTTTGGCCGAGACGATGCGGAAGTGTTACCGGACTTTCTCCACCGCCGTGCGGATGATGGATGACTATCCCGAGTACAAGTTCGCCTGCTCGCAGGCGCAGCAGTTGGCCTGGATCAAGGTGCAGCAGCCGGCGCTCTATGCCAAGATCAAGGCGAAGGCGAAGACGGGGCAGTTCGTGGTCGCGGGCGGGACCTGGATCGAGCCGGATTGCAACATTCCTTCCGGCGAGTCGCTGGTGCGGCAGTTCCTGCTCGGCCAGCGGTTCTTCCAGCGGGAGTTCGGGACGATCTGCCGGGAGTTCTGGAACCCCGATGTCTTCGGTTACAGCGGGGCCTTGCCGCAGATCCTGCGCGGAGCGGGGATCCAGTATTTCCTGACCCAGAAGCTCTCCTGGAACCAGCTCAACCGGCCGACCAGCAGCACCTTCCTCTGGGAGGGGATCGACGGCTCGCGGGTGCTGACCCATTTCCCGCCGACCGATACCTATAACTCGATCGTCACCGTCGAGGAGACCCTCAAGCACGTCACCAACTTCAAGGACAAGGAACGGGCCAGCGAGAGCATGATGCTCTTCGGCTTCGGCGACGGCGGCGGGGGGCCGACCGAGGAGATGCTGGAGCGCATCCGCCGGTTGAAGGATGTGGCGGGGGTGCCCGAGATCGCCATCCGCACGCCTCAGGAGTTCTTCGAGCGGTGCGACGCGAACCTGGAAGATCCGCTGGTCTGGTCGGGCGAGCTCTATTTCGAGCTCCATCGCGGCACCTACACCACCCAGGCGGCCAACAAGCGGGACAATCGGCGGAGCGAGGAAGCGCTCCATGATGTCGAGTTCCTGGCGGCGTTGGCCCGGGAACTCAAGGGGGCGAAGTATCCTCAAAAGGAGATCAACCGTCTTTGGGAGATCGTGCTGCTCAATCAGTTCCACGACATCATTCCCGGCTCCTCGATCCGCGAGGTCTATGAGGACTCGGACAAGGATTATGCGGAGGTCCTCTCCTCGGCGGCCCAGCTGCGCGAGCAGGCGGCGGCGAAGGTGCTGCCGAGCGGTAAGGGGAAGAACGTTCTCGCCCTCAACACGCTGAGCTGGCCGCGCCGCGAGGTGGTGGCGCTGGGTGGGAAGCTTTCCTTTGCGGAAGCGCCCGCTTACGGCTATGCGGTGGGCGCACCTGCCCAGCAGACGGCGGCGCCGGTCACGGTGACGCAGGGCAAGCAGGGGTTCACGCTGGAGAACGGCTTGGTGCGGGCGAAGTTCGACGGGCAGGGACGGTTGACCAGTTTCCTCGACAAGCGCGAGGCCGACGGGGGCCGCGAGACGATCGAGGCGGGCGGCAAGGGCAACCAATATGTTCTCTTCGAGGATCGGCCCGAGCGTTGGGATGCCTGGGATACCGATATTTATCATCTGGAGAGCCGCCGCAATGTGGGCGAGGTGAAGGCGCTGCGCGTCGTCACCAGCGATCCGCTGCGCGCCACGGTGGAGCTGGAACTGACGGTCAGCCCGCAGGCGACCTTGGTGCAGCGGATTTCCTTGAGCGCCGAATCGCCCCGGCTCGATTTCGAGGCGGAGGTCGATTGGCGGGAGAAGGACCGGTTCCTCAAGGTGGAGTTTCCGCTGGCGCTGCGCTGCGATTACGCCACCTACGAGATCCAGTTCGGCCATGTGCGCCGGCCGACGCATTTCAATACGACGTGGGACTTCGCCCGCTTCGAGGTTTCGGCTCACAAGTGGGCTGATTTGTCGGAGCCCAGCTATGGAGTAGCGCTGCTCAACGATTCGAAGTATGGCTATGCCTGCCACGGCAATGTGTTGCGGCTCTCGCTGCTGCGCTCGCCGAAGTCGCCCGATGCCCAGGCGGACATGGGCAAGCACCGTTTCCGCTACGCGCTCTATCCCCATGCGGGCGGGCCGCAGCTCGGCGGAGTCATCTCCGAGGCGGCGGCGTTCAATCAGCCGCT
>OUNK011150727.1_pt1 | contig 24292 bp, 22 predicted proteins | sample 1755341 | NCBI WGS metagenome assembly OUNK01 (sample SAMEA3914788, study PRJEB12502) | metagenome | biome: forest; material: soil | place: Canada | collected 2011-07-03 | depth 0.1 m | reverse complement strand
TAGCGCGGTCCGCCGAAGCTGATTTGCTCGGTCGTAGGCAAGGTGTTGTTGCTGTATTGCCCCGTAATGTTGAGCACGCTACCGAAGCGATGCGGCCACACGTTGCTTTGTATGAACGTGGCGTCGTAGCGCGTGAATTGCGGATCGGCGGGCGCCACTTCAACTCGATCGCCGATCTGCGTGACGACGCTCGCGTTTGCGCCAAGTGCATCCAGCCCATGCGCTATCTCCAGATTGATCTTTTGCGCGCTGGTATCGCTGGCCTTGGTGTAATCCAGTTTTGCATCGAGCACACGCAAGCCGTAGTTCTGTATGAGCCGCGCGCTGTTGACGGTGTTGGTGTAAGTCTCTTGCAGAGTGGTGGCGTAAGCCCCGCCGGTTGCGGTGAGATTGGTGTGGTTGTCCAGCAGCAGCGGATAGCTCGCGGAGATTGCGTACTGATCCTGATGGAGATTCTGCTGCAGATAAGCGGGCAGTTGATTGTCGGTATCGGGATTGCCCTGGTAGTGCGAGCCGCTGGCGTGCAACGCCAAACCATCGGACCCGAGCGGCTGCAGATAAGTCAGCGAGTACAAACGCTGGTCGCCAGGGCCCGAGGGAAGCAGGGTCGAGAAGCCAAGTTGTTCGCCAAGCGGCGTCATACCGTTCTCGGTGATCCCAGTCAGCCCTTGCACGCCGGGATGATCGAAATCGATACCGGTTGTCGCGTTGAAACGCGTGCGCTTGACGCTCAGTATCAGCCGCGTCGCACCATCCGTCGTGGTAGGCGCGGGGACATTGGCCTCGATGTGCACGCCAGATAGCATGCCCAGGACCTGCAGATAGCGCTCGAACGTTTTCTGTCGCAGCGGGCGATCTTTGACGATGTGCTGTGCAATGGCGCGAATGCGCCGCTCCATATTTCCTGGGTCGCCTTTGATCTCCACATCGGCGACATAGCCTTCAACCACGACGATGTGGACGAGGCCGCCAGCAAAGTTCTGCGTCGGCACATAGCCAAATGACAGAGCGTAGCCGTGTGCTTTGTAGATGTCCGTGATTTTCGATGCGGCTGCAAGCACATCGGATACATGCACCGTCTTGCCGGTCATCGAACTGAACAACGCGGCGACTTCTTTGAACGGCACCGCGTGTACGCCGGTTACGTCGAAACCTTGCGGCGTGATCGGTGTGGCGAGCAATGCTTCCAATCGCGGATTGGGCGCTTGCGCTTGCACTTGGGTGCTGACGCGAGGCGCAACCGGCGTTTCCACGCGCGGCAGGTTTTGCAGAGGATTGGCCGTCGATGGCGGGCGCACCTGTGCCTCAACCTGCACCGACATCACGAGCGACATGCCGACAGCCGGGCCGATCCATGCCTTCATGCGAAGCCCCTGTTTTTGTCTTTGCTTTTAAGGCATGCCATCCGCAAGGCGATGCAACAGATTGCGTGCCGCCGATAACGTGGAGGCGGCCTTGGGGCCGCCTCCACGCATCACTTCCTGGTTATTGTCTCGATCAATCGGTTAGAGCGAGTGCTTGCCGAGCAAGCCGCTCAAGCCACCGCTCTTGCTGCTACTCGATGACGAACCGTTCAACGAGCCGAGCAGACCGCCGGTTCCGCTGGTGCCTGTGAGACCCGCCACGCCATTGACGACGTTGCTGACCCCTTGGGTTACCGGTTGCAACGGTCCATTCACCGCACCCGTGCCAGCACCACCTACCGATGCCACGGTTGTACCAGCGGCGGTGACGATGTTGCCTACCGCACTGGTGACTGGGCTAAGCGAACCGGCAGGACCGGAGCCGCCTACGCTGGCGAGTGCCTGACCGGTTCCGGCCAGCGTTTGACCGACACCCGTAACCGAGTTGGTCGCGCCTGCGGCCGTTACGCCAACGGGATTGCTGATGCTGCCCGATTGACCCAGACCGTTGGTTACGCCGTTGCCGAGCGTCGTGACAGCACCGCCAGTGCCTTGCACTGTGTTGCCCACCAGCTGCGTAAGAGGAGAAGCCCCCGGAATGTTGCCGCCTGCACTGGCAAGCTGCGACCCCACGGACGAAACGATGTTGCCGGTGCCGCTGGTTGCCGCACCACCCACCTGCGATACGGTGGCAACGAGATTGCCGTTGCCCGAACTGCTCTGACCAAGCGTGGCGACAGGCGTCAGTACATTGCTCGCGGTTTGCGTTACCGACTTCACCACGCCGGTGCTTAACGCGCCGGTCAGCGGAACGCTTCCTGCGGAGACATCGTTGCCGACGGTTGACACCGCGCCACCGAGCGTGGACGTGATCGGTTGAATCGGTGATCCCTGGAAGTCGCCTACGCTAGTGACGGTCTGGCCGAGGTCGTTAACCGCTTTGCCCGAATCATCCACGACACCGCCGAGGCTTTGCACAGTGGTGCCAACCGGATCGCTGCTGTTGCCGATCTGGCCAAGGCCGTTGCTCACGCCGTTACCCAGCGCGGTGACCGCATCACCGGTATTGGTGATGACGCCGCTCAGCCCCTGCGTGGTCCCGTTGCTGCCACCGAGCAGCGATTGGTTGGTGAGTTGTGAACCGATGGTGCTTACAGCACCACCCAGGCCCGACACAGCGCCGCCTGCGCCGGTGGCGACGCTGCCTAACAGGGTGGTTGGCTGCGATGTACCGCTGCCACTTCCGCTACCACTCCCGTTTCCGCTGCTGCCGCTACCGCTACCGCCTGTTCCGCTAACGCCGCCGCCACCTGATCCGGTACCACCCGATCCGGTACCAGTACCTGATCCGCCACTCCCCGTGCCGCTATTACCGCTGCTGCCTGAAGTGCCGGAGCCGCCCGAACTACCCGAACCGGAACTGCCGCTTGATCCGTCGCTACTGGGACTGACCGCGGTGCCTCCCCCTGAAGAACGTACCGAACCCGAACCGCTGCAGGCCGCCAGTGACACGACTGACGCCAAAATCAGGCTGGCCAAGAGAGTCTGTTTGAGAAGATTGCCCGAAGATATGCTACGCATGATCATCACTCCACGAACGCGATGCGTTCCACCTGTAGTGGATGCGTGAAAGTAGACATCTACCTCCCGACCGGCTCATGCATGCCGGTAGCCTTCACTCGCTTGAACCCTGTTGCTCGAATTGAGCTGAAACGCCTACATGCTTGGGATCGGGCGACTTGATCGTGCGAGCGCCGACGTGAACGCCCTGTGCAGAATTTGTCTAGGGTAGAAGTACGAAATGTGATGCAGCTGGCTAAACGAAGCAGTGCTTTTCGCAACGTGCCCAGGTTGGCACGATTTATTCCCTAATTGTGAAAAGCCCGCAATTTCCGGCCTTCGGGCGTTACCCGCAACACCGAGCCTTGCTCGTACCAATCGCCAAGCACGATCCGTTCGGCCGTATGGCCGTCTAGATCGAAATGGTGGACTGCCGGCCGGTGGGTATGGCCGTGAATCAGATGCCTGGCGCCAGCCTTACGCATGGCCTCGGCGACCGCTTCGGCATTCACGTCCATGATGGTCTCGAGCGTGTTGCCGGTATGGGCGCGGCTGTCTTCACGAGCTCTGGCGGCGAAGGCCCGGCGGGCATCCAGCGACATAGCCAGCACCTGCGCCTTCCATTCCGGGGTACGTACACTGCGGCGCACTGCCTGGTACGCCACGTCATCGGTGCAGAGCACATCGCCGTGCATCAGCAAAGTAGGCGTGCCATACAGATCATGGACCACGCCGTCATCGAGCAAGGTCAAGCCTGCGCGCTTGGCGAAGGTTTCGCCAAGCAGAAAATCGCGATTGCCGACCATGAAATACACCGGCACACCGGCGTCGCGCACGCTACGCGTAGCGCTGGCGATGCGTTGCGGAAGTTCGGCGTCGTCATCGTCGCCGATCCACGCTTCGACCAGATCACCCAGGATATACAACGCATCGGCGCGGCGGACTTCGTCGCCCGCTAGATACTGCTCGAATAACGAAGTGATCTTTGGCCGGCTGTCGTCAAGATGTAGATCGGCAATGAACAGCGTGCTCATGTTGACTTGTGCGTAGTGCTGCCGGTGGGTGCGGAAGGCGAGTTGGATGTCGTCGGAGTTTCTTCGCCGACGATGCTTGCCCCTTCGATGATCACCGGCGGATTAGGCACATCGGCAGCAAAAGGACCCTGCGCATGCGTGGGCAGCGCGGCGATTTTGTCCACCACGTCCATCCCTTTCACGACCTTGCCGAATACGGTGTAGCCCCAGGTCAATCCGCTCTGGTTGCCGACGTAATCGAGACGTCGATCATCGACCAGGTTGATGAAGAACTGTGATGTGCCTGAGTTGGGATCGGCGCCGCGTGCCACGGCAATCGTGCCGCGCAGGTTGGACAAGCCGTTATCCGCTTCGCTAGGCACCGGCGAATGTGTGCGGCGCGGCTGCAATTCCTTGGTGTAGAGGCCGCCCTGGACCAGATAGCCGGGGATGGCGCGATGGAAAACGGTGCCGGCGTAGAAGCCTTCATGCACATAGCGCAGGAAGTTGGCCACGCTCTTGGGCGATTTGTCGGCAAACAACTCCACCTCGATATCGCCCTGCGAGGTATGCAGCACGACATTCGGATTCGCTGCTACCGGAGCGGCCGGCGTGGCGGCCGGCGTGGCGGCCGGTTTGGCGGTCTGCGCGAAAGCGAGCGGAGCGGCGAGCAGGATGGCCAGCAGAAAGGACGGAATGGTCAGCAGAGGCTTGGGCATGACGTTCGGGCGCGGCAGAGACATCCGCCCATGATACGCGGCTGGACGGGGCTGTGGCTCACTTGGCCTGAATGGCGGCGTGCAGCGCTCAGTGCGTGGATAACGAGAGCGTGATACCCAGCTCGCCCATCGGCGTGATTTCTTGCTCCAGGTCCGCTTCGCTCAACGGGTGCTGCTCCAGCCATGCTGCAGGAAGATGCACGGTGAGACGTTGATTGGTCGCGGTGAGGCGCAACGGCGGCAGGGATTCCGCGCGACGTGCGCGACGAAACAAAACCGCTAGGCGCAGCAGCGCAGTGATGTGCTTGGCCAGTTGCCGATAGCGCTGGGGCAGGGCGGCGAAGGTGGTCTTGTCCGGTTTGCGGCGATGCGCCTGCGTGATCGCGGCCAACAGGTGCTGCTCTTGCCGCGAAAAGCCGGCGAGGTCGGCGTTGCGCAGGATGTACGCGCCGTGGTGGTGGTACTGGCTGTGTGCAATGGCCAGTCCGATCTCGTGCACACGAGCCGCCCACGACAGCCATTCGCGAGCCTCGGCATCGAGTTTCCAACTGGCCGCCACCTGATCGAACAGCACCAGGGCGGTGGATTCCACCCGGCGGGCCTGGGCGCGGTCCACGCCATAGCGGCTGGCGAGGGCGTCGATGCTGGCGGTGCGCGGATCGCTGCCGCCGGCACGGCCGATCAGGTCCCACAGCAGGCCTTCACGCATCGAGCTTTCGCAGATCTGCATGCGCTGGATGCCCAGCGCGGCGAAAGCCGCCTCGAAGATCACCACCGCACCGGCAAACACTGGCGCGCGTTCTTCGGCCAACCCTGGCAGCTTGAGCGTGCTGATCTGACCCTGGTCGAGCATGGCATCGCGCAGTGCTGCCAATGAAGCGGGCGTTACGCCATGATCGGAGAGCTTCATCGCATGCACCACGGCGCCAATCGCTTTGGCGCTGCCGGAAGAGCCGTAGGCATCCGTCCAGCCGGCTTCCAGGTATTCTTCGGAAAACTGCTGCAGCAGCACGCCAATCTCGCCGCGTGCGCGTTGCCAGCGCTTGCGAGTGAGCTTGCCGCCCGGGAAGAAGCGCTGCGTGGATGCAATGCAGCCGACCTGCACGCTTTCCGTATGCATCGGCGCGAGTCCGCGGCCGATGATGAATTCGGTACTGCCGCCGCCGATGTCGATCACCAGTCGCGGCTCGCGCGAGGCGGACAGATCGTGCGCTACGCCGAGGAAGATCAATCGGCCTTCTTCACGGCCCGACACGACTTCCACCGGGTGGCCGAGCGCCGTTTCCGCTGCGGTAAGGAAGGCTTGCGGCGAAGCCAGGCGTCGCACGGTATTGGTCGCCACCGCGCGAACCCGCACCGTTGGGATGCCCGCGATGCGCTGGCCGAACTTCGCCAAGCAGTTCAGAGCGCGGGCGCGGTGCTCGGCATCCAGCGTGCCGTCGGCGCGCAGGCCGGCGGCCATGCGCACGCTGTCGCGCAGGCGGTCGATCACGCGCGGCTCACCGTGTTCCATACGCGCCACCACCATGTGGAAGCTGTTGGAGCCGATATCGACGGCAGCCATCAGCTCGCCATCCTTGATCTGCATCTGGTCGCCGAGGCTCATAGGAATGCTCTGATCCATTTTTCGTAGGTGTCACCGGTCCTGTCTGTTCGCAGACCACAGGGCCATCGGTGAAGGCAGACTGGCTGTCTGTCGAGGCGATGGACTGAAGGGATGCGGACAGACAGGACCGGCCCCAACGCTATGAATTGAAATGATGGGGTGATGTCCAGAAGGCTCGCATGCTGCGTCGCGCGGCTTGACAAGACGGCCAGTCTTCCCGGCGCCACGCAACACACCCTGCAAGCCTTTTGGACATCATGCCACCTACGCAAAATGGATCAGAGCATTCCTAGGCTCCTGGTCGGGACTAGGACGGATTCTCGCATGTATGAGCAGCTAGCCAACAAGTTGCGTGACGAGTCATACGGAAAAGGATTTGCCACAGAAACGTTCCAGTAGCACCTGCTGCGCAGTGTGCGGTGCATCGGAGCCTGGCGTAGCACGTGTGTATGTGCCGTTGCTGTCCAGCAGCCACGCCTGGGTGTTGTCCGCGAGATAGTTGGCCAACGCTTCGTCATAAACGCGCGTGGCGAGTTCCGGGTCGAGGATCGGAAACGCCACTTCGATGCGGCGCATCAGGTTGCGTGCCATCCAGTCGGCGCTGGCACAGTAGATCTCCGGCGCGCCGTCGTTGGCGAACCAATACACGCGGCTGTGCTCCAGGAAACGCCCGACGATGGAACGCACGCGAATGCGTTCGGAGATACCAGGCAATCCTGGACGAAGCGTGCATGCGCCGCGCACGATCAGGTCGATCTCGACACCGGCCTGTGCAGCGGCGTACAGCGCCTCGATCACGTGTGACTCGTTCAGCGCATTGAGTTTGGCGACGATACGGGCAGGGCGGCCGTTGCGCGCGTGTTCCGTCTCGCGTTCGATCTTCGCCACAACGCTCTTGTAAAGCGTGAAGGGCGAATGCAGCAATTGCTTGAGGCTGATTGTTGGCCCCAGTCCTGACAGCTGCTGGAAAACCTTGTGCAAGTCTTCACCGATCTCCGGGTTCGACGTCATCAAGCCGATGTCGGTGTAGAGACGGCTGTTGGTTTGATGATAGTTGCCGGTGGACAAATGCACGTAACGGCGCAGATGACCGTTTTCGCGCCGCACGATCAGCATCATCTTGGCATGCGTTTTGTAGCCGACGACACCGTAGACCACTTGCACGCCCGCTTCCTGCAGACGTGTGGCAAGGCGGATATTGGCTTCCTCGTCGAAACGTGCACGCAGTTCGATCACTACGGTGACGTCTTTACCGTTGCGTGCGGCTTCCACAAGCAGATCGACCAGCGGCGTGTCTTTGCCGGCGCGGTACAGTGTCTGCTTGATCGCCAGCACGTCCGGATCTTGCACGGCTTCGCGCAGCAGATCGACCACGGCAGTGAACGATTCGTAGGGATGGTGCAACAAGACGTCGCGTTGTCCCAGCACGTCGAACATTTTTTTGGAGGCGTTGAACGCTACGGGCATCGCCGGTACGAAACGCGGAAACTTCAGATCGGGGCGATCGATTTCGTCGTAGACGAGACCCACACGGATGATGTTGACCGGGCCGTCGCAGCGATAAACATCGGTTTCTTCCAGATTGAAATTCGCGATCAGCATGGAGACGATCGATTGCGGACAATCGTTGCCGATTTCCAGTCGCACCGGGCGCGCATAACCACGGCCGAGTAGTTCCTCGCTCAATGCGCGCGCGAGATTTTCGACTTCTTCCTCCAGCATCAGCTCGCTGTTGCGGGTGACGCGGAACTGATACGCGCCAGCCACCTTGAAGCCAGGGAACATCATGCCGGCGAAGGCCTGCAGCAGCTCGGCCAGAAACACGTAGTGATCGCCGTTGCCGCAGACTTCATCCGGAATGCGGATGATGCGCGGCAAGGAGCGCGGCGCACGTACCAGCGCCATATGTCCTTCATGGCCGAATGCATCGCGCCCGTGCAGCACCACCGCGATGTTCAACGTCTTGTTGAGGATGCGCGGAAACGGATGCGCAGGATCGAGGCCGAGCGGCGAAAGTACCGGCAGCACTTCGTTCTCGAAGTAGCCTTGCAGCCAGCGGCGTTGACGCGCCGTCCATTGCTTACGCGTCAGAAAGTGGATGTTTTCGGCGGCGAGGGCCGGGCCGAGTTCATCCTGCCACGTGCCGTATTGCGCCGTGACCAGATCAAGCACGCGTTCGCGGATGCGCGAAAGCAATTCGCCGGAGGCGATGCCATCGGGCCCGGGTGCAGCCGAACCGAACAGATGATGATGCTTGAGCATCGCCACGCGCACCTCGAAGAACTCGTCGAGGTTATTGGCGACGATGCTGAGATAACGCAGGCGCTCGAGCAGCGGGATAGAGGTATCCCGCGCTTGCGATAGCACTCGGAAGTTGAATTCGAGGGCGGCCAGCTCGCGGCTCAGGAACAGCTCGGGCTGGGGTGTGTCGTTGACGACGGGTTGGATAGCTTGGCGGCGAGGCATCCGCACATTCTCGCCTATCAGGCGGTATCGCGCCTACGCGTTTTTGCGATCTGCTCAGTTGCCGTCAAGACTTTTGCTGTCGTGCACTTCCGGCGTCAGCAGGCGCTCGCGTCCGAAGCAGCAAGTAAAGGTCGAGCCCTGGCCCGGCGTGCTGCGGATATCCAGGCGCGCCTGATGCAAACCCAGCACATGCTTGACGATGGACAGTCCTAGTCCGGTGCCGCCGCTGTCGCGCGAACGGCTGGACGAGACGCGATAGAAGCGTTCGGTCAGGCGTGAGAGATGATCGGCGGGGATGCCGTAGCCGGTGTCGATCACCGAGTAGTTGGCGCCGTCGGCGGTGCGTTCCCAGCGGACGGTGATGCGGCCGCCGGTCGGTGTGTAGCGCACCGCGTTGCTGACCAGGTTGGACAGCGCGCTGTGCAAGTCCTTGGGCGAGCCGAGAAGGTCGAGTTCTGCGGTGGATTCGATCGTAATGCTGTGGCGTCCCTGGCTCAGGGCTTCCGCTTCCTTGCGCAAGGTGGCGAGCAGCGGTGCCATCTGCACACGTTCCTCGCTGACGTGATCCTGCGTTTCGAGGCGCGAGAGGGTGAGCAGGTCTTCCACGATCTGACCCATGCGCTTGGATTGCGCGCGCATTTCGCCAAGCACCGGAGCCAGATGCGGAACATCTTCCGGATCGAGCAGTTCCAGGTAACCGTGAATCACGGTGAGCGGCGTGCGCAGTTCGTGCGAGACATTGGCTACGAAGTCACGACGGATTTGTTCCAGCCGCGACATGTGACTGATATCGCGCGCCAGCAGCAGGCGCTGGCGCTGTCCGAACGGCAGCAGCGTGACGTTGATGTGGCGGCTGGGCTGCCCGGGCGCGCTGACGTCGTTGAGCGGTTCCGGCGAGGGTTCTTCCAACCAGCCGGCCAGTTCGGAATTGTGCAGTTTGTCGCGCAACACCACGCCACGATCCTGCGGGCGCCGCAGGCCGAGCAAGTTTTCTGCGGCATGGTTGAACCAACGGACATGCTGGTCTTGATCGAGCAACACGATGGCGTCCGGCAGGTTGCCAGCGGCGCGGCGCAGATCATGCAAATTGGCGGCTAGGCGTCGGGAGCGCATCATGAATCGGTCGTGCCGGGGTTGGTCGGGGTCCATGGTGGACACGGGAGTGGGTGAGCTCATCATGAGCTGAGCAATGTGACGCAAGTGCGTCAGTAGCAAGACAATCTCGGCGATGGCGACAATCGCGACGCCGGTGGCGACATGGCCACCGGCGAACCAGCCGGCCACGCCGCCCAGAGCCAAACCACCGGTCAGCGCGAGAGGACGTTTCCAGGCGCTTTCGACCGGGCGGTTCATGGGGGCGAGCGCTTCAGGGGCTTGCCGAGAATCGATAGCCTGCGCCTCGGACTGTCTGCACCATGTCTTCGAGCTTCCATGGCTCGAGCGTCTTGCGCAGACGACGGATATGCACGTCGACGGTACGCTCTTCCACGTACACGCTGCCGCCCCACACATGATCCAGCAACTGAGCGCGCGAGTAGACGCGCTCCGGATGCGTCATGAAGAAATACAGCAGGCGGTATTCGGTGGGGCCGATCGGCACCGGCTCGTCACCGGCGAAGACGCGGTGTGCCGGACCGTCGATGCGCAGGCGTCCCAGCTCGACCATGCCCGAACCATCGTCGCCCTGGCTGCGGCGCAGCACGGCTTTGATGCGGGCGATCAGCTCGCGCGTGGAGAAGGGCTTCACCACGTAGTCGTCGACACCGGCTTCCAGGCCGTTGACGCGATCCATTTCCTCACCGCGCGCGGTGAGCATGATGATGGGCACTTCGCGGCTCAATTCTTCCTTGCGCAGGCGACGGGCGAGATCCAGGCCGCTGGTGCCCGGAAGCATCCAGTCAAGCAGGATCAGATCCGGCACCTGTTCGGCGATGGACATTTGTGCCGTGCGTGCGTCGGCAGCTTGCGCGGTATCCATACCGGCCTTGCGCAGGGCGAAAGCGACCATGTCGCGGATGGAAGCTTCGTCTTCGACAATCAGGATGCGTTTGTGCACGCTGGGTCCAGTGGGGGTGGCCTATGACGCAAATATTGCAGCGGTGCAATGTTACGCGGCAATGACAAAGCGTGAAAATGCGGTTTCAGAGGCCGGAATGGACCGTTTTTTACGGCTGCCCATCGCCCAGACCGAAGCATAGCCTACCGCTGCAATGCGTGTTGGCCTCCAATTGCTGCTGCGTTTGGCTGTTGCCATCCGGGTTGTCGTCGGTGGCTACCCGTCGTTTGCGCAGTTCCATGACCAACGGGGTGAGCTCGGCGATATGGGCCTGGATACGGGCCCTGGCGTAGTAATCCAGATCGGAGCGCTTGAGCAGGGTCTTGAGCTGCTCCATGGCATCGAAGGGGCGACCCGAGAGGTAACTGGCTTGGGCATAGGCTTCGCCGGCCCGGACCGTGTCGCCAGCCTTTTCGCTGGCGCGGGCGTAGGCGGTGAAGATGTCCGGCTCGTCGGTGGTTTCCAGCATCGGGCGCAGCATATCGGCGGCCTGGGCCGCTTGCGCGTTGGTTCCGTCCTGCGTCAGCGCATTGGCGTAGGCCACGCCAATTGCCCGATTGCGCGGGGATTGGGTGTTGAGCGTGGCGTAGAGCGCCAATGCCGCGGCACGCTGGCCGGCCTGCAACCGCGCGTCGGCCATGGCTAGGCGCACGATCAGGCTGTTTGGGTACTTGTCCAGCAGTGGCTGCAGCTGGGTGACGGCCTTGCCGCCCTGGCCGCTGCGGGTCAGGGCCAGCGCGTAGCCGTAATGATTTTCCGGCGTGTCGTAGCCTGGGTCGTGACCGATCAATGCGCCGTAGTAGTTGCTCATGCGATACGCATCGTCAGACAGCACGCGAATACGTTCGCGCATCAACAAGTAAGTGTTTGGCCCGCGGTCGTCGGCGTTCGTCGCCAGCAGCGTGGTGGGATCCTTCACGTAGGCGATCGGTGCGGTCTGTTGCGCCCAGCTGGATTTGTCGAGCAGGTTGCCGCTGGGTTGCTGTTTCTGTTCGGCAATCAACGCGCTGGCGCGTGCCTTGGCGTCGCTGATGCGCTGCGAGGTTACCGGGTGATCGAGCAGCAATGATGGTACGTCGATGCCGCCGGCGTCTGCGCTCATCACATCTTCCATGCGCTGGAAGAAGCTGGCCATGGCGTTCGGATCGAAGCCTGACTTGGATAGCGTCATGATGCCGGTGCGATCGGCTTCCGCTTCATCCTTGCGTGTGAAATTGATTTCCTTCTGCATCAGCAGGCCTTGGCCGCCCAGCAGTGCGGCGGCAGCGGCTTGACCGCCTGCGGCGCCACCGGCAGCAATGGCGCCGAGCGCAACGAGTGCCATCAGCGGCGTGTCTTTTTTTGCGGACTCGTAAGCGCGTTGCAGATGGTTTTGCGTGATGTGACCGATTTCATGCGCCATCACCGCCGCCAGTTCATCTTCGTTGCGCGTGATGATGATCAGGCCGGAGTTGATGCCGATGTAACCACCGGGCGCGGAGAACGCATTGATGACCGGATCCTTGGCGATGAAGAACGCAAAGTGATCCTTCGGCTTGGCCGAATTTGCCACCAGGCGGAAGCCGAGGTTGTTGATGTAGTCGTCCGCCAGAGGATCGTCCACCACCATGTCCAGCGCGCGCATCTGCTCCAGCATCATCTGGCCGTAGTCTTGCAACTCTTGCGGCGAAACGAGCGCATTGGCCGAGCTGCCCAGGTCGGGCAGGCGTATGTCGTCGGGCTTGTCCTGGGCGCCAGCGGCGAAGGCCAGGCCGGCCATGACGAGCGTGGTCAGCAGTCGTTTAGGGAGATGTCGTGGCGACTTGGTCATAGATGAACGACAATAGCACTTAAGACCTTTCGGCGAGGTTGCAGTTCAGCACCAAACCGCTTGTTTTTGAGGGTTGTCGCCGCCATTTATGGCGCAGGTTATTTCGGAGCTATGCAATGCCCAAGATCGAAGTTTATTCCACCGCGGTATGCCCTTACTGCGTGGCCGCCAAGAACCTTCTAAAGGCCAAGGGCCTGGCGTGGGAAGAGGTGCGCGTGGATACCGATCCTGCGCAACGCGACGCGATGCTCCAGCGCAGCGGCGGCCGCCGCACTGTGCCGCAGATCTTCGTCAACGACCAACTTGTCGGCGGTTATGACGACCTGGTCGCAGCCGATCGCAGCGGCAAGCTGGCGCAATTGCTTGGTGAGGCCGCATGAGCAGCGAAAAAGATCGTCTCGCTGAATTCACGGCGTTTCGCCAGCGCATGAACGAACGCATTTTGTCGGAGGATAACCAGGTCGTGCGCCGCTTCTTCGCGCTGGACACGCAGACCTACAAGGCCGGCGCGCTGGATGTGAAGACGAAGGAAATGCTCGGCTTGGTGGCTTCGATGGTGCTGCGTTGCGACGACTGCATCAGTTACCACGTGGCGCAGTGCAAGGAAGCCGGTGTCAGCCGCGAGGAATTCTTCGAAGTATTCAGCGTCGGGCTGGTGGTGGGTGGTTCGATCGTGATTCCACATCTGCGCCGCGCCGTGGATTTCCTTGACCGGCTCGAGTCGGGCGAGGGCGCCGAGCAGGGCGAAAACTGCAAGGATCACGCTTGATTGCTTTTGCTCCCTCTCCCCACGGGGGAGAGGAGGCGAATGCAAAGAGCCATGCTATTCGAGTTCATGCAACGCTCCGTGCGAGGATTTGCGATGCTCCAAGGCCGTTTCGGGCTATTCGCCGACACGCGCATCAGGGATAATTGAACGGTTTTCAGCCAGGCGCCTTCCCCCGCGCGCCGGTTCCCTGCTTCAATCCAAGGAGTTCCCCATGAGCAAGACCATCGCGGTGATCCCGGGCGACGGTATCGGCCCGGAGATCATGACCGCCACGTTGCGCGTGCTCGATGCGCTGGACTGCGGCCTTAGCTACGACACCGTCGAAGCCGGCATGATCGCACTGGAAAAGCAGGGCGATCTGTTGCCCAAGGCGACGCTCGATACCATCGCCAAGCATCAGGTGGCGCTGAAGGGTCCGCTTACCACGCCAGTTGGCGGCGGCTTCACCTCCATCAATGTCACCTTGCGCCGCCACTTCGATCTGTACGCGAACGTGCGTCCGGCGATCAGCTTTCCAGGCACCAAGGCGCGCTACGAGAACATCGACATCATCACCGTGCGCGAGAACACCGAAGGTGCATATCTCGCCGAAGGCCAGACGCTGTCGGAAGACGGCGAAATCGCCACCTCGATGATCCGCAACACCCGCAAGGGCAGCGCACGCATCGTGCGTTATGCGTTCGAGATGGCGGTGAAGAAAGGTCGCAAGAAAGTCACGGCGGTGCACAAGGCCAACATCATTAAGACCGCGTCGGGCCTGTTCCTCAACGTGGCGCGCGAGATCGCCAAGGAATACCCGCAGATCGAGTTCAACGAGATGATCGTGGACAACGCCTGCATGCAGCTGGTGATGCGCCCCGAGCAGTTCGACGTGATCGTTACCACCAACCTGTTCGGCGACATTCTTTCCGATCTGTGCGCCGGGCTGGTCGGCGGTTTGGGTCTGGCGCCGGGCGACAACATCGGCGAGCACGCGGCGATCTTCGAAGCCGTGCACGGTTCTGCACCAGATATCGCGGGCAAGGGCATCGCCAATCCGTGCGCATTGCTGCTGGCCGCGGCCGACATGCTCGATCATCTGGGCATGGTCGAGAAGGGCACCAAGCTGCGCCAGGCGATCCGCGACACCATGGAAAACGACCGCGATCACGTCACGCCGGATCTGGGTGGCAAGGGCAGCACGCAAAGCTTCGGCGAGGCGATTGCCAAGCGCGTGAAAGCTTAAAAACACCACAATATTTCAAAAAAAGGCCGCCTTTCGAGGCGGCCTTTTGTATCTGCCAGCCGTATTGATTCAAGCGGCCTTATGCGCAGCGGGCTGATAGTTGCCGGCTTCCATGCGGGAAGGCACCGCGACACGGTTCCAGCTATTGATCATGATCACCAGCAGGTTTAGATCCAGCAGGTCGCGTTCGTTGAATTCAGCGCGTGTCTGCTCATAGACCTCGTCTGGGACGCCATGTATGGGATCGAGCCGCGTGACAGCCTCGCACCAAGCAAGCGCTGCGCGTTCGCGTGCGCTGTAAAGCGACGTTTCGCGCCAGGCTTGAAGTAGGTAAAGGCGTTGTTCGGTTTCGCCGCCCGCTCGCGCGTCTTTGCTATGCATGTCGATGCAGTACGCACAGCCGTTGAGTTGCGAAGCGCGCAGCATGACCAGGTGGGCCAGGCTGTTCTCCAGGCCAGAGCGGTCGATGTGCGCCTTCATGGCGAAGAGCGGTTTCAAGGCTTCGGGGTGGTTTTGGTAGGAAAAACGGGATGACATGGAAGGGTCCTCGTGAAGGGCGGCCGCATCGGCCGTTCAATGTAAGGACGTCCCATCTTCCGTTTTCGTGACAGCAGCCAGCCGAACAAGCTTTTCGGGGTTTCGCAGGGCATGCAGCGCGACGATGCGTTCCCCGTCGCATTCGATCCAGGTGGCGGTAACCAGCTGACCATCCGCCCAGGTCAGCAACACGGGGGCACCATTGAGCGTGTGCAGTCGCCGATGCACCTGGTGGTCTTGCTCGTGTTTGGCAACTTGCAGGTAAAGATGGGCGATGCGAGTGGCGCCCAGTAACGGGCGCAGCGTCGCCGTTGCGAGCCCGCCGCCATCGGAGATGTGCATGGCGTCTTCGGCGAACAAGGCGTGCAGGTTTTCTTCGGTGGGCTGATTCAACGCCTGTGCGAAGTGTTCCAGCAGCCGCCGTTGAGTTTGCGCATCGGCGGTGAAGCGCGTGCGCTCCTCGCGCACACGTAGTTTGGCGCGATGTACGCGTTGACGGCTTGCGTCTTCAGTGATGCCTAGAATCGTCGCGGCTTCGGCGTGGCTGTAGTCGAAGACTTCATGTAAAAGAAACGCGGCACGTTCTTCCGCGCTGAGCCGCTCGAGCATCAGCAAGAAAGACATGGTCAGCGTTTCGGCTTGTTCGGCTTGCGTATCCGGTTGATCTTCCTGCTCGATCAGCGGCTCGGGCAACCATGGGCCGGTGTAGTGCTCACGTTCGACCTTGGCATGACGCAACCGGTCCAGCGCCAGCCGAGTGGTGACGGTAACCAGCCATGCTTCCGGATCGTCGAGATTGGCTTTGTCCCGCGCATGCCAGCGCAACCAGGCATCGTGCAGCACATCCTCGGCGTCCGCCGGCGTGCCGAGCATGCGGTAGGCGAGCCCCAACAGGCGGGGGCGATGTTGCTGGAAGATGTTGGTGTGCGGGTCCATGGCGCTTTCCGTTAGGAGTCTATGGCCAGGACGCGCGAGCTGCCGAAAACGTGACCGTGCTTAGTGCACGAATGGCCACGGCGCCAAGAACACCAGCCAAATGAAAACCAGCATGCCGATGTACTTAACGGTGCGGAACAGTCGCGGATATTTTCTTTTGAATACACGACTGCGGTCGCGGTTGCGCTGGTTTAGCGCGAATACGCGATTGACGAAACCGGTCTTTTCTTCCGGTGATTCGGTATTCGGCGATGCCGTGATCTTGCCCATGAAGGCGCCGACGCGATGATTGATCGCGCTCATCACCCTCGTGCGCAGCGGACGCTCGACGTCGGCGAACAGGATCACGCGGGTCTGGTCGGTTTTGTTTTCCACCCAGTGCACGAAGGTTTCGTCGAACACCACATCCTTGCCATCGCCCCAGGCGTGTTCCTCACCATCGACAAAGATGCGGCAATCGCGCGAGTTAGGCGTGATCAGGCCAAGGTGGTAGCGCAGCGAGCCGGCAAACGGATCACGATGTGGATTGAGCTTGCTGTGCGGTGCAAGCGTGGCGAACATCGCTGCCTTCACGCTGGGAATCGATTTGAGTAACGCAACGGTCTGCGGGCATAGGGTTTCGGCCGAACTCAGCGGCTCGCCGTACCACTTCAGGTAGAAACGTTTCCAACCCTGCTTGAAGAAGCTGTTGAAGCTCGCGTCGTTGTGTTTTTCCGCTGCGCGGATGTGTCCATCGTCGAACAACTGCAAGGCTTCATCGCGAATGGTTTTCCAGTTCGCCTGCAGCAGGTCCAGTTGCGGGAAGCCGCGGCGATCGAGGATCGGGCGAGCCGGAACGGCCGAGAACGCGTACATCAACAAGTTGTACGGCGCGAAGATGGCCGAGTGATCCACCAACTGGCGATCGAAACGCAGCCGCGCACGTCCGCGCAAATGCACAAGCAGCACGCACAGCACGAAGGCGAGCAGCACGTAGAGGACGATAAAGCGGGGACTGAAGAAATCCATCGTGAAAAATGGCTCGGATAGCGCCGGGGACAAGCACGGAGTATGTGGCCGGATGGCCGCAAGTCAAGGATTTTACGGCTATTCCCGGTTCAGTGACGGAGTACGTAGGCGGGGCCGCCACCTGGGCGATAACCCTGCTTCAGTGCGCGGTGCACGTAAGCGGTGGCCCGGCGTATCGCCGAGCGTGGCGTGTGCCCGTTGGCCAGCTCCGCGGCAATAGCCGAAGCGAGGGTGCAACCTGTGCCATGGCCCTCGCGCGGCAGGCGGGCATGGCGGATTTCCATTAATCCACGTTCGTCGAAGTAACGATCGACGATCTCGCCACCCCGAGCATGGCCACCTTTCAGCAAGACAGTTTGGGCGCCCAAGGCGCGCAGTGCTTCGCCGGCCTGCATCATCTGTTTGGCCGCGCGCAGAGGCTGACCGAGCAAAGCTTCCGCCTCGGGCAAGTTGGGGGTCAACACGTCGGCGAGCGGAATCAGTTCGTTGACCATCGCATCGATGGCGTCTTCGTCGAGCAAGCGCGAGCCACTCGTGGCGATCATCACTGGATCGACGACGAGCCATGCGGGTTTGCGCTTGCGCAATTCCTTCGCGACAAGGCGAACCGTCGCGGCATTTCCCAACATGCCAGTCTTGACGGCAGCAATGGGAAAGTCGTCGAACACCGCCTCGATCTGACTGCGAATATGTTTGATTGGCACCGAATGCACAGCCGTTACGCCGCGCGTGTTTTGCGACGTGATGGCGGCAATGGCCGACAGGCCATGCACGTTGTATGCATGGAACGTTTTTAGGTCTGCTTGGATCCCCGCACCGCCGCCGGAGTCGGAGCCGGCGATGGTGAGGGCGATAGGGGGCGCGGAGTTCTTTGGCACTTTGCTCTTGCTCGTCATTCCGGCGAAGGCCGGAATCTAGTCAAATAAACCAGTGCGCAGCACGCAAAAGCCTTATTCGTGTGCTTCGCACGCATGTTTTACTGGATTCCGGCCTTCGCCGGAATGACGGCGTGGCACGATTTGCCCTTTCGGAGTATTTGCAATCCAGCTACAGCAATGTCGAGTAGAGATCCAGCCATTCGGGATTCTCGTTTTCAATCAGCCGTATCTTCCAGGCTCGTTTCCAACCTTTGAGCAATTTCTCGCGAAGGATGGCCGATTCCATGGTTTCGTGCCGCTCATACCAAACCAACGTATTGGCGTCATGGCGGCTGCTAAATCTTACCGCCAAATCATTCTTGTGCTGCCAGACACGTTTGATTAGGTCACTCGTGACACCGATATACAAAGTGCCATTTCTTTGGCTCGCGAGCATGTAAACGCAAGGCTGTCGCCATTCCATGGCGATGTCTCCTTTTTCGATCACCCGCTTTGCCGTTGTAAAGCGGCATCAGATTACGTTGAAATGCTTTACAACAGCGAAGCGGGTCAATGATGGTCAAAACGACGCTACAACGCTTCCGACGCAAAATCCGCCAGTCGCGAACGCTCGCCACGCCGCAGCGTGATATGGGCCGAATGCGACCAATACTTGAAACGATCGACTGCATAGGTGAGGCCCGACGTTGTCTCCGTGAGGTAAGGTGTATCGATCTGCTCGACGTTACCAAGACACACGATCTTGGTGCCGGGACCCGCACGCGTAATCAGCGTTTTCATCTGTTTAGGCGTGAGGTTCTGCGCTTCGTCGATGATCAGATAGCGCGAGAGGAAGGTACGTCCTCGCATGAAGTTGAGCGAGCGAATCTTGATGCGCGAAGCCAGCAAATCATTGGTGGCCTGGCGCCCCCAACTGCCGCCTTCTTCCGGATTGGCGAGCACTTCGAGGTTGTCGGTGAGTGCGCCCATCCATGGCGTCATCTTTTCTTCCTCGGTACCGGGCAGGAAGCCGATGTCCTCGCCGACCGAGACTGTGGCGCGCGTCATGATGATTTCGCGATAACGCTGCTGATCCATGACCTGCGCCAGGCCCGCGGCGAGTGCGAGTAGCGTTTTGCCGGTGCCGGCGGTACCGAGCAGCGTGACGAAATCGACATCCGGGTCCATCAGCACGTTGAGCGCGAAATTCTGCTCGCGGTTGCGTGCGGCGATGCCCCAGACGCTGTGATTGTTGTGACTGTGATCGTCCAGCAATACCAGCGTTGCGCGTACTTCGTCGACATGGAGTACACGCAACTCCACGCTGTTTTCGCCAGGCAAAAACAGGCACTGATTCGGATACCAATCTTCGTCTTCGTGGCGATCGACTTTGTAGAAGGTACGGCCGCGCTCATTCCACGACTGCACTTCCGGATGTTTATCCCAGAAGGTCTCCGACAATTCGGTCGAGCCGGTGTAGAGCAGGGCGAAGTCGTCGAGGGCGCGATCGTTCTCGTAATCTTCCGCATCGATGCCGTAGATCTTGGCCTTGATGCGTAGGTTGATATCCTTCGTGACCAAGATGACCGAACGACCAGGATTCTGGTCGCGCAGTTCGATCACCGCCGAAAGGATTTGGTTATCGGCTTTGCCATGGCCGTTGCTGGTGCGCTGCTGGAAATACAGGCGCCCCACCGCGCCGCCGCGCTTGAGCGTTACTCCTTCGGGGTTGGTCAATTCCAGGCCGTTGCTGATGCCATGGCCGTTGCCGCGGACGATAAGTTCGTTGAGGAAACGGCTGACTTGCCGGCCGTTACGCGAAACTTCCGAAGCACCTTTCTTCTTTTCGTCGAGTTCTTCCAGCACCGTCATCGGAATGAAGACGTCGTGTTCCTCGAAGCGGAACAGCGAGGTGGGATCATGCAACAGCACGTTGGTATCGAGGGCGTAGATGCGCTTGCTTCCGGTCATGCGGAAGGAACCTCACGAGGCAGGAGGTGGAAGGGACTTGCGTTGGTCAAGACGTGTGACGTGGAAATCACCGGGCTGGTATGGCGTCGAGCACCGCCTGGGCATGGCCGGGCACTTTTACGCCCCGCCACTCCGCGGCGAGCTTGCCGTCGGGGTCGATCAGAAAGGTACTGCGTACCACGCCCATGTGACGTTTCCCGTACAACACCTTTTCATGAATCACATCGAAGGCGTTGCACCAGGTTTCGTCGGCATCGGAAACCAGCGGGAAGGGCAGTTCCTGCTTGCTGGCGAAGTTGGCGTGGGATTTGACGGAGTCGCGCGAGACGCCGACGATTTCGGCATGGCGTTTGCGGAATTTGGCGTAGAGGTCGCGAAAATCTTTCGCCTCGTTGGTGCATCCGGGCGTGCTGTCCTTCGGGTAGAAGTACAGGACCACCCATTGGCCCTTCAGTGAATCCAGTTTGAGCGTGCTGCCGTCGCCGGTGACACCTTGCAGCTTGGGGACTTTCTTACCAAGGTCGGGCATGAGTTCTCCGGAAGCCTGACTGAGTTTTGCGCTTGCCTGGACGGAGACTAGCGCGTGTCGGGCGGTGGAAAACAGCCTTGTCAGATCACTTCGGGCGGAGCATTCTAGAACTTCACCGGATCCATGATGGCGTCCAGATTCAGGCCATCGCAAAATTCCAGAAAGTCATCGCGCAACGCGGCGATGTGCAACTTGTCCGGTACCCCGATCGTGAATTGCGCCTGGAACATCGAGGCGCCCGTTTGCATGGCTTGGTAACGCATCGAGCTCAGTTGCTCCACGCTGATTTCGTGGCGGCTGAAGAAATCGACGATCTTCACCAGGATGCCCGGGCGATCGGACGAAACCACTTCGACCAGGTAGGGCAGCAGGTGTCCGCTCGGTTCGCGAGGGCTGGTGCGGTAGTGCGTCAGGCGCAGTTCTTCTTCGCGCGCCAGTTTGGTCAACGCCGTTTCGAGCTTGGCGACCGCGTCCCACGCGCCGGTGGCGAGCAGGGTCAGCGAGGTATCCGTGCCGATGGTCGAGACGCGCGCATCGGAAAGATTGCAGCCGGCATCGGCAATGCGTCGGGCCAGCGCCAACAGTGGCGTGCGCGAGGCAGGCGTCAGCGTCTGGATCAGCAATTGATGATCGTTATTGCTGGATCGCGCGGAAAAAGGAGTGGTGGACATGGAAGGTGGCGATCCCGCGCCGTGCGGGATGACGACGAACGATACGCCAGCTTACTTGCCCCCCTTACGGGCCCGCAAGTAACATGCATGGCTTGATTTTGTGCGGATTGCGCCATGGACATTCGCGGAAGCATCTGCGCGCTGGTTACCCCGTTCACATCGGATGGGGCGCTCGATATGGCGGCCTTCGGTCGTTTGCTCGACTTCCAGATCGCAGGGGGCACCCAAGCGGTGGTCGTTGCCGGCTCCACCGGCGAAGCCCACATGCTCGAACATGATGAATACGATCGGCTGCTGGCCTATGCGGTCGAGCGCGTGGCTGGCCGCATTCCCGTTATCGCCGGTACGGGCGAGGCCGGTACCGCCAAAACGGTAGCGCTCACGAAGCGTGCACGTTCCCTTGGTGCCGATGCCGCGCTGGTCGTCGCCCCTTTTTACGTGCGCCCCACGCAAGAAGGACTGCGTCGTCATTTCCTGGAGATTGCCGACCACGGTGGCCTGCCGGTGCTGCTCTACAACGTGCCTTCTCGCACGGGCTGCGACATTGCGACCGAGACAACCGCGGTATTGCGCGACCATCCGGCCATCATCGGCATCAAGGAGGCGCGCGGCGACGCCGAGCGCATTGCGCGCACTGCGGAACTTGTGCGCCCGGATTTCGTCTATCTGTCCGGTGATGATGCCAGTGGGGCCGAGGCCATGCTGGCAGGTGCCGCCGGCACCATTTCGGTGGTGGTGAACCTTGTGCCCAGGGCTTTCCGTGCACTGTGCGATGCGGCTATCGCGGGCGACCGCGCCGTTGCCGCACGCTGCAACGCTGAGCTAGATCCGTTGGTGCAGGCGCTCAACTGCGCGCCCAATCCGATCGCGGTGAAGGCGGGTTTGCCGGATTTGGGGCTGGGAACGGCCGTGCCGCGGTTGCCGTTGGTGGAATTGGAACAGGGGCCGGCGCGCGAGCAGTTGCGCAAGGCCTTGGCGACTCTGGCATCCTTGGCGGATGCCGCCTGACCGGTCGGCTGCCCGACTTAACTACGGAACATCTACGGAATCCTATTACATGAAGAAATCTTCCCTCGCCGCTGCCCTGCCGGCCCTAGTTATCACCGGCCTGCTGCTTTCGGGCTGCGGCATGTTCCGTTCCGAGAAGGCGTGGCAGAACGCCCAGCAACAATCGCCGCTGCAAATCCCGCCGGGTCTGGATACGCCATCGGCTACGGCCGCCCTGGTGATTCCGCCTCCGGGCAGCAATCAGCCGTCGCCCAATGGCGCCACTGCGCGAGTGGGCGACACGCCGGGCATGATCACCGACGGGTTCATCCTGGCCGACAGTGTGGACGAAACCTATCGCCGGGTTGGCGAGGCGCTGAGCAATGGCGAAATCGGTTCGCTGCAAGGCCATGACGATACCGCGCATAGCTACAACCTCAGCGTTGTCGCCTCCGACCAGCCGACGGAAAAGACGAGTTTGCTGGGCCGCTTGTTTGGCAAGGGCAGCAGTTCCAGCTCCAGCGGCACCAATGTCGCGCCACGTGCCGTGGTAGTCACCGTCATCAGCAGCGGTCAGGGTTCCAGCGCGGTGCGCGCACAGGGTGAAGCGGCGGCTGTCGCGAAAGTGGTCGACAGCTTGAAGTCGCGCCTGGGCGGCAAGGGCTGAGCTAATGCTCAGCCCGCAAGGGCTCAAATAAAAACGCCGCCTCTTGGGCGGCGTTTTTATTTGGAAAGCTAGGCTGGCTCAGCGTTCCAGCAAATTGAGCTTGTCCGGCTTGTTTTCCCATTCCTTTGCATCGGCCAGAGCATCTTTGCGGACGGTGATCACCGGCCACGCCTTGGCTAGCTCCTTGTTCAGGGGCGTGAAGCCTTCCTGGCCGGCAGGGACATCGTCTTCTGGGTAGATCGCGTTGATCGGGCACTCCGGCTCGCACAAGGTGCAATCGATGCACTCGTCCGGATCAATCACCAGGAAATTGGGACCTTCATGGAATGCGTCGACGGGACAGACTTCAACGCAATCGGTGTATTTGCATTTAATGCAGTTATCAGTGACGACAAAAGTCATGCTGCCGTGTGCCTGCTATGGATCGGAAGACCGATCGTAATGGGATGGTGGCGCTCCCAACGAGGTTCGAACTCGTGTTCCCGCCTTGAGAGGGCGGTGTCCTAGGCCACTAGACGATGGGAGCGTATTGTTGCGAGGCGCGGTAGTATAGCTGAATTGTCCCGCCCGGCAACGCTAGCGGACGGCGGCGCGCGTGGGTCGAAATGCCTTCAGGATGATGCTTGCGGCCAGCGATAATGAGGCCGGGGCACGCCGGCGTTTTCGGCCGTGTCATCGGAAGTTGAATGCTCCCAAGGACTTCGATCGCTTGAATCTTAAAGCCAGGAACGACGCCAAGCCGGTGCTGCGCATCATTCCCCGCGAGCAGCACACGATTTCGCGCAAGAACATCAGCAAGGCCGCCCTGCGCGTGCTCTATCGCCTGAATGAAGCCGGCTACACCGCCTACTTGGTAGGTGGTGCCGTGCGCGACCTGTTGCTCGGTGGGCATCCCAAGGACTTCGACGTTGCCACCAGTGCGACGCCCGACGAGGTGAAGAAGCTGTTCCGCAACTGCCGCCTGATCGGTCGACGGTTCCGTCTTGCCCACGTGGTGTACGGCAACGAGATCATCGAGGTGGCGACCTTCCGCGGCACCAGCGAGGAAGAGGGTGAAGGCGATCGTCACATCGTCGATGGCCGCATCGTGCGCGACAACGTCTGGGGCACCATCGAGGAAGATGCGCTGCGCCGCGACTTCCGCGTCAACGCGATGTACTACGACATCAGCGATTTCTCGGTGCGCGACTACGTGGGTGGCATCCAGGATTTGCACGATCGCGTGTTGCGCCTGATCGGCGATCCCACGACGCGCTATCGCGAAGATCCGGTGCGCATGCTGCGCGCCGCGCGATTGGCGGCAAAGCTCGATTTCCGTATCGATCCGGAGGCTTCGGCGCCGTTCGCGGAGCTTGGGCCGCTGCTGAGCGGCGTGGCACCCGCGCGCTTGTTCGACGAATCGCTGAAGATGTTTCTCACCGGGCATGGCTTGAAGAGCTTCCGCATGCTCGAGCAATGCGGGCTGCTCAAATTCATGTTTCCGGCCACGGCGCGCGCGCTCA
>OUNK011138154.1_pt1 | contig 24423 bp, 11 predicted proteins | sample 1755341 | NCBI WGS metagenome assembly OUNK01 (sample SAMEA3914788, study PRJEB12502) | metagenome | biome: forest; material: soil | place: Canada | collected 2011-07-03 | depth 0.1 m | reverse complement strand
CCCGTGTACTGCGAGCCGAGCTGTCCTGAACCACCGCTGGCCGTCGTGCCTGCCACCAAGACGTAGGTCGTGCCGGACGCGATGATGTGAGAACCTTGCAGGTTCAACGTCAGCGTCGTGTTCATCGAACTGACCGCGTTGAACGCAATGGCGGTCGCACCCACGCTCAACTGATTGCCCACGCCCGCCGAGGTTGCGCTGAGGTTGAACACCAGGTTGGCCGCACCGATGCTCGAGGCGCCCGTGGCCTGAAGGCTCATCACGCCCGAGGTGTTGATATCGCTGGCCGAGTTATGACCCACCAGGACCGTCGCGACCGCGCTGTTGCTGGTGCCGGTGACGTTGAAGCTCGAACCATGGCTGGAACCAATACCGGCCAGGATCGCCCCTGTGCCCACGTTCAACGCGCCGCTACCGGTCGCCGAGCCGTTGGTGCCATTGTTCAACTCGAGCGTACCGGAACTGACCGTCGTGCCGCCCGAGTAGGTATTCGCGTTGGAGAGAACCACCGTGCCCAACCCAGCCTTGGTCATGGAAAATCCGGTGCCGCTGACCTGACCGTTCACGATCAGGTTGGCGCCGGAATCAGGGGTCCAGGTCTGCGAGGCGCCCAACACCACCGGGGCGTTGATCGTATCGGTGCCCCCGCCCGTGATGCTGATGCCGTTGTTGCCGTTGCCGTTCAGGTTGGAGGCGTTGATGGTCAGGTTATTCGCCGGGTTGTTGTTCGCACTCGAGATCGTCATGCCCGAGTTGGTGCCCGTCCCGGTACCGAAGTTCACGCTGTTGACGACGAGAGGAGCGGTGATCGTGGTCGCAGTCGCCGTGTTTCGGTTGGCGCTGAAGAACACATTTGTCGTTGCCTCTGCGGCCGCATTCGGCGTGCCCGAGCTGACATCCGTATCGAAACTGCCGATGACGTTCAGGTTCGAGCTGGTGCCGTTGTAGTAGGCGGAGGCAGCCGCCTGGGGCGTCAGGGTGATTGTTCCCGCGGCGTTATTGTAGTTGAGGACGAAGTTGATGCCGTCGCTGATGACCGAGCTTCCATTAGCCTCCCCGGCGAAGGTGCCCGTCAGGTCACCCGGCGTGAAGGCGGCGATCGTGTAAGGCGAAGCCAGAACATCACCCGTGCTGAATCCCGTCGCGGCTTGCTCCAGGCTGAAGTTCAACTGCGCCGCTCCATTGAGCCCCAGATTACCGTTCACGATGAGTTCGCTGGCCGCGCTGCCCGAGGCCGTCGCGGACATGTAGATGTCCAGGGCGCTGTTGGCGCCGAAGCTAACGGTATTGTTGTTGCCAACTGTTCCCACCGTCAGCGAGCCGATATTTTCCAGCCCAACGCTCGTCGTCACGCCGGGCGCCAGATGGGCCACGACGTCACTGTACACGCCGGTGGTTGAAGTGTTCGTACCGGCCTGCACGGTCGTCGTGCCATTCAAGGCCAGCGTTTGGTTGAGCGCCAAACCGATGGAACCATTGCCTCCCAGGAGCGAGCCATTGACCGTGTCATAATTGCCCGTCACCGGGTTGAAATGCACGTAGGTGGCATTCGTGCCGGAGACGGAACTCACCACGACGCCGGCCGTGGTATTGGTAATCGGCGTGACCGTGTAGTTGCCTTGATTGCTGGTGGCTCCCGTGACGAACAGAGCGCCGTTGGAAACATCCGTGAAGCCACTGTAGGTATTGTTCGCCGAGAGAATCAGCGAGCCGTCTCCATCCTTGAGAAGACCGTGGTCACCGGCCACTTCGACGTTGCTACCCAGGGAAGTTCCCCCGGCGGTATCGGTAATGAGTCCCGAGATCTGGGCACTATCGGTTCCGATCTTGGTGGCCGATGCCGTGGGCGTCCCAGCTGGCGATCCGCCTGCGGTGACGAAGATATCGCGCCAGTAGGTGGAGCTTTCGGCTCCGAGATCCAGGTTGTTGGCGAAGTTGACCAAGCCGCTGGAGGTGTTCGAACCGAACATGAGCGTGGCGGAGTCGCCCAGGAAACCGGTCGGCGTCCCTCCCGTGGTGTTGGCGGGATCGTTGGCGGGGTTGGAGCTAAGAGCCTGGCCCCAAACCAAACTGCCACCTGTTCCCAAGCCTCCGCCCAGGGTAATGGTGAAGGGCGTCGAGGCCGAATCCCCTGCGAAGCCGCCGTCCTGGAAATTCACAATCTGGGAATTGCCCGAGGCAACCGTGCCAATCGACCGGGTGAACGAGCCGTGGCCCTGCAGAACACCACCCTGGAAAGCCAGGTCGGCACTGGGAAGGCCACCGCTGTTGCTGCTGGTCGTGCCGCCCGACATTGCCCCCACGTCAAGCGCACCGCCATCCAGGGAAATGCCCTGGTTCCCGCCCATGCCGTTGAAATTGGCCGTATTGGTCAGGTATAAAGTGCCCGGGCCATATTTCACGAGATTCGCATTATTGATCGGGTTCGAGTAGACCGCGCTGATGGTTCCGTTAAGGAGGCTGGTATAAACACCGAGCACGACGCCACTGGAGAGCGTGCCGGCGCCGGTGATTGTGCCTCCGTTGAGGATCAGATTATTGCTCAGCGTCAGCGTGTCGCCCGAGTTGATCGTCACGTTGGGGGTACTTGTACTATCGGTCCCATCGATCCGCAACGCACTGACACTAGTATTGGCCGAGATCGTTTGCCCAGTGGTGTTGACGTACTCGATGGATGCCGAGTTCGACGAAGCGAGATTGTTCGTATGGCCGGTATAGAGGCCGGCCGTCATGGCCGATTCGAAGCCTGCGTCCGCAGTCGTGCCCGTGCTGCCGATATAGGTGGCGAAGTCGCCCGTGGCATTCGCGTCACTGTCGGCGATCGTGGTCACCGACTTGGTGACGTTGCTCCCGCCGGCCAATAAGTAGGAATTATCATTGGCCCCACCCGTCAGGACAAAGTGATCGGTCGTGCCCAAGGCAGAGGCTCCATGAGGATCGGTCAGGACCAGCGACCCGGCGCCGATTCCGTCAAACGCCCCGTTTTGGCCAACCGCCGTGCTGATGGCGAGCCCATTCACGCCTGCCCCGGCGCCGTAATAGGTGGAAAGGGTAACACTCGAATTGGCGCCCCGATCTAATTTGATCGTGCCCCCACCATGGAAACTAATTGGATTGCTGCCCGCTTCTGCGACCACCGAGACATTGCCTCCCGTGCCCGTGGGTTGGATCCAGAGGGTTCCCGAATTGAACGTCGTTCCAGCTGCAATGCCCAAAGCCGGAGCCGTCGTCGAGGTGTTCGATGCCGTGATTTTGGTTGAGCCCAAGCCAAAGCCCATGATACCCGGTCCGGCATAGGGTCCCGTCAGCGTCACGACGCCAGTCCCGTCGACATAGAAGGTCCCAGGACTGCTGCCGCCGCCGCCCGAGCCGACGCTAAGGGCAAGAGGATTGCTGAAGGTGAAATCACCCGCACCGTTGAACCGGTCGACGCCCTGGTTCACAAAGCCGGTGCCCACGGCGACCATGGTTCCACCGAAAACATCCGTGATCGGGCTGACATCATTGATCGAGATGCCTCCCTGGCCGCTGGCGCCATTTCCCGTAATCGTGCCCGTGCCCGTGAGTCCGGACACAGCCACTGTCGAGGTACCCACATTCACCGTGGCACCTGCTGCCACGTTGAGGCTACCCGTGGTGTAGAAATCATTTTGGACCGCGGGTATCGTGAAGGTGGTATTTGTACCCTCGGCGATATAGAGCGTGCCTCCGTTCACCATGATGTTGCCCTGATAAGCGTAGCCGGTGTTGGCATGGGTATTCGCGGTGGTATCTGAGCCCAAAGTGAGATTATACCCCAAACTGACCGTATCCTGCGGACTGTAGATGAGCGCCCCTGTACCGCTGAAGGCACCCGTGAACATATCTTCCCCGCCGGGCAGACTCAGACTGCGCGACGTCGCGTCGGCCGTGGTGAAGGTGGTATCGTTGTTAAGGATGATGTTGTTCGTTATCGTGTAAGTGATTTGATCGGCACCTTCGTTTTGTCCGATCGAGTCGAGATAGACTGTCGGGGCAACGTTTCCATTCAGGGTATCGGTGACAAACTCCAGGGCGTGGCCTGAAATAGTGACTTGATCGCCCGTGCCGTTTGTCGAGGTGCCGCCCAAATTCAAGTAGTTAAGCTGGAATACGTTTGTGTTCGAGCTGCCGACGCTGCTCACCGTAAGTCCGGTGGCAATGTCATTGGTGGAAGTGATCGCGGCACCGGAGCCAAACGTCTTTCCGGCGTCGAACGTAATGGCCGAACTGGGGCCCGAAGCCAGGCCTCCGGCAATGCCCGTTCCATTTCCAGAATTCCAATTCGCTTTTCCCGTCGTATTGGCCCCGCTCCAGTTATCGCTCACGGTGGTGGTCCCGGTAAAATATTGCGTGCCCAGGTTGGTCAGCGTGAAATTATTGACACTGGCGCTGCCGGGAGTGGCGGTATTGTAAGAAGCAAGCAGGTTTAACGCACCCGTTGCAGTGTTCTGCGTTTGCACCACCGAGAGATTGGCCGCGTTGGAAAAGGCTCCCGTGATCGATGTCGCGTTGATGACGTTGAAGACTTCGCCCCCATAGATCTTGGTGTTCCAACCCGTATCTCCCGTGACCTCATTGATCGAGAGTGCTCCACTGGTAGAGTTGAGGTTGAGGGTGCCATTGACGGCGAGCTGATTGCTAGGCTGGGCATTGTTGCCGTCCAGATAGACGTCGAAGGAGGAATTCGTGCCCAGGGTGACACTGTTGTTGTTACCCGCAGTGCCCACGGTCAGCATACCCGTCGTCGGCACTCCGACACTACTGGCCACGCCGGGAGCAAAATGAGCGGTGTCCGTGGCGCTGGCGCCGGTCAGGTTCAAGGTCTGGTTCGCGGCGAGATTGATCGTGCCGATACCACCGAGGAGCGCGCCATTTGTCGTCTTTTGCCCGTTGACCGTCGTGTTCCCGTTAACATTCGCGTAGGAATTGAAGCTGGGTGTGCCTTGTACGCCGGTGTTGTTGACGATCGAGAGGTTCCCCGTGCTCGTAACGGGAGCGACCGTGTAGCTGCCTTGCCCCGAAGTGGTCCCGTTGACGAAGAGGGAGCCGTTGGAAACCTGGGTCAAACCGGCATAGCTGTTGTTGCCGGACAAGATGAGAGAGCCCGAGCCATCCTTCAACAGGCCGTGTCCGCCCACGGAACCGGCTGTGTCGGAAATCGTGCCGGAAATGAGGGCGCTGTCGGTACCCGTACCGGAGCTAACATAGATTTCACGATAGTAGCTGGGATTGGTCGCGCCCAAGGCAATGCCGTTCTGAAAATTGACCTGGCTGTCGGAAGAATTGGAACCGAAAACCAGGGCCTGGCTCGATTGCTCGCCCGTCGTGGTGTCCTGCAGGAAGTCGGAACCAGAGGCTCCCCAAGTCACCGTTCCCGTGCCGCCATTGAGATCGACGACCAGCGTTCCCCCCTTTGCGGCAAATCCTCCACCCCCCAGGGACGCCCCGGCCAAACCACCCACCGAGACTGTACCGTTGGCCGCGGTTCCGGTGGCGAGGTTGCGCGAGAAGAGGCCGTTACCCTGAATGACCCCGCCATAGAGATCCAACTGCGTCGCCGGTAGATTGCCGGCACTCATCGCGCCCACATCGAGCGCGCCATTGTCGAGCACGACGGCCCCGGTGAGCGAACTGGCTCCTCCGGTGAGAAACAAGGTTCCAGCCCCCGTCTTGACCAGGCCAAAGGAGCTGTTGGTGTCTGTGAAGTTGGTCCCAATGGTGCCATTGGCGAGGCTGGTATAGATGACCGGTTCCGAGCCGCGGAAAGCCAGGGTATTGCTGCTGCCTCCGGCGATGGTGCCGCCGTTCAGAATCAGACCGGCCGGCCCGGTGCCGTTGCCGATGGTCAAGGTGTTGCCGCCGCTGATGGTAACGGTGTCACTGGCTCCGACGCGCATGGAGTAAGCGCCGGTGGTGCTGTTGGAGACAGTTTGATTGGAACTCACATCGACGGTGGAAGCGGTGGTGGCCCCCGTCAAGCTGTTGGCCCCGGTGGCGCTATAGCCGGTCGCGGTACCCGAGTGACTGGCCGTCGCCGTGGTGGCCGATACGAAGCCCGACCCAGAAGTATAGGAGACAAAATCGCCCGTCTGATTGGCATCGTTATTGGCGACGAAAATCGTGGGGCTGACGATACCGTCCGTGTTGGTGGGAAGGGCGGAAGCCGTCCCCAACACGGTCAGCTTCTCTTCCGTGCTGCCCACCTGGACGCCCAAGGCGGCCGAGCCGTTGGCCGGCGCGAGAACGAGCGTGCCCGCGCTGCCTGCCGCTGGAGCGAAGACCGGCGCGGTGTCGGACGCGTTGCCGGCGTAATCGAAAATGAGTTGGCCGGCGCCACCGTCTAATTCCAGCACGCCGCCGCCGCCGTAGAGCAATTGGGAACCCACTGCGCTTTGTTGGGTCATTCCGGCAGTATTTAATTGAAGCCAGAAAGTGCCTCCGTTAAGCAGGACATTACCCGAGGGAGTGACTACCTGTGAGTCCTTGATCGCACCGAAAAGACCGGCCACGACTGCCGTGGAGGGGCTGTTGTTAATCGTCAACAGACCGGAACCAAAATTCGCCACGCCCCCAGCATTGACGGCCCCTGTGGGTCCCTCCGTGACGCTGCCGGAAGCGTTGTTTTGAAATACCATATTTGAGCCGATTGACACGCCCGTCGCGCTGTCGGCGGTCGAGCCGACGTAATTTTCGTCAAAGTAGCCCGGGCCGCCGGTGCTCTGCAGAGTGACGCCGGTATTGCTGGGATCCGTGATCGAGGCGAAGGCCACTGTGTTGCCCTGTACATCAAGGGTCGAGCTCGCCCCCGGAGAGAAGCTTCCCATCGAATAGAAATTGCTGCCGAATTTCAGGGTGCTGCTGGGGCCCGTGGAGATGCCGCCCACATCGGCATAAGTGGAATTGGCGCCGGAAAGAGTCAGGTCGGTACCGCTATAGCCCGGGACGAAGTTCAGTGTGCCGGGGCCCACAATGGCGCCGGAGAACTTGAAGTTTGCCGTGCCCGAACCGGCCACCGTGGTGGTGCTGGAGAGTATGAGATCGTTGGCCAGCGTTTCCGTCAGGCTGCTGCCGTTTCCACTGAGAAAGATGGTGGGCGCCGAGTTGACCTGATTGGTCGCGGCGTTCGTTCCGGTCGAGAAATCGAGGGCATTGCCATTGACCGTGACCGTAGCCGTGCCACTGGCGGGCCCAGTTCCGTTAAGGTCGAGGCTATTGAGCAGAAAGACATTCGATCGGGAGAACGGAGCGCCCGCCGCGGTTTGGCTCACGGTGGCACCGGTGGCGATGTCATTGGTCGAGGTAATCGCCGCGCCACTGGCCAGGGTCTGTCCTCCTTCGAAGGCGACGACAGTGCCCGAATTGGAAACGAGGTTGAACGCGCCATTGCCGTTATTCCAATTCCCCGCACCCGAACCTCCCGCCTGGCTCCAGGTATCGTTCACGGTACCGGTATTCTGGGTAAAGTTGCTGATGGTATTGTTGTTGTCGAAGGGTGTCAGCGTGATTTGTTTGCCGGACGTATTGTAGGTGACATAGAAATCCTGCGTGCCCCCGCCGCCATAGATAAGCTCGTTGCTGACCGTCTGGCCGCTTGCGATATAGGCATTGGCAAAGCCATTGCCCACACTCATGGCCCCCGTGGAGGAAACAAAAGTCAGAGGCGAGCCGAAGTTGGTATCGCTGGCCCACCCTTCGTCGCTGGTCAACGCATTGAGCGAAAGATAGGCGGGAGTGGCAGTGTTTCCAGCAATCGAGAAAGTGCCGGCAACACTCAGCTTGCTGACCTGGGGTAAATTCTGCGAGTCATAGTAAATATCGAGCGAACTGTTGGTGCCCAGGATTACCGGGCCGTTGACCGTCAGCGTGCCGATCGAGGACGCGCCGAAATCATTCGGGGCGTTGCTGACCGCGGTCGCATTGGGAAGTCCCGGCGCGAGATGCGCCAGGAGCGTGTTGCCTAATCCGGTGATGATCAAACCCGACGTGCCGATGGTGCCCTGACCACCGAGGAGAGAGCCGCCGACGGTTGAATAGGTGCCGGCCGAAGAGGGCGAGGCCTGTAAAAAAGTCGATCCGGCCGTCATGCCCGTATAATTATAGTTCCCCTGCCCGCTCGTCGTCCCATTAACAAAAAGCGAGCCGTTGGCAACCGAGGTCGCTCCCGTATAGGTATTGTTCCCGGAAAGAATCCAAGTGCCGGCGCCGGTCTTGCTCAAGGAGAGAGCTCCCGCCCCTGCGCCGTTGGCGATGACACCAGCAATGGTATTGGCTCCTGTATTCGCGCCACTCAAGGTAAGCGCCATCGTGGAGCTCGTTGCACTCGAGATATTGCCCCCGAAGCTCAGGGTATTTGTGGAATCGGTCGAATTATTGGTGAAGGAATAATTTCCCGCCGTGGTAGTGGTGGCACCTTCGAGGACGAGCGGGGCGTTGATCGTCTCGGTCATGCCCGTGCCGGTAAAGCTCGTCGCGGATACACCCAGCGTAACGGAGCCGCCCGAGCTCAAGAGAAGTGAGTTGCCCTGGTTGGCTCCCGCGCTGCCGATTGTGAAGGCACCCGCCGCCCCATCAAAAACGATGCCGCTCACATTGCGGCCGGAATCGATCGTCACGGACGTGCCGGCTGTCGCTGAGTTGAAAGTCGCCACATCGGGGCTGGTCGTCGTTCCTGAGGTCGCTCCCGGCGCTCCCGCTGGCGACCAATTACCCGGAGTAGCCCATGCCTGGGTTCCCGATCCACCTGCCCAGGTTGTACTGGCGGCCGAGGCCGAAGAGTTTATGAAAAGACCGACAGCCAGCAAAGGCATTCCAAGGATGAGATGCTTCATAATGATTTGGGGAGGTGTTAGATTTTTATCACAAAGTCGACCAATCAAGCCTATAACGAACTTGGCAAAAAGGGAAAGACTTTTTTAGACTTTTTAAGTTTAAGCTTCACAAATCGAATAAGTGGGCGTGCAAAGCTCCAATCAACAGACCACTCAAGTCGCTCAACACCAACGATATGTGCATTATTAAAGAACGAGCATTGACATTTAATCCTCTCTTCAATTTTGCATGCCCAAACACTAAATGTCGACCGATCGCCATCATTTGTGAAGGTGACGAAAACTGCACGCGCGTTGCAACACGAAGAAAATTGGCCTGCGGGAGGGCCACCCTCACAACCCGCGAATTCAAGTCCACACGGCAAGACCTGATCGGCCGGATGTCAACGAGGACCACGAAAATCGGCTCATGCCAACCGCGGAAAATTCTCGTACCGACGCAGGCTCCTGAGCAAGATTCCGTATATGGATAAAAGGCAATTCCATAATATATATATACGCCTCCGCGATGAAGATTTTAATTGTGAGCCGCATATAGAATCTAAGTTTAGATGATTCCATATGAGAGCGCATGCTCTATGAGGATCTCGATTATGACGACAGGTCAGGCGGTCCTGCCGGGATAGACGACCGCCTGCGAGGATCAACCGCCGTTGGACATTTGCACGCGGGTTGAATAAACCCTGGCGCGGTTCGAGACGCCGGCAGGCAGGCTGGACATGAAAGTCTGTATCTCCGACCAAAACTTGGTCGGGTCGGTTGAGGCATAAGTCGGGATCGTGGTGATCCGGGAGGCGCCCCGCGCATCGATGACCACGACAGCAATCTCCACGTAGGACGGAAGCGTTGTCCAAAGCTGAAAGGTCTGCGAACTGGCGTCGTATATCCCGGATTTCATGACTCCATTCGCGGTTGTATATCCTTTCCGGGAATCAAAAGCGTAATTGACCGTGGCGGGACTGCCATTTTCCGTGCTGCCGCTGTCCTGGGTAATCGGGAGACCATTGGCATCAAGACACCTCACCCATAATCCGATGACATTGTCTGCCACCCAGCCTTGATAGGCACTCGCCATGGTCCCGGGTGCAGTGCTATCGAGAATACTCGTCGTCAACCAGGCCGTTGGCTGAGCATAGATGTAACTGGACGCTACGCGGGGATTGGGCGGATTCACAAAGAGACGGCAAAGGAAAGCCCGGGGATTGCCCACCTTGCTGGTGTCCCAGCGAATAAAATAACCCACCTCCGCCATCGTCCCGAAGGTTGTCGAGGTCGCGATCGGGGCCTGCCAGAAAAAGGCGTGGGGATAGAGATATCCGGACGCCGCCGTAAGCACGGGCGGATCCACCACGAATTGGAGATTGTTCGTGTTGGTCCTGTCGGTCGGAAGCGCCGCCGGGCGCAAATCCGAAGCCATTAAGGTCAGAATCGCGCGGCCATTCTGGCGGGCATCGATCTGCGACTGGACAAGACTCCACCCCGCGCTGACCTGATTCAGGATGACCATGAGAAGAAGCGAGAGAATGGAAAGAATCGCCACGGCAACGAGCATTTCCACCAGCGTGAAGCCATGGCCAGACCGCGCCTCCTCCCTGCATTTTTCTCCCACCGAGCGACCCCGTACGAGATCCTTCCCGATAAGTTCGCGCAGATGAAAACGGTATTTCGTGTCCATACGACTTAGTTGGAATTCGAAATGCTGGCCTTCACCAGCTGGCTTTTTTGATTCGCGGCTGCAGCATAGACAGGCCACGCGAACTTGAGCTGAATAATATAGAGGCTTGGCGAAAAGGCGGTTCCCTGGGCGAGTGTGGTCTGTTTGATCGTCATGGAACATTGATAAACTGTGTTCGCCGGATAGCTGCCGAGAGGAGTCGTTAGAGGAGTGCCCGCGACGGAAGCGGATGAACTCGTGGTCACCTCATAACTGGTGCTCGAACTTCCATTGCCACCGAAATCGGCCGTGACTTGGCCGTCGGCATCGAAATAGAGATAGTAGGTCTTGGTCGAGTCGATGTGAGCAAAACCGACGTTGCGCATTTCGAGAAGAGCCGATTCTGTCATCAAGGTCATGACCGAGTCATTGGCGGAATCCTGATGCGTGACAAGGGCAACGGAAAGCAAGCCAACGATCGAAATTAACGCGAAGGAAGCGATGGCGATGGCGGCGACGACTTCGACCAGGCTGAAACCATGAAGCTTCCGTCCGGTGAGTGCGCTAAGGACGGACAATTTTGATGTCACCTGTCGCGATGTTAAAATAGTACTGAACATAATTGACCGGCGGTCCGCTTCCGTTCTTGAGATGGGTATAAGTCGGCGACGAGGCTCCCGATGCGTAAAAGCCCTCCACCAGCGTGAGAGTATAGGAGGACGGAGTCAGTGATGAGGCGGGCGCAGGAGGCAATCGCCCCGAGGGCAGAAAGACCTGGTAGGCGAAATCCCCGGTGCCGGGGGCAGATGGGGCGTTCAGGGTTGTCCCATGATAGCTGATGGTGGTGGGCATCGCCGGAAAGGTTAGGCCGGTCAGAAGATAGTTGGAATTGGGCATAGAGCTTGTCCCCGTGACTACCGCATCGGTAGCGTCTGTATGGCAATCGATCACAACGCCATTCGGCAGCATTCGCCAGGCTGAAGCCTGCTGCCAGGCACCGCTTGCCGCCGAATATTCCCACACACCAAGCGTCCGGTAGGCGGCCGTCACCAGCGAGGTATTGGTGGGTACGACCACTGCGGTGAGCGTATTTTTCGTAATTGCCTCCTGCCGGGCAAAAGCAAAGACAGCCGCAGTCACATCGCCCGCCCCGGTCAAACCGATCGACCCGCTCAATGCCTTGATCGCCATGGAGGAGAGCGCCGCCAGGATGCCGATAATGGTCAAAACTCCCAGCAATTCCACCAGAGTATAACCTTGGCGCCTCAACTGACTTTTGTTGGAATGAAAGTTCGAAATAAAAGTTTTTCGGTTTAATTGTTGATATATTCGACATTTGAAACGACAAATTTGAACGGTGGACGCGAGGCACCGTTTCCGGTGTCCGCGGTTGTAAACGCCGCCGCCGCCGCCGCCGCATTGGTCCTGCCAATTTCCGCGACGGATGGATCGGCGGGAAGCTGCGGATCGTCCGGCGTATTAGGAAGATTGTCCGGCCCGACATCGGTTTCGCGGGAGACGAGGGCCCGCATCCGCTGTTCACCGGTAACCAGGAGAGTAGAGGTTGTTCCCACGAAGATCTGCTTCACCGATTGAGCGATGACGTGGACTTTGAAGTCGCTGCTTCGGGTGGTCAGCGTTCCCGCCAAGGTTCGGGCCAGCGACTCCATCTGGAATTGAGTTTGGCCTGGGCCTCCGCTGGGATTGGCCAGCTTGCCTTCCTGACAAATTTGGCCCGTGTACATATAAATATCGGGTGGCAGGCTTGAGCCAGGGCCGACAACGTAGGTGGACGATATGCTGTTCGAAGCCAAAGTCCCGGCCAGGGTTCGGGCTTGCGCGATGGTGATGCTCGTCAGGTCTGATGGGGTCGCGGCGCTATAGGAAGCCGCGTAGCTCTTTGGACAGAGCAAGGTGGCCAGCGGGGCGTTGCGACTGAGACCGAAAGGATAAACGCCCGTATTCACATTCAATTTCCCATCCGTTTGCGAACAGAAAGTCTGGTCGTAGGCAACGGCGAAGCAGTCGAGCAAAAGCCAGTCAGGGAGCTGGTTTGCATTGGTGGCGGGAAGCAGACTCAGTGTGCGCCAGGGAATAGGCTTGAAGGGGGGCGTCTTCGTTCCGGGATCGCCGGATCCCCCGTGTCCCGAGCCGTCCGTGGCGGGTGGCCCCTGGCTCGACTCGATATTCAAAGGCAGGACGGAGAGCCAGCCTACTCCGGGGAAGCTCGTGATATTATTCGCGAGCTGCTCGAGTCGCGGATCGGAATTGGGAGTGAAATTGTTGAAGTTAGCGGGCGTGACAATCGGCCACGCCAGCTTGCTGTCGTCACCCGTGATTCCGGTCAACGGGTCGGGGTACGATTTGACGTAGCTGGGAGGCAGGCCCGGCGTAATTCCGCTCGCCGTTCCCGGGCTGGTATTAAGAACCCAGTCCGACACATAGCGATAGACCCGCAGATCGGTCACCTCATAGCATTCCGCCACGACAGGCGTGCCCTCGCCGCTGAGCGCGAGCGCCGGGTGGTTGCCGGTGGCATCGGTAATATTCACTTTGAAGGCGAAGGTCGGAGAGACGTAGTTGGTCTTGTAGGAGCCATCGGAGTTTTGCAGGGTGACGTCAGCCGGGGTCGACGGACTATTCAGCACATTGTTCCATCCCTGCTTTTCGGTGGCAGAGGTGGCAGGAGGCGCGCCGGGGGTGACGCCGCCTGTGCCTGGAAGTTGGGTAAAGCCAAGGGAAGAGGTGGGCACGGCCGGACTACCCGCCGTCGAATAGTTTTGGCCCATTGGCACAATTTCATAGGTGAAGTAAGCCGTGCTCGGACCGCCCGCCGAGGCATAGGATCGAAATTGGATCGAGATCGCTGGACTCGAACCCTTGTCGAAAGGGCCAATATAGATTGGGGAAGCACTGAGAGTCTGAGTCATGCCACTCGTGAAATGCAAGCCATTCAATGGGGGTGAATAGGAAAGTCCCGTAGTAGGACTGTCTAAAAAACCCCAATAATATTGCGTTCCATCCCCATTCATCGAGTTCGTGCCACCATAGATGACAGGTTGGCTGTTGTATGTTCCCGTAGCTGTGACAAGGACATCGACCAGGCCTGCCTGGCCACTGCCCCCCGCACTGCCATTGTTCACGGTCCAGTAATCCTTGAATCCGGGAGGATAATAGAGCTGGATCGACGGCGTCATCGCCACGTTCATATAGTTGCCAGCATTTAGTCCCCCCGAGCCTATCGGCGGGACGAAGCCGGGCCGGGTGCCGTCCTTGGTGTAGCCACCGGCCGTCGTCCACATTGGTCCCGAATTCGGCCCCATCGCCGCGGAGTTGGTTTGCAGCAGGACATTGGGATTCGGCGAGGCGGTCGGAGAAGCAGTGTATCCGCTCGCTGTGGGTGTAAAGCTGACGGCGACCTCATTGATATAGGGAGCTTCGACTACGGAGCCGAGCAGGCGGGGCGGCTCCGGGCTGCCCGAATAAACATTGGTGCCGGTATAATAAAGGAGGTGGTCTCCATAATAACCGTGTTGATCCTTCGCGGTACCCCCGATGAATCCGTAAAATCCCTGTGATCCACGACCACCGAGAGCGCTGTCGTCGAGACAAAGCATGTCCCAAGCGAGGTCCTCGCATTCGGCTTGCCCGTACTTGTCGATAAAACTGACATTCGGCATTCCCGGCCAGTCCCGCCGCGCCATCAATTTCATCATATTTTGGACAAACGTGAGGTAGGTAAACTGCGTCGGGCCCGCGGTCGTAGGTTGACTCGACAGATCATAGGGAGCCATCCATTGCATGTCGGGCGTGGACGGAGTGAAGCCTGCAACAGAGGCCGCCAGGGTCGAATTGAAGGGATAACAATAAAAGCGTTTATCGCTATAATTTTCGTACGCGCCCACGTCTCCGGACGGGGGTGGAACGGAGTAGGCCGTCGGATAGATGGGGATACCTTTCCCATTTGGGCGGTTTCCGGCGCCCGTTCCCGACGTAGCCAGCGCCGGAGCATACTTTTGCCACCAAAGCTTGTTGTATCCCCAGGGATTGACCTCCGGCGTGCGGGATTTTGTCGTCAAATAGAATTTATTCAGTTCAATCAGGCTGTTCGTGATAGGAGTGACGCTCGCGCCGGAAAAAGAGTCCTTCGTCAATTGCGCCCAATCATAGATGGTATTGAACCGCTGCATTCCTTCCGCAACCGTGTCGGACGGGCCGCCTCCAAGATTGGGATTGGCCGACAGCGAGGGGGTGGCAGACAAAGTGCCCAGCGCATCGCCCGCATACGCTCCTCCATATGTATAATGATAAGTCGCCAAAGCCAGCGTCTGTTCATTGGCGCCTCCAAAATCGAGTTGGGCCAGATCGACGCGACTCGGGCTTCCCGTCAGATTCTGGATCGGCGTGTTGGCAGCCGTCATCGTGGTAGGATTGGTGAGATTATAGGAAGTCTGACCGCCTGCCGCGGTATTATCATAACCCGACGTATTTAAGTTGTCCTTGCTTGTTTCGGTATCGACCCAATAGGCATAGCGCCCCACGACCGGGTTATCCCGCGTGCTCGTGTCGCTTCCCGTGCCCCTGACGAGCGTACCGTCCTGCAGGATATTGATCCACGCGACCGGCATGGTGACTCCTTTCGGATAGAGGGTGCTTGTATATTCAATGTTATTCGTCGGTACGATGGAGTAGGTAACCGGCGCGGAACCGCCCAAAATCGGGGCATTCAGGTCGACGGTTCCCGTGACGGAGCCATTGGCTAAGCCCGAAAAGAGGTTGATGATCGTGTAGTTGGCCTGATTGGTATAGAAACACAACCGCCCCGGTCCCGCCGCCCAAAGATTATTGGTGGGAATATTGTCTCGAAGAGTTGCAACAACCTCATCCACAGCCAGATTTGCAAGCTGACGCGCCCGCTCATTCTCAAAGCCACCATGGGTTGTCGCCCGCTCCGCGCCCACCATTCCCATGAGAGAGACAACTAAAAGCGAAATCAGGACCAATACCACCAACGTAATCACCAAGGCGCTGCTTCGGCGATCTCTTCGCCAACGCCTTTTTTCCTGGAAATGCGGATGGGGGCGCATGGAGAATGAAATCAGCATTTTTACTTCCAAAGATACAATGTATGTACGCTTCCACCTCTGGAAGTGTCAAGCCAATCAAACGATTTTTTAGCATTTTATCGCAATAATAGCTATCAAGATGTTTAATCTGTGGTTATAAATCCGCATGCTTCGCCATTTCATGATCGCTCGAGGCCAAATCGGCCTCTTTATTCGTCCATTTTTCCACCTGGTTTTATTCATCGGAGTGACCATTCCTGCGAGCGGGGATGTCAAAATGCCCACGATTTTTGGGGATCACATGGTTCTTCAGCAAGACGCGCTGGTGCCCGTTTGGGGAATCGCTGACCCCGGAGAAAAGGTCACCGTGGCGGTGGGTGACAAATCGGTCGACACCACGGCGGGCAACGACGGGAAATGGCGCGTCAACCTGCCCGCCCTGACCGCGACGAGCGATCCGACGACGATGACTGTGACAGGAAATAATACCTTGAAGTTCGAGGATGTCCTGGTGGGCGAAGTATGGTTCTGCTCCGGTCAGTCCAACATGGCCGTCCCCCTCACCTATGCGGATGTAAGCGGGACCGAAGTACCCAAGGCCGATGATCGGCACATGAGGTTCTTTCAGGTGCAAGGTCCGCCCGGCATCGAACCCTCGGGCGAGCTCTCCATCGGAAAATGGGTCTTGTGCACGCCGGAAACAGCGGCGTCGCTTTCGGGCGTGGCTTACTTTTTTGGCCGGGAACTTCGCACCGCGCTGAATCGCCCGGTCGGCCTGGTAGTCACCGCCTGGGGAGGGACTTCGTGCGAAGCGTGGACGCCGGAAGATGCCTTGGAAAAAGACCCTGCGCTCAAACGTTACGCGGATGCTTATCACAAGATCAAGGACGCCTATCCCCAGGCTGTGGCGGAATTTCCCGCCAAGCAGGCGGCTTTCCAGGAAGCTCTTCAGAAGTGGCACGAGGATGTCGGCGTCACCTACGATTCGCAGGTGAAAGCGTGGAACGATGCCGTCGCGCAGGCCAAGGCCGCCGGCCAGGCACCACCGCCGAGACCGGTTCCGTCGAGCCCTCAACCTTACCCTCCCACGCAACCCTGGGGAGGCACCGGCACGCCTTCGAATCTGTTCAACGGTGAAGTCGCGCCGGTCATCCCTTACGCGATCAAGGGCGTCATTTGGTATCAGGGCGAGGCGAACGCGGGCTCCGGCCTCGAGTATCAACCGCTCTTCACCGCCCTGATTACCGGCTGGCGCGAGAAATGGGGTCAGGGCGATTTCCCCTTCATCTTCGTACAGCTACCGAAATACCTCGACGGGACAAATTGGCCGGCCATGCGGGAGGCGCAGGCGAAAACACTGGCCGTGCCCCACACGGCCATGGCCACCATCATCGATATCGGTGATCCACATAACATCCATCCGACCGACAAGCTGGATGTCGGGAAGCGGCTGGCCCTGGTTGCCCGGCACACCGCCTACGGGGAAGATCTGGTCACGAGCGGTCCCATCTACCAGGGGATGAAGGTGGAGGGCAACGCCATCCGCCTGAGCTTCACGGAAACCGGCACCGGGCTGATCATCGGGAAGGCTCCCTGGACGGCCCCGAACGTTGCCCCTCTATCGGATGCGGACCTGCTGGGATTCGCCGTGGCGGGCAGCGATAAAAAATGGGTGACGGCCACGGCCCGAATCGATGGCGCCACGGTGGTTGCTTCCAGCGACCAGGTACCCAATCCTGTCGCAGTGCGTTATGCCTGGCAAAATTCCCCCGACTGCAATCTCTATAATCAGGACGGTCTGCCCGCTGCGCCTTTTCGAACCGATGACTGGCCCGATCTAAGTCCCAGTCCAGCAGCGGCGGTTCCCGTCGATCCGCCCGATAGCGGGAAGAAATAGCTCCACCAGAACCGAAATCGTACCGTCCGCGAAGTTGCGTCTGGCAGACCGTTCGGCCGTTCTTTTGCCGACCCGCTGCCAGAGCGCAACCATGCCTAAATCCATGGATACCGCCATGATTGTGATAGTGTTTATTGTACCTTTTATAAATCTTTTCAAAAAGCAAGGCTTCTTGCACCCGGAGATAACCTATGAATAATGGACGTTTTCACTCCCTTGAAACCATCCTCCGACCAAAACGATTATCGGGATATTCTTCAGCGCATGGGGAAAAAGCATTTCCAGCCGAATCGTTCGCTGGAACGGCAAATTGCCTCTTTTGTAAGAGAGCTCATCCAGAAAAAGAAGCTCGTTCCGCAAACACGTCTGCCTCCGATCAGAATGTTGTGCGAGCTTTGGAATACCAATTATTTCACGGTTCAAGCCGCACTTAGACGACTCGGAGCCGAGGGGCTGATTGTACAAAGCACCTCCAAGGGATCCTTCGTGGCGGAGTCCAAGCGGGAACTGCATCGCGTCTGCCTTTATCACGAGAGAAATCTCGAATCCAACTGGCAGGAGGATTTCTATACGCGACTTAGCATGTCGCTCTACTTCGCCTTGTCGGAGCGCGGCATCATCTCCGTTCCCTTCTTCGATCACCGCCCGCAAGAGGAGCAAAATACCGCTCCTCCCGAAGTACGGGCGATGGTACGGGATGGCGAAATCGACGCGATTATCGGCACCACCATCAATTATTCCAAGACGCGTTGGCTGACCAAGGTGGGAGTGCCCAACGCCAGCTTGGTCATCAGACTCCCGCACCGTATCATCAATTTCGACATGGAGCTGTTTGTGCAACTCACGCTTGAAGAGGTCCTCAAGCGAGGGCACAAGACGGTCGGCCTGATTCACATTCCAACTCCAATCAAACGCACCGGGCCGTCCTCCGATCCTCTGCTCTATGCTTTGAAGAAAATTGCCGAAGAGAAAAACATCAAGGTGGTTGTACCCAAGAAACCACCCATGGGCGATTTCAATTGGGAAGATACGGGATCTTATTTATGCGAGAAGATTCTCCGGTCCAAAGTACCGGTCGAGAGCATCGTCATCTATCCCGACAGCCTCATTTACGGAGTAGCCCAGACGCTTTTGAAGCATCAAATCACCGTCCCCGAGAATCTTCAGGTCATCTCGCATCGCAATTTTGAAAGCTCCTTTTGGGTTCCCTTTCCCGTGACCTGGCTGACGGTCAAGATCGAGGATTACGCGCGGGGACTGCTCAAACAAATTGACCAGCAAATTGCCGGCGTGGAGATGGAACCGATCAACATTCCCGTCCACCTGGAGTCCCCCCCGTCTCTCGAGTCAAGAAAGTCGGAATAGTTTCGAGCCCCTCGCGTATTGGGCGAATCAACTTAACCGGCATGGGGAACAGGGACCCGTCCGCGGCGCTCCTTCCAGTTGAGAAAGACTTTGATATAAACGAGCGCCGCCAGCAGATAAAAGGTGCCTTGCCAGAGAAACCCAAGACGGTTGTTGTTCAAATGATCGAAAAGCATGGCGGTGCAAGGCGTGAGAATTTGGAGGAGAAACTGATAGAAGACGGCTTGCGCGGAACAAAACTGACCAAATTTTTCCCTGGGAAATATCTCCACCTGGAAAGCACCGAATGCGACCCCTAAAGCAAAAAGGAGCACGTTCACCAAGCAGAAAGCTACGAGGTAAGACCATTTGTCGTGCACGACGAAGAACGAACCGCAATGAACCAATCCTAAAGCGATATAGATCGGCCCCATCAGGCGAACCGGCTTCATGCGATCGGTAAATGAACCGACTGCAAACCCGAACGCCATTCCGAAACCGAGGGTGACCATATTCGCGCAACCTTGAAGCCAGCCAATCGTGCCCAGATTAAACCCAAGATCGTAGTGAAGATAATTAGATTGAAACCAGCCCCCGATATTGCCCCATTGCGAGAGGAATGACGCGACAAACACCCAGAGGTAATAGGGTTCGCTGAAGCATTCCACGAAGTAAGCCCGCATGGGCGCCGCCATTCCTCCTTTTTTATGCGCGTCGGGAGGAAGATACTCTCCTTCCTTGATTTGCCCGACCGAGACGAGATACACGATAAGGCAAAAAGCAGCCGTGAGGACATACACAGCCTTCATGTGATGGTCTGCCAGGGAAAAAAGGAAAAAGCTGCAAAAAAGCCCCGCCAACAACGTGGCGTTCTTGGATAGCGCTTGAAATCGTCCCATATGAGATTCCGGTACCACATCCATATAGAGATAACTAAAAATGGCAAGAACCACGCTGTTAAACATACTCGACAGTAAACCGCAAATTCCCAAAAAGAGAATTTGGCCTTTTATTGGGAAATGAGTGAAAAATCGGGCGAAGAGAGAATAGCGGAGAAGATAGTGATAGAAGGTCGGCATATAGGGATAGGCCGCCAGGAAAAAAGCGAAGAACGGAGTGGCGATAAAAAGAAAGGGGCGTCGACGCCCCCATTTACTCCGATGACGATCCGACCAGGTGCTAATCCAAGGATTAAGCCACGGAAGAAAAAAGCCCATGCTTGAAAAGAGAGCCATCTCGGTAAAAGTCGCCCCCTGGTCTCGCATGATGAACTGGCCCAGCCCTCCCATCTGTTCGATGAGCGTGATGCTGAAGTCATTCCACATCAGCCAGAAGAAAAGGATGAACAACTGCTGCTGATTATAACGCAACGTTCCCGCCGAGTAGACCGACTCGGTGGGCCCTACTTTCCCCGACTTCGTCGATGGAACGGTGATCGAGGGACTCATAAGCGCGCGAATTTGGTCAAGGCTCTCAAGGTGGATATCCTTCTCAAATTACAGCCGCAGGTTGAACCCTCATGCGTGTAGCGCCACATCCCTCACCGGCAGGTCTTTCTCGAGGGCGCCCTCTTGGATAATAACGGCAAATTCTCACCATTTAACAGCCCAAGCTATCATCAATAAACCCAATCACAATAAAACGTTTGGCCGAGCTCCGTCACCCCGGATTTGTCCACGACTCGGCAAGTTCCGCGGCGCTGGGCGGATTTTGCAGGCGGCACAGGACGATGCGCCGCGTTTCGTTCCGCACCTGGTCGCGCTCACTTCGCGGATAACGCCGCTGGTGAAGCTCTCGCTCCGTCTCCAGCATCCAGGGAAAAAGTCTCTCCTCAAAATTCCAAACTACCCCTGAGTTTCCCGGCAGAAGCGGCGCTGAACAGCGCCACGGCCGATTCCAGAACCGGAGATCCCTCCTGCCATTTGTGGACCGCCGCCCCATTCCGGCGCAACTTCGGATTCGGTCTGTCACGAAGGGATGCTGCACAATGAATCTCTCGTTAGGCCCCACGATCCATGTCTTGTTGCCCTCGGCATATTCACAGCGTCCACGTAACGTATATTGAAAGCGCAGCCGAGGCCGGTCGGCGGGGACTCCGCGTTTTGTCCGTCCCAATAATAATCCTCGCCTTCCCGCCGCGTCTCATGCCCCCACGTCATCTGCCTTCGCGCATCAAAACTGACAAAGTTTTCGACGGAGGCCTCAAATATCCGGCGGATTTTGCGATGCAAGGCCCCTTGAAGATCGTGCTGCACAAATCAACCATTAATACAACAAACGGACGATGGTCAAGAATGGGACGGCGAGCGATAGTACGTACGCACAGAGAATATCAACTTATCTTTATGCCTATTAAAATTGCCATGATCGGCGCCGGCTCCATTGGATTCACCCGGCGGTTGATGCAGGACGTCGCCGCGGCGTCCGACAAAGGCAACCTCACTCGCGCGCCAGCTTAATAAGCGTGATGATAAAATTTTGGTAACCTGCCCGGAAGCCTCGTCGATACAACCACCAATGAATGTCCGGCGATGACGATCCTTCATCCGGTTCGGTTCATCTGGCCTTCGAGTTCCACAACTGTTTAAAAGCTATTATTCCGATTTAGATCAGCTTTGGAAAACCCTTGCCGCCAAGACAAATAATCGCATCAGCCCTCCATGTGCTGTGTTTTATTTTTTGCAGGAGGCCGCGCAATTACATTACGCCTGAATAATATATAATGCGTTGCCTCTCCCCTCTCCCACTTCTGCTCCTTGTGCTTTCCAGTTATACCGCTTGCCTTGCCCAAAGCCCATCCGCCAGCTTTGCCGATTTTGATCAGCGTGCTCGCGCTGGGGAACCCCTGACGGTTGTTTTCTTCGGCGGATCGCTTACCTGGGGCGCAAACGCCAGCGATCCTCAGAAAACAAGTTACCGCGCGCTGATGGGCGACTACCTCCGAAAAAAATATCCAAAGAGCTCATTTAACTTCATTGACGCTTCCATTGGTGGAACCGGCTCAAAGCTCGGCATATTTCGCCTACAGAGGGATGTAATGGCCTATCACCCTGACCTCGTCTTTCTCGATTTTACCGCGAATGACGGCTTGGAAGGACAGGATCCGACATCCCTCGCCAGCTACGAAGGCCTTTTGCGAGACATGATCGGTGCGGGCGTTGCTGTTGAACAGGTATTCTTTGGGTTCAAGTTCGATTTTGGAAAACAATACGATTTGGCCACAATTCCGGGCTATACTGAACGCCTTAAGCTGGTCGACGTCTATTGCACCGGGTCAGGCGACCTCTATCCTTATCTTCAGCCTAAGCTGGCCAGTGGGGAACTCGATATTAACAAACTATGGGCCTTGAACGGAGGAAAGGATGGGGCTCACCCGGACGACCCCGGCTATCAAGTCTTCTTCGAGGCCGTGCGCAATGGTTTCGAAGATGCCGTGCAAAGGAAACTTGTTTGCATCGTGCCATTCCAGCCCTTCTATTCCGATGCCTATAACCACCGTAGCCGGCATATTCTGGTGAATGGCGCCTTGCCGGCCGGCTGGAGTCCGACAAAAACCTTCCGGACATCCGCTTGGTTTGACGGCCTCTCAAGCCGCTGGATGGGCGATGTGGCCATGTGTGACGCGAGGGACAAGGCGATCATTCAACCGCTCAAGGTCGATTTTGCCGGCACCATGGTCGGCATTCTCGGCGAAATGTCTGAAAACGGCCTCGACTTCAAGGCGTATGTGGACGGCAAGTTGATTCCGGATGTCGGAAACAAAAAAGACGCGCCCAAAGATACTTGGGCATTTAACTCCAAGGCAATGAAGGGGAATCTCTTCGGGTGGCGCGTTCTTTCCGACTCCTTGCCGCCGGGCAGGCATACATTGGAAATTGTACCTGTCTTCCCTGAATTCGGTCCGAGGGCCGCCAGTTCACAGGGAACAATCGTCCCTTCCTCTGGGCAACTGCGGATCGAAAGCATTTGTTCGGCGGGATCATAAAACCGTTGCCCGGGCATCAAGCTTTAAGGCAGCAGGCCTATTACTCCTTTCACCAATGATTGCTTTGTAGACTATTGATTGTGAGGTTGACATGAACTCGATGATTCTTTCGCTGGCTTTGTTACCGACGACGAGCGCCAACGGACATGAGGTTTCCATTTTTTATCGATGGAAGGAAATCTTTGTCGCCGGTTACCTCATTCAGTTCCTTCAATACACGTTCACGGCCGGATTGGCTTTCCTGATTTTCTATGCGTTGATGAAGCGCTTCTTTTCCGGGCGCAAAATCCAGGCTGTTTTTCCGCGATCCGCGGATGTCCGGCGCGAAATTGTTTATAGCCTGCAATCGTTGGCCGTGTTTGCGGCGGTGGGAGTCCTCTCGTCCGTTCTGGAACGTCTCCATTGGGCGCAAATTTACTATCACATTCATCTCTACGGGTGGGGCTATTTTTTCTTTTCCATCGTCGCGTTGATTGTGTTGCACGACACCTGGTTCTATTGGACCCACCGCGCGCTGCACTGGCGACCGCTCTTCCGGTTGGCCCATCGCGTTCATCACCAGAGCCACAATCCCACCCCCTGGGCGGCTTTCGCATTTCACCCCATCGAGGCGCTGATTGAAGCGTTGATCTACCCTGCGGCGATCCTGGTCCTGCCCATCCACCCATTGGCGGCACTCGCCTGGCTGCTCTATATGACGGTGATGAACGTGGGGGGTCATCTTGGCTTTGAACTTTGTCCGCCTGGCTTTGCGCGCCATCGACTCTTTCGCTGGCACAACACGTCGGTGCACCACAACATGCACCACAGCCATATCCACTGTAACTACGGGCTCTACTTCAATATCTGGGACCGCCTCATGGGTACCAATCACGCCAAGTACGAGGAATATTTCGACCAGGTCGTTGTGTCCGCCGGCAACAGCGTGACTTCATTGCCCGTCTTGCCCGCCACGAAATTGGAAAATAACCAGAGCTTTTAAAACGAATGCTTCCATCAAAGCCATTCCTGCGAATCGTCCTTTTTTCTCTTTTCATGGCGGCTTGCGCCTCAGCCACTAATGCTGCCATGGATATCCTTTCCTCGCGATATGAGAAAAGCATTTTTTCCTATTGGCCTGATGAGCGAGGCTGGCTCGATCCTCAACTCTCCTGGAAGAATAAATGGAAGCACGGTGATCCCAACCAAGGCCCGGCTTTTCCCTTGAGCACCACGACCCTCGTCGGAGTAACGGACGGATGGCACTTTTTTAAGACATGCACCATTATGTTTGTCCTGCTTGCTTTATTGGCGCCATTTACGCAGTTGATCAAACTTTCAAAGGTCGCCTGGGCCGGGGTGTTTTGCATCCTCTATCTTCTTCACGGCGTAGTCTTTGAAAGTTGCTTTACCTTTTTCTTTCTCAAGTGATGAAGACTATCACCAAGGCTGATTTTAAAAGTTCATTGGAGATTGATAACCGAGGGAGCCGTGGAGGCGCGTGCGGTTGTAATAGGACTCGAGCCGGAACACGATTTGCCACGGCGCAAGACGTTGCCGCATAACCGGTGGCCGTGCGCTATGATTGGGCCAACGTGACAGAGAGGAATCTCGCCAATAAGGAAAATCTCCCCGCTTCACCTTTTCGC
>OUNK010051466.1_pt1 | contig 24477 bp, 21 predicted proteins | sample 1755341 | NCBI WGS metagenome assembly OUNK01 (sample SAMEA3914788, study PRJEB12502) | metagenome | biome: forest; material: soil | place: Canada | collected 2011-07-03 | depth 0.1 m | reverse complement strand
AGCTTGTCGCGGATCAGCTTGTCGGCGGTGGCTTTGTCCGGGATGCGCAACAGCGCTTCGGCCACGCACATGAGCAGCACGCCTTCCTCGCTGGAAAGATCGTACTGGCGCATGAAGGATTCGACCGCGCTCTGATCCTTGGCGCGGGCACGCACGCGGGATACCAGGTCGGCGGCGAGGTCGATCACCTTTTCGCGCTCGGCCGGCGGCAACGTGGCCTGGGCGAGCAGGTCGTTGACCGCTTCGGTTTCGTCGCGGAGCCACGCGGCGGTAATGCGCGCGCGGGCCGGGGTGGCGCCGGCGGGCAGTTCGGGGCTGAGAATGGGTTGGGTCACGATGGCGTGGCGCGCTGCTGGGGCGAAGGGGAACGTGAGATTGTACGGTGGGGCGGTGCTTGACGCACCCGTGGTTGGGAAAAGGGCCTACGCGTTGGGCTGCGTTTTCGCCATTGAGCCCCATCCGTCGTCCCGGCGAAAGCCGGGACCCAGCGTCTTGCGCACGGGTAAGTCACTGGGTCCCGGCTTTCGCCGGGACGACGGTGGGAAAGATCTGGCTGATACCTGCAATTGTCCGAGTACTTCACGGGTACCCGCGACAATATGTAGCAACCTATTCTCGAACACGCTTCGCACATCACAAATCGATGACAGTGTTCGAACATGCGCCCCCCGTGCGCGCATTCGTACATATGCCGGCCTTTTTCTTGCGCATACACGGGCATCGCCCGGCTCGTGCGCACGCTGCGCCCATCCTTGCCCGCCGTGGCGTCGCGGCCTATGATCGGAACGTTCCAGGCACGCCGGACTCTTATGATCGTGCTTCGACCAGCCCTCGGCGGCCTGCCGTGCGTGACGTTGTGGCTTCGGCCCAATCGCGTACTCAGCCGACGCGGCTTGCGTCGGCTGATCTTGGTGTTGGCTGCCCTGGCGTTGATAACGGCAGGTCTGGGAGCGTGGCAGGGCGATGTATTCGCTCCGCTGTTCGCCCTGATCGAGGCTTCCGCCGTGGCTATCGCACTTAGCGTGGCCTGGCGGGCCGGCGACCGCAGCGAACGCATCACCCTCGACACTGAGTCGCTGGAGGTGCAAATCCTGCCCGGTCGCCGCTGCATGCGTTTCCAGCCTTATTGGGTGCGCGTGCTGCTGGAGTCAGGGGAGGGGCGTTACCGATTGTTGTTGTCGTCGCATGGACGCAAGCTGGAAGTTGGGGCCTTCCTCGCCGATGAGGAGCGCGCCGAGCTGTTCCGGAAACTCAAGGTGCTGCTGGCGGATTTTCAGTCCCAGTCGCGCAGGTAGGTTCAACAAAGGTGCAAACATGACATCTGGCGGCATCGGGCATCACGGCAGCAGACCAAAAGGTTTCAGGTACGTCATCGGGGCATTGGGGGTAATGGCCCTTGGGTTGTTCGGCAGCACGGTTCAGGCGAACCCCGAGCCTGGACAGTTGAACCTCACGCCCGGCGTGACGACGTATTCCAACATCCCGTACATGCTGAACAACGTAGCGCTCGGCGTTTGCGTTGTGATCGGCATCCTGGTGTTCGGCGCGATGTTCGTCGCCATGTTCCGCTTCCGCAAATCGCGCGGCGCCGTCGCCGAGAAGTGGACGCACAACACCACGGTCGAAATCATCTGGACCGTCATCCCGGTCATCATCCTGATCACGCTGGCTTGGCTCGCGACGAACGGCCTACGCCAGTTCTCCGACACCACCGGCGCGCAGATGACGGTGAAAGTCACCGGATATCAGTGGAAGTGGCGTTACGACTACGTCGACTACCAGGGCAAAGCGGTCAGCCACGTCGGCTTCATGTCCAAGCTCGACGACCAGAGCAACGCCACCCGCCAGCTCAATTCCGGCCTTGACCCGTATGCGGTCAAGGTGGATGGCTACAACACCTATCTCTTGAACGTCGACAAGCCCCTGGTCGTGCCGATCGATACCAAGATCCGCTTCGTGATCACCGCCGACGACGTCATCCATTCCTGGTTCGTGCCGGCCTTGGGCTGGAAGATGGATGCGATTCCGGGCGTGGTGAATGCCACGTGGACCAACATCAAGGAGCCGGGCATCTATCGCGGCCAGTGCGCGGAGCTGTGCGGCCAGGATCATGGCTTCATGCCGATCGTGGTCAAGGCTGTCTCGAAGGAAGATTTCGCCAAGTGGCTGGCCGATCAGCAGAAGCCTGCTGCGCCCGCGGCTCCGGCGGCGGCTTCCACGACGGCGGCTCCTGCGCAGGCAGCGGTACAAACCGCAACGGCGCACGGCGCACAAGGTTGATTCACTCGGCTGCTTACGCAGTTCACGTAAACGCATTCATTAGGTAGAGGTTCAAGGCTATGGCCCAAGCAGCCACCCACGACCACCACGATGAGCATCACGACGAGCACCACGAGCACCAGAATTTCTTTCAGCGTTGGGTGATGTCCACCAATCATAAGGACATCGGCACGCTGTACCTGATCTTCTCGCTACTGATGTTCTTCATCGGCGGCAGCTTCGCGATGGTGATTCGCGCCGAGCTGTTCAAGCCGGGCATGCAGCTGGTGCAGCCGTACTTCTTCAACGAAATGACCACGATGCATGCGCTGGTCATGATCTTCGGGGCGGTGATGCCGGCCTTCGTCGGCCTGGGCAACTGGATGATCCCGTTGATGGTCGGCGCGCCGGACATGGCGCTGCCGCGCATGAACAATCTGTCGTTCTGGATTCTGCCGTTTGCCTTTGCGCTGCTGCTGTCGACGTTGTTCCTGCCGGGTGGCGGTCCTGCCGGTGGCTGGACGATGTATCCGCCGCTGTCGCTGCAGAGTGCCTCGCTCGCTTATGTAGTGTTCGCGGTGCACTTGATGGGTATCAGCTCGATCATGGGCGCGATCAACATCATTGCGACCATCCTCAATATGCGCGCGCCAGGCATGGATCTGTTGAAGATGCCAGTGTTCGTGTGGAGCTGGCTGATCACGGCGTTCCTGCTGATCGCGGTGATGCCGGTGCTGGCGGGTGCGGTGACGATGCTGCTCACCGACAAGTACTTCAACACGCACTTCTTCGATGCCGCCGGTGGTGGTGACCCCGTGCTGTTCCAGCACGTGTTCTGGTTCTTCGGTCACCCCGAGGTGTACATCATGATCCTGCCGGCGTTCGGGATCATCTCGGAAATCATCCCGACCTTCTCGCGCAAGCCGATCTTCGGCTACAAGGCGATGGTGTTCGCGATTGCCTCGATCGCGTTCCTCTCCTTCATCGTATGGGCGCATCACATGTTCGCGGTGGGCCTGCCGCTGGGCGCCGAGATCTTCTTCATGTACGCGACGATGTTGATTGCGGTGCCGACGGGTGTGAAGGTGTTCAACTGGGTCGCCACGATGTGGGGCGGCTCGATGACCTTCGAAACGCCGATGCTGTTTGCGGTGGCGTTCGTCATCCTGTTCACCATCGGCGGTTTCTCGGGGCTGATGCTTGCGCTGGTGCCGGCGGACTTCCAATACCACGACACCTACTTCGTGGTAGCGCATTTCCACTACGTGCTGGTGACTGGCGCGATCTTCGCGATCATCGCGGCCACGTATTACTGGATCCCGAAGTGGACGGGAAACATGTACAGCGAGTTCTGGGGCAAGGTGCACTTTTGGAACTCGGTGATCTGGGTGAACGTGTTGTTCTTCCCGCAACACTTCCTGGGATTGGCCGGCATGCCGCGCCGTATTCCCGATTACAACGTGGCCTTCGCCAACTTCAACATGATCAGCTCGATTGGCGGCTTCCTGTTCGGCGCCTCGCAGTTGATCTTCCTTGGCGTGCTCATCCATTGCGTTTGGTTCTCCAAGAAGAAGGCGACCGATCGCGTGTGGGAAGGTGCAAAGGGGTTGGAGTGGACGTTGTCCTCGCCGCCGCCGCACCACTCTTTCACGGTGGCGCCGGTGATTCACGACGAGGAACTGGCACATGGCCACGTCGAAGATTAATCACCTGACGTTGGATCGGCAGGTGCTCGATGCGGGGCAGGAGCAGCGGTTGCGTCGTGCGAGGCGCACCGCCGCGGTGGTAGGTGCGATTGCCATCGCAGTGTTCGTGTTATCCATTCTGCAAATGGTTTGGATCCAGCACGAACCGCCGTCCCAACGTCCGCACGTTACCGATTCGCTCATGCAGTAAACCCCGCCACAACGGGGACGTAGGTCACCAGGAACATCTACGGGAACCAGACCATGGGTCAGCAGCAAGACATTTACTACGTACCGAGCAAGAGCCAGTGGCCAATTGTGGCCGCGGTGGTCATGTTCCTCACCGTCTTCGGTGCGGCACATTGGCTCAACGCGGAACCGGGTGATACCGGCTTCGGCAAGACGATGCTGCTGATTGGCTTCGTTGGCATCCTGCTCATGTTCTTCGGCTGGTTTCGCTCGGTGATTCACGAGTCGATGGCCGGTCGCTACAACAACCAGGTGGATCGTTCGTTCCGCATGGGCATGATGTGGTTCATCTTCTCCGAGGTGATGTTCTTCGGCGCCTTCTTCGGTGCGCTGTTCTACATCCGCATGTTCTCGGTGCCGTGGCTGGGTGGTTACGGCCATGGCGTGCTGACTCATCAATATCTGTGGAGCGACTATGCCGCTTCGTGGGGCTCGGGTGGTGGCAACGGCCCGGCGCATGTCGGCGGCAGTTTCGAGACGGTAGCGCCGTGGGGTTTGCCGCTTCTCAATACACTGATCTTGCTTAGCTCCAGCGTCACCGTGACGATTGCGCACCATGCGCTGAAAGCCGGTCATCGCGGCAAGGTGTTGCTGTTCCTCGGCATCACCGTGCTATTGGGCGCCAGCTTCCTGTACTTCCAGGCGCACGAGTACATGGAGGCCTACAAGGAGCTCAACCTCACGCTCGGCAGCGGTGTCTACGGTTGCACCTTCTTCATGTTGACCGGCTTCCACGGCCTGCACGTGACGCTGGGCACGATCATGCTGGCGATCATCTGGCTGCGCGTCCTGGCGGGTCATTTCACCAAGGAACATCACTTCGGTTTCGAGGCGGTGGCCTGGTACTGGCACTTTGTGGACGTGGTCTGGCTGGGCCTGTTCATGTTCGTCTATATCCTCTGAGCGCGTTGCCGCGCCGAGCAAAAAGGCCCGCCATTGGCGGGCCTTTTTGCTGGAGAGGAGCAGGGCTAAATGTCGCGGGGCGGGCGCCTGGCGGAGGCGGCCCGCTACAATTACTGGCCCACGCCGTGCGGGTGGATCCAGCCCATCTTGATGCCGACGATCACCATGGCGATCAAAAGCAGGGAAAAGCCGATCCGTCGCGTCAGCGCCCACACCGTGCGTTTGCCGCCCTCCTTGTCGGTCATCATGAAATACAGGGCCTGGCCGAGGTTGAACACCACCACCAGGAACATGATCACCAACGCGATTTTGTAGATGGTTTCCACGTGACATACCTAGATAGGCTCGACATCGCCAGTATAGCCACCCACCGTTGGGCCGCCGCGTGAGCTGGATGCGTCGTCCATCCTGGTGGTCGGTGCTGCTGACGGTCGTCGGTGCCCTTGTTTTCGTGCGTCTTGGCATCTGGCAGCTGCATCGCGCCGATTACAAAGACGAACTTCTGCGACGGTATGCCGCAGCGGCCAGTGCGCCCGTTCAGCGGTTCGATGCCGTGGCTTTGCAGCCGCCACAAGATGCTTATCCGCGTGTGCGCGTGCAGGGTCATTACCTGGTCGATCGCCTCTATATGCTCGACAACCCCAAGCACGATGATCTTGGCGGTGTGGAGGTGTACGCGCCGTTCCAGTCGAGTGATCCGGGCAGGCTGCTGCTGGTCGACCTAGGGTTCCTTCCCGGCAATGGCACCGACAAGCCGCCGCAATTGCCGCCGCTGCGCACCGATCAGCAGACCTTGCAGGGCCTGTACGTACCGCCGCCCGGCACCGGTTTCGAGATGGGCGGGAACGCGTTGGCGCAGCAGACGCAGTGGCCGAAGACGTCGATTTACTTGGATATGAATCAGGTGGCGGCCGATCTTCACGCTACGCTTTATCCTCGCGTGCTGGCGTTGGATGCCGATGCGGCGGCCATCTACGTGCGCGTGCACACGCTCGATCTTTCATCGATGCCGCCCGCGCGACATCGCGCTTATGCTTTCCAGTGGTTCACCTTCGCTCTGGCAGCGGTGGTGATGTTTCTGGTCCTGCACCGGACGAAACGTCGTCCGAACAAGAACAAATCATGACTCAACCGACCGATCGCGCGCTTCGCGCAAGCCGCATGAAATTCCTGCTGGTGGTGTTTATTTTTGCCGCGCCAATCATCGCAGCGGCGTTGCTCAATCTCAGTGGTTGGCAACCCACGGGCAAAGGCTATGGTGAGCCGATCATGCCGCAGCGCAACTTCGAACAGCAGCATGTGAAAGTGCAGTTGGTGAACGGCCAAGCGTGGCTTTGGCGTGACAGCTCGCCGCGTCTCACGCTGATCGCTCTGGCAGGTCCGAATTGCGCGGCGCGTTGCGTGGATGTGCTGACCAAGATGGCCGCCGCTCGCATCACGCTCAACAACAATCTATCGCGACTGCGTTTGCTTTATGTGGGGCAGCCGCCAGCGGATGCGGCGGCCAACGGCATGGAGAACTTCTGGCAGATCGGTACGGATGTCGACGGGGTGCTGGCGGCTTATCGCCCAACTGATCCCGATACCGTCAGCGCGCTGCTGGTGGAATCCGACGGTACCGCGCTGACGCTGTATCCTGCCGGCTTCGATCCGAGCGGTCTGCGCAAGGATCTGCAGAAGGTTATTCACTGATGTCGTTGCGCCTCCGGAAATTCCTGCGTTATCTCGCTGTGCTGGCGGCGGTGTTTGCGTTCGGCCTGGTGATGTTCGGCGCCTTCGTTCGCCTTTCCAACGCGGGCCTGTCCTGCCCAGACTGGCCGACCTGCTATGGCAAGGCGACCTGGCCGGAACATGCGCAGGCCGTGGCCCAGGCCAATGCGGCATTCCCGGACCGGCCGTACGAGGCGGACAAAGCATGGCGCGAGCAAGTGCATCGCATGCTGGCTGGCACGCTGGGCGTGCTGGTGCTGATCCTTGCGCTGCTCGCCGCGCGACGCGATCGCATAACGGTGCTGGCGATTATCGTCAGCGCGATATTCGCGACGGTGGGCGTGACGCTGTATTTGCATGGTGAGCGTGATTGGTCGTCGGGGCTGGCGTTACTGGCGATTCTGCTGCCGACATCCGGTGCGTTGTGGTTGCGCGAACACGCTGCGCTCAAGATGAGCGTGCTTGCGCTGGCGGCGATCATTTTCCAGGCCATGCTCGGCATGTGGACGGTAACGCTGCTGCTCAAACCGATTGTGGTGATGGGCCATCTGCTTGGTGGCATGACGACGTTCGGGCTGCTTGCCTACGCGGCATTGCGATACAACCGTGTCGGTGCGGCGGATAATCAGTTTGCGCCTCTGCGCAAGTCGGTCGTCATCGGCATTGTGTTGCTTGCTTGCCAGATCGCGCTGGGTGGCTGGACGTCGGCCAACTATGCCGCGCTTGCTTGCGGTACGGATTTTCCGACCTGTCTGGGGCAATGGGCGCCGCCCACCGATTTTCACCAGGGCTTCGTGTTGTGGCGCGAGATCGGTGTGAACTATGAAGGTGGCGTTCTGGATATGGCGGCGCGTAGCGCCATCCAGATTGCGCATCGCATCGGTGCGCTGGTGGTGTTCTGTTATCTCGGCTGGCTTTCGTATCGACTGGCGCGAGAAGGGTTCCGCTTCGGTGGCGTGGCGCTCGGTGTGGTGTTGGTGATCCAGGTATTGCTAGGTATCAGCAACGTGCATTTCGGTTTGCCGTTGCTAGTGGCTACGTTGCATAACGGTGGCGCAGCGTTGTTGTTGTTCACGCTGCTGGCGAATTTTTCGCGTCTGCAACCATGGCGTTCCGACGTGGCATCGCTCGCATGAGTCTCGTTCGCGAATATCTGCAGCTGACCAAGCCGCGCGTCGTTGCGCTGCTAGTGTTCTGCGCGGTGATCGGCATGTTCCTCGCCGTGCCCGGTATTCCGCCGTGGCGCGCGCTGGTGTTCGGTACGCTCGGTATCTGGATGGCGTCGGGTTCGGCGGCGGCGTTCAATCACTTGATCGATGAGCGGATCGACAAACTGATGGCGCGCACCGCGCGTCGTCCGCTCGCTACCGGCAAGCTGAAAGCGCGACAGGTGCTGATCTTCGCGATCGTGCTGGGCATTGTTTCGATGCTGGTGCTGGCGCTGCTGGTCAACGGGTTGACCGCCGTGCTGACCTTTGGCGGTTTGATTGGCTATGCGCTCGTTTACACGGCGTACCTGAAACGTGCCACGCCGCAGAACATCGTGATCGGCGGCCTCGCTGGTGCGATTCCACCCGTTTTGGGCTGGACTGCGGTAACGGGCGCGTTGCATCCGTTCGCCCTGCAGATGTGCCTGATCATCTTCGTATGGACACCGCCGCATTTCTGGGCGCTGGCCATTTTCCGCCGCGAAGACTATGCCCGCGCGGAAATACCCATGCTGCCGGTCACCCACGGCGTTGCATACACGCGCTGGCAGATCCTGCTCTACACCATCCTGTTGGTGCTGGTGAGCCTGCTGCCTTCCGTCACCGGATACAGCGGTCTGATCTACTTCGGCGGTGCGGCCGTGCTCGGCGCCGGCTTCCTTTATTACGCGATCCGCCTGATGAACCCGCCGGACGAATTTTTCGCCATGCGGGTGTTCAAGTATTCCATCGTTTATTTGATGGCGCTGTTCGCGTTTTTGCTGGCCGATCACTGGCTGGGAACGCCGATGCTGCAGCATGGTCTCGCCCTGCAATCGGCCGGTTAGAGAAGGTTTATGACCGAGGGTTGACACTCCCGCACCGCAGCACGACAATGCACGCGCCCGCCGGCGCGCTATCGGCCGACCGGGCCTCTGTCCGAACTAACCAAGGCATATGGACGTTTACCCTAGTCGCAACGTCGACATCCGCTCGCATCGGGTGCCGGCATTGCATAACAAGCTGATCGTTCGCGGCAACCGCCAGCGGTTGGCCGGCGCTTTCCTCGACTAGGGAAGTCCGGCCCACTCCTAACGGTGCCGTGAGCACCGTTTTGAGGAGATGGGCCTATGAAGCTCCTTCGCGATTTCTTTCGTCTGCGCACCGCGGGTCGGTTTTCCCTGGCCGGCCGCCGTCAAGCTGTGCGTGTTCCCCTTACCGTGACCGTCCCCCAGCCGCTGAACCAGCCGGTCGAGCGGGCCCCCATCGATATGCATTGGCAGATCGAGGCCGCCCAGGGCCGTCCGTTGTCCCGTTGGCACGAACATCACGCGGCCGACTTGCCGCGCACGTCCCGTCATCTTCATCTGGTATCAAGCCTCTGATGCGCGGCTGCGATCTGCGCAAGGGTTGGCCCCCACCATGGTCGATCCGTCGGCCGGGGTGGTTTCGCCCCGGGCGCGGAATGCCATAGCGGAAGCAAGTCGTTCCAAACGCTCGCCTCCGTGCCGCACGCACCATTCATCCACGGAAGCGAAGCATGATGAAGCAATCCACCCAGGCCGTTGTGGCTAAAGCCGTCGCCAAGGTTGCGGCCGCGCATCCGCGCGTGTCCGCAGCCCAGGATGCGTTCAAGGAGAACGAGGCGCTGCTGGCCAGCCTGGATACCAGCACCGCTGGTCTCAATGAGGAGCAGATCACCGAGCGGCTGGATCGCGACGGTGTGAACGAGGTGTCGCACGAGAAGCCACCGCACTGGTCGTTCCAGTTGCTGCGTGCCTTCAAGAACCCGTTCATCATCGTGCTGCTGATCCTGGCGGCGGTGCAGGTGTTCATCACGCCGGACGATCTGTCGGGGCCGATCATCATCGCGGTGATGGTGGCGATCAGTGTGCTGCTCAGCTTCAGCCAGGAATACCGTTCCTCCAAGGCCGCCGAAAAGCTGAAGGCGATGGTGCGCAACACCGCCACCGTCACGCGCCGCGCCTCTGACGAACACAGCGAGCGGATCGAAGTACCGGTCGGCGAGCTGGTGGTGGGCGACATCGTGCATCTGGCGGCCGGCGACATGGTGCCCGCGGACCTGCGCTTGCTGACCGCTAAGGATCTGTTCATCAGCCAGGCGATTCTCACCGGCGAATCGCTACCGGTGGAGAAGGCAGGTCCCGCGCAGGCGCATGTGGTCGATAGCGGTGCGCATGGTGCGCAGGACGGCAATCCGCTCGACTTGCCCACGGTTTGCTACATGGGCACGAACGTAGTCAGCGGCACCGCCACTGCGGTGGCCGTCGCGACCGGTTCGCGTACCTACCTGGGTTCGCTGGCGCGCACCATTGTCGGCGAGCGCGTGCAGACTAGCTTCGATCGCGGCGTAAGCAGCGTCAGCTGGCTGTTAATCCGCTTCATGCTGGTGATGGTGCCGGTGGTGCTGGGCATCCAGTGGTACAAGCATGGCTTCCTGGAAGCGTTGCTGTTCGCGCTGTCGGTCGCTGTCGGCCTGACGCCGGAAATGCTGCCGTTGATCGTCACCGCCAATCTCGCCAAGGGCGCGATGGCGATGTCCAAGCGTAAGGTGGTGGTGAAGCGCCTCAACGCGATCCAGAACTTTGGCGCGATGGATGTGCTTTGCACCGACAAGACCGGCACGCTCACGCTCGACAAGATCGTGCTGGAGCGTCACCTGGATCTGGACGGCGAGGATTCGGAAGACGCGCTGGAATACGGCTATCTCAACAGCCATTTCCAAACCGGCCTGAAGAACCTGATGGACAAGGCCGTGCTGGCGCATCGCGATCTCGAGCCGATCGTGGCGCGTTATCGCGTGGTGGACGAGATCCCGTTCGACTTCCAGCGCCGTCGCATGTCAGTGGTGCTTGCCAACGGCGACGGTCAGCATCTGCTGGTGTGCAAGGGCGCTGTCGAAGAAATGCTCGCGATCTCTTCCACCGTGCGGCAGGGCGACGACATCGTGCCGATGACGGACGAGCGTCGCCGTGAGATCAAGGCGATGACGCGTCGTCTTAATGAGGACGGCCTGCGCGTGCTGGTTGTGGCCATCAAAAAGCAGCCGCCGAGCAATCGCACCTATGGTGTCGCCGACGAAACCGAATTGACGGCAGTCGGTTGTCTCGCCTTCCTCGATCCGCCCAAGGATACGGCGGCGACGGCGATCGCCGCGTTGCATCACCACGGCGTCGACGTGAAGGTGATCACCGGCGACAACGAAGCGGTGACGCGCAAGATTTGCCGCGAAGTCGGGCTCGACGTGGAGCATTCCGCGCAAGGCCGCGACATCGAACCGCTCGACGATGCTGCGCTCGATGAGATGGTCAAGCGCACCACCGTGTTCGCGAAGATGTCGCCGCTGCAGAAGGCGCGCGTGGTGAAGTCGCTGCAGCGTCAGGGTCACACCGTCGGTTTTCTCGGCGACGGCATCAACGACGCACCCGCGCTGCGCGAGGCGGACGTCGGTATTTCGGTGGATACCGCCACCGATATCGCCAAGGAATCGGCGGACATCATCTTGCTCGAAAAGAACTTGATGGTGCTGGAAGAAGGTGTGATCGAAGGTCGCATCACCTTCGGCAACATCATGAAGTACATCAAGATGACGGCCAGCTCCAACTTCGGCAATGTGCTGAGCATGCTGGTCGCCAGCGCGTTCCTGCCATTCCTGCCGATGTTGCCGCTGCAGGTGCTGGTGCTGAACCTGTTGTACGACATCTCGCAGTTGTCGATCCCGTTCGATCGCATGGACGACGAATACCTGCGCAAACCGCGCAAGTGGGATGCCGGCGATATCGGTCGTTTCATGGTGTGGATCGGGCCGGCCAGCTCGGTGTTCGACATGACCACGTTTGCGTTGCTGTGGTACGTGTTCGGTGCCAATAGCCCGGATCACCAAGCGTTGTTCCAGTCGGGCTGGTTTATCGAAAGCCTGCTGACGCAGACGCTGGTGGTGCATATGATCCGCACGCGCAAGATTCCGTTCCTGCAGAGCGTAGCGGCAGCACCGGTGCTGGGCCTGACCACGGCGATCATCGTGATCGGCATGATCATCCCTTACACCGCGATCGGCACGAAGATCGGCATGTTGCAGTTGCCCAATATCTATTACGCGTGGCTTGCGGCAACCGTGCTGGCTTACTGCGCGCTGACGCAGGTGATGAAGTTGCTGTACATCCGCCGGTACGGTCGTTGGCTTTGACCCTTCCATTGCATCGAGTCGGATAAAGCAGAAACGCCCCTCCTCTTTGGGAGGGGATTTAAGTTAGGAGCCATCTTGCGACGTCGCCGCGTTTTGCGCCGTGCAGATCACCTGCGTCGCAAGTTCGCTCCATTCCTGCCGCCTTCCACAGGGGAGATGGCGTCAAGCGCAGCTTCCTCACCTTTAGGTGAAGAGAGGCGCAAAGAGCATTTGTTTTTTTGGAGTTGCCGAGATGAAAGGCACATTCGCTTTCTTTGACATCTTCGGCTATGTCGCCCTGCTGTTGTGGGGCACGCACATGGTCACCAGTGGTGTGCTACGTGGTTACGGTAGTGCGCTGCGCCGTTGGCTTGGCCGTTATCTGGGCCGGCGTCCGGCAGCGTTTGCATTTGGCGTATGCCTCACTGCCTTACTGCAGAGCAGTACCGCGACCGGCATGATGGCAACCTCGTTCGCGGCCAGCGGCTTTCTCGGCCTCGCGCCGGGATTGGCGGTGATGCTGGGTGCGAATGTCGGTACCACGTTGATCGTGCAGGTGATGTCGTTCGACATTGCGGTAGTTGCGCCGATCTTGATTCTGCTCGGCACCGCCCTGCATCGGCGCAGCGACGATGCGCGCTATAAAAACCTCGGTCGTGTCGGCATCGGGCTTGGCCTGATGCTGCTCGCGCTGCATCTGCTGGTGCTGACGATGGCCCCGATCCAGAACGCGCAAGCATTGCGCGCAGTGATGCAAAGCCTGGCCGACGAACCCATGCTGGCCTTGTTGGCGGCCGCCATATTGACGTGGCTATGCCATTCCAGCGTCGCGGTGGTGCTGCTGATCGTCTCGTTCGCCACGGCAGGCGTAGTCGATGCGCCTGAAGCGCTGGCGCTCGTGCTCGGCGCCAATCTCGGCAGCACCTTGCCGGCATTGTTGGAGGCCCACACACCGGTTGCGCGTCGCTTGCCATTGGGCAACCTTCTGGTGCGCGCTTTCGGCTGCCTGGTCTGTCTGCCGCTATTGCATCCGATTACCCATTGGTTGGCGCCGCTTGGCGCATCGCCGGCACGTATTGCGGTGAACTTCCATACAGCCTTCAATCTTGGCTTGGCGGTGATTTTCATTTTGCCCGTCGAGCGTCTCGCCCAATGGTTGATTCGTCTGCAGCCGGAACCACTGCGCCCCGCGGACCCAGGACAGCCGCTTTATCTCGACGAGGCAGCACTCGACAGCGCCAACGTGGCGCTGGTGAATGCCACGCGCGAGTCCATGCGCATGGCCGATACCGTCGAGAGCATGCTCACCAGTCTGGTTGAGGTGTTTGGCAAAGATGATGCTTCGCGTGCAGCGGCGATCAGCCGGATGGATCCGTCGCTCGATCGCCTTGGCATCGCCATCCGTCAATATCTTGCGGATCTGGGCGGCGAAGCGTTGAACGAAGAGGATGGCGAGCGCAGCCAGGAGATCCATGCATTCGTCATCAACATCGAACACATCGGCGATATCACCGCCAATAACCTGATGGAGTTCGCTGCCAAGAAAGCCGAACGAGGGCAGGATTTTTCCGCCGAAGACATTCAGGACCTCGCTGCCATGCACACGCAGATCATGGAAAGTCTGCGCCTTGGCATCACGGTGTTCATGCGTGGCGACCTGCGTGCCGCGCAGCAATTGGTCGAACGTAAAGAACTGTTGTGGAGGCTGGAAAACGAAGCCTCAGACCGGCACATTCGCGCTTTGCGCGAGCAGCACGATGGTGGTGGCGGCGATGTCTACCTACGCATCTTGCGCGATCTCAAGCGTATTCATTCGCACCTGGCGGCCTTGGCCTATCTGCCGCTTGAGCGCGCCGGTCTGTTGCAGGACCGGCTGGTTCGCGAACCCTTGGTCAACCACGCTGCACAAGGAAAAGCCTGAACTTGGACAGTCACACGCAAGCCGAACCTCCCACTATTAGACTGCCTCAGTGACCTCGCTTCGGCGTGCGCTCCCCTAGGAGCCCCACCCGGATGCGGAGGCTTTAGGCGGCCAAACCGCGGTCCGGGGACGCCCCGGCCCCTGCCAAGGCAGCGGCCAGCCCTCCCTTCACCGTATTGCAATAGCACTGTGGCTTTGTAGAGCCGCAGCGAACGCATTCGAGCACCGAGCCGAAGGGATACACGTATGTTTCATCATCTGACCAAGACTGGATCGCGACTGTCCATCGTGATCGCCGTGGCATTGAGCATGGCCGCCTGCTCACACGGCGGCAACGAGGCTGCAGAAGCGCCACCCGCGTTCATCGTCGATCACGGCTTGTTGAAAGTGCCCGACACTTCATCGCTGCGCAAAGAGCTGGTGGTGCAGCAGGTCGACATGCGCCAAGCACCCCATGCAATGGTTTTCCCTGCCAATGTGGAAGCCGATCCGGCCCGCACCGCCAATGTGCTTCCGGCACTCACCGGCAAAGTCATCGAGTTGAAGGTTGGGCTGGGTGATCACGTCAATCGCGGACAACTGCTTGCCGTGGTCGATTCGGGCGATCTTGCGCAAGCAAATTCCGACGTCGTCAAAGCGCGCGATGCCATGAATCTTGCCAAGAAGGCCCTCGATCGCGCGCAAGGCGTGAAGGCCGCAGGCGGTAACGCAGTCAAGGATCTGGAGGCAGCACAGAGCGGCTACAACCAGGCGCTCGCCGAATACAACCGTGCACGTACGCGACTGGTCGCCGTGGGCGGTGAGCCGGATGCGCAAACAACACATCCGATGCAGGTGACCGCGCCCATGGCCGGTTACGTCACCGCGTTGTCGGTAGCGCCGGGCACGTACGTTAACGATGCCACGGCTTCGATGATGACCATCTCGAACCTGGATTCGGTGTGGATCACTGCGAACGTGCCGGAAAGCGATTCGGGCCTGATCGCCAAGGGACAAAAGGTTGATGCCACGTTGGTGGCTTATCCGACCAAGGTTTTCCACGGCAACGTCACCTTCGTCAATCCGGTACTGCAATCGGATACGCGCCGCGATCTGGTTCGCGTAACGTTTGCCAATACCGATGGATTACTCAAGCCCAATATGTTCGCCACCGCGAGCATCGACATTCCGCAACCGGAACAAGTCTTCATCCCGCAATCGGCGTTGTTGATGAACAACGACAGCATCACCGTGTTCGTTGAAGTGTCGCCGTGGACGTTCGAACGCCGCACGGTGGACATCAGCTACGACGAATCCGATGGCACGCGCGTGTTGAAAGGGTTGAAGCAAGGCGATCGCGTGATCGTCCGGGGTGGGGTGCTTCTCAATGATTAATGCACTCTTCCGCTTCTGTTTCGAGAAGCGCATGTTGTTCATCGTGGTGACGATCCTCGTCCTCATTTTCGGCTACTACTCGTGGACACAATTGGCCATCGAGGCGTACCCGGAACTGAGCGATGTGACGGCACAGGTGACCACGCAGGTGCCGGGTCTGGCGGCCGAAGAAATCGAGCAGCAGATCACCACGCCACTGGAACGCGGCCTTGCCGACACGCAGGGTTTGGTCAGCATGCGTTCCAGCAGCACGTTTGGCCTCTCGCTTATCACGCTCGTGTTCAAGGATGGCGCAGACGATTACTGGGAACGCCAACGTGTGCTGGAGCACATCAGTCAGGTGACATTGCCACCTGGCATTACGCCTGGCCTCGATCCCGTGTCGGGCCCCGCCGGCGAAATCTACCGCTACACGCTGGAGTCCAAGACCAAGAATTTGATGCAGCTGTCGGAGATACAGAACTGGACCGTCATCCCTGCGTTGCAGCAGGTTCCGGGCGTGATCAACGTCGACAACTTCGGCGGCTTCACCAAGGAATTCCAGCTGGAGCTGGATCCACAACAGCTTCTGCATTACGGCGTCAGCGTCAATCAGGTCACTACCGCAATCTCCAACAACACATCCAATGCCGGTGGTGGCCGCATTACGCGCGGGGAGCAGTCCTACATTGTGCGCGGCATCGGCATGGTGCATTCGTTGCAAGATCTGGGCGACATCGTCGTCACGCAAAGTAACGGTATCCCCGTGCTGGTGCGCGACCTGGGCAAATTGCGTTACGGTCATCAGGTGCGCGAGGGCATTCTCGGCAAGGACAACAATCCCGACACGATCGAAGGTATCTGTGACCTTCTCAAATACGAAAATGCATCGCACGTTCTGGACGGGATACACGCAAAGGTCGATGAGCTGAACAAGCAGCTCGCATCGCAAGACGTGAAGATCGTGCCGTATATCGATCGCGATAATCTGGTCACCGCCACCAAAGAAAAAGTCTTCCACACGGTGATGGAAGGTATCGGCCTGGTGTGTATTGTGCTGATTCTCTTTCTGGGCAGTCCGCGTTCGGCACTTGTCGCCGCGGTAGCTATTCCGATGTCACTGGTGACGGTGTTCATCCTGATGCAGTTCACCCGTATGCCGGCGAATCTGTTTTCGCTGGGTGCGATCGACTTCGGCGTGATCGTGGATGGTGCGATCGTGGTGACCGAGGCGATCTTGCGGCAACGCGAGATGAAGCCAACGGAAGTGCTGGTCGAAGAAGACGTGATGTTGGTGACAGGTCACGTCGGGCGCTCCATCTTCTTCGCAACCTTGATCATCATCACCGCATACTTCCCGCTGTTCGCATTCGAACATGCGGAAGGCAAGCTGTTCCGGCCGATGGCTTTCACCGTGAGCTACGCGCTGCTGGCGGCATTGTTGTGCACGGTGACGCTGACACCCGCACTGGCATTTCTGGCCCTGCGAAAGCCGCGCAAGATATTCGACAACAGGCCGCTGAAGCGGCTGCAGGAGGGCTTCTCGCATACCTTGGGCCGGTTGCTGCATAACTTGCCCGTTGCTTACGGCATTGCGGCGGTAGCGTTCTGCGGTGTGCTGATTCTAGGTGCGACGATCGGTCGCGAATTCCTGCCAGATCTTGACGAGGGCGCACTCTGGCTGCAGGTTCAGATGCCGACGGGTTTGTCGTTGGATAAAGCCAGCGAAATGGCAGCACAACTGCGCAAGGTGGTGCGCGAGTTCCCCGAGGTGTCGTATGTCGTGACGCAGTTGGGGCGCAACGATACGGGTTCGGACCCGTGGACGCCGTCGCACATCGAATCGGGTGTCGGTTTGACGCCCTACAGCACATGGCATGGTGAAACCAAGGCGCAATTCCTACGCAAGTTCAACGCACGCCTGCAGCAGATTCCAGGTATCACAGTTGGCATCAGCCAACCGATCATCGACGGTGAAAACGATATGGTCGCCGGTGCGCATGCGCCTTTGGTGCTTCGCATCTACGGTCAGGACCTCGGCGAAATGCGCCGTATCGGCAACCAGATGGTTGATGTCATCAGGGGCGTGCGCGGCACCGAAGATGCATCGATCTTCCAGGAACCACCGATTCCCCAGTTGACGATTACGGCGGACCGCGATGCGGCGGCGCGCTATGGCGTCAACGTTGGCGATATCACGAGCCTGATCCAGACGGCCATCGGCGGGGCGCCAATCACGCAGGTCTATGTCGAGGATCGCATCTATAACGTCACCGCACGTGTGTCCAACGACGTTGCCAATAGCGTGCAAGCCGTTAGCGAGATGCCATTGACGTCTACTACCGGTGCGCAAGTTCCACTGAAGGAAGTAGCGCATATCAAGTTGGCTATGGGCGAAAGCACCATCGCGCATGAACACGGTCAACGCGAGTTGACGATCAGCATCGAAAACTCCGGCCGCGCTTTGTCCGAATACCTCGCCGACGCACAAGCGCAAATCGATACGAAGGTCCACTACGATAAATCGAAATACACACTCGAATGGGCGGGTAACTTCCAGAACGAGCAGCGCGCACAAGCAAGGTTGATCGTTGTGATGGGCATGGTGATGGCCATCATGGCTGTGTTGCTGTTCGCCGAGTTCGGCAAGTTCCATCAAGCCATGCTTGTGTTGGGCGTTGTGCCGCTTGCTACGGTGGGCGGGTTGATCGCGTTGCACATTCGTGGGGAAACGCTAAATATCGCCACGGCGGTGGGTTTCATCGCGCTGTTCGGTGTAGCGGTGCAGAACGGCATCATCATGGTGTCGAACATCAACCGCGTCCGACGAGAGGGCTTGTCGCTGTTCGAGGCCGTGGTGGTCGGCGCTACCGAGCGATTCCGTCCAGTGCTGATGACGGCCACCGTCGCCAGCATCGGTATGTTGCCCGCAGCGCTGGCAACGGGCGTGGGTACCGACGTGCAGCGCGGTCTGGCAACGGTCGTGGTGGGCGGCCTGCCCATTGCTACATTGTTAACGCTTTTTATCCTGCCCGCCTTGTATTACGGCTTGGAAAATTTCATCTACAAGCGTTTCGGTCATGCACCATCAGCGGTGGAGATCTGACCATGAACGCCATCAAGAACATTGCATCGTTTCGCGCAGGCCGTACCTTGCTTGCCTTTGGCATCGGTCTGGCGTTGAACGCCTGCGCAGTCGGCCCCAATTACCAGCGTCCGGCAGCACCAGCGGCAAAAACGTATGCGCCCACGCCGATATCGCAGACGACACCGTCGGTGCCGGGGCCAGGAGGCAGTGCGCAGCTGTTTGTGCAGGGTATGGATATACCAGGCCAGTGGTGGACGCTGTTCCACTCTGAGCCGTTGAACGGCTTGATCGACGATTCGATCAAGAACAATCCTGATCTGGCTGCCGCACAACAGGCGTTGGTCTCGGCGGTTGAAAACGTGAAGGCACAACGTGGTGCGTATTACCCGCAGGTAAGCGCGGGCGTCGACCCGACGCGGCAGAAAGTCGGCAACGTATTGTCGAGTAACCTGGCATCCAACAGCACCTTGTACAACCTCACCACGGCGCAGTTGAGTATCTCCTACACGCCGGATTTGTGGGGCGCGAATCGCCGTCAGGTGGAGTCGTTGGCGGCACAGGCCGATGCGCAACGTTTTCAGCTTGAGGCGACGTATCTCACACTGACATCCAATGTCGTTAACGCGGCGATTGGTGAGGCGTCGTTGCGCGCGCAGATTGCTTCCACACAGGACATGATCGATAGTCAGTCGAAGATTCTGGAAACGAATCGCAAGCAGATGGATCTGGGCGATATGTCCGATGCCGATATCGCATCGCAGGTCGCGACGCTCGAACAAACGAAGGCAGCACTGCCGCCACTACAGAAGCAGTTGGCGCAACAGCGTGATCTGCTTGCTGTGCTGACGGGTCGCTCGCCGGATCAGGATCTACCCGCGCAGTTCGATTTCGATCAATTGCAATTGCCACAGGATCTACCGTTGACGTTGCCGGCGCGATTGGTGGAGCAACGCCCGGATGTGCGCATGGCCGATGCGAACTTGCATGCGGCCTGTGCGCAGGTGGGTGTGGCGTTCGCAGCGCGCTTGCCAAACATCGACATCACCGCCAACTGGGGCAGTGCTGCCGATCAGATGCATAACCTGTTCGGTTCCGGTACCGGTTTCTGGAATCTCGGTGCTGCCGTCACGGCGCCGATTTTTAGCGGTGGCACGTTATTGCATCATCAACGTGCGGCAGAAGCCAATTATCGCCAGGCTGCCGAGCAATATCGCAGCACGGTGTTGTCCGCTCTGCAGAACGTGGCCGATTCACTGCACGCTTTGCAATCCGATGCCGATGCGCTAGTCGCCAACGCACGAGCCGAGCATGCAGCGGCGCACAGCCTGAATATTGCCAAGCGTCAGTACGAGCTAGGCGACATCAGCATGGTGGCTCTACTCAATGCGCAAGTCACATATCGTCAGGCCGAGCTTGCGCTAATCCAGGCGCGCGCAAATCGGTATTCGGATACGGCGGCTCTCTTCCAGGCACTGGGCGGTGGCTGGTGGAATCGTAAGGATGTAGCGGCGCTGCACTAGATGTCGGTGTAATAATAATGGGGCCGTCCATGCGTAGGGCGGCCCCATAGTGTGCGCCGCATCCGGGTTCAAACGGCATCGCGCGACGAGAAGGCAAAACACCGATCACGTGTGAAACAAGGAAAGAGTGGCAGCGATGTATCTACTGAATCATCCCGTTAGTTTGTTTTTTGTCGCGACTGCCATCCTGCTCTTGGCGCACGAAATCGGCTTCCGTTTGCGGGTGTTGGCAAAAAATCGCGACGACAAGGAATGGAAAAAGCAGGTTCACGACACCCGCAACCAGATTGCCATCTTGTTAAGCCTGCTGATTGGTTTTTCGATGGCGATGGCGCTGAGCCGTTTCGATCAGCGCAAGCAGCTGGTGATCGATGAGGCTAATGCTATCGGTACGGCTTACCTGCGTGCGAGCATGCAGGCCGAGCCCATACGCAGTACGGCCCCAGGACTGCTGCGTGATTACGTCGACTCGCGCATCGCGATCTTCGGCAATGCGGCTGAAGAAAATGAACGCAATAGTGCGGTCCAGCGCTCCAGGCAGATCCAGGATCAGCTATGGAGCGAAGTGACCACGGAGGCGCAGCAGACTCCGACACCGATCGTGGCGATCTATGTGTCGGCGTTGAACGACATGATCGATCTGGATGGCAAGCGCGTCGCCGCCAGGCTCAATCGCATCCCGATGGACATCTGGATGCTGCTGGGTGCGCTGTCGATTCTGACATCGATAGTTGTTGGCTACGGGCAGCGCCATCGCGCGGCGTTGGCTACGTTTGTGCCCGTGCTGATGGTTGCCATCGCGGTTAGCCTGATTGCCGATCTCGACTCGCCGGTAACGGGGCTCATTCAAGTCAGTCAGCAGAGCATGCAGACCTTGAGCGCCGATTTGCACATGCAATTGTCCGTGGCGGGAGCTGCGGTTGCTCACTGACGAGCTTGCAGCTTGCGCTTGCGGTGACGCCACCACAGCACAAGAATCGCCAGCACCACCAGGCCGCTCAACACCCACAGGCTGCTTTGTCCGCGGCGTATCCACATGCCCAGCCACTCGCGCCGGTTCGCGCCGAAATAGCCGAGATACACCCAGAACGGCACGCTGATCAGCGCAGCCAGGCCATCGAGCAGCAGAAAGCGCATAAACGTAACGCGATGCGTAGCGCCGGCGGTGATGTAAACCGCCGTGCGCATGCCCGGCAGAAAGCGTGCGAAGAACATCAGCCGGTTGCCGTAGCGCTCGAATTTATCCTGCATCTTGGCGTAGCGACGCGGTGGCATTAGCAAAGCGATCGGTCGCCATTGCAAGAGGTGTTCGCCGTAGTGATGTCCGAGCAGGAACATGCCCGCGTCGCCGATCAGTACGCCGGCCATGGTCACGGCGGCCATCACATGCGCATTGGCGTAACCAAGGCCTGCGATGATGCCTCCGGCCACCAGCGTGATGTCTTCGGGTATCGGTATGCCGGCTCCGCACAGCAGCAGCGCAATGAATACCGCTATGTAGCCATTTTCGGCAAAGATCGTGACCAGGCGTTCAAGCAGATCCATCGACGATCCTTGTTGTCGAAATGTCGACGGATAGGATCGCATCTTGCGATGAGTTGGTATGTCGGCGAGTCATGACGAGATCGTGGGCGCGGGGAAACGCGTAGCCAGCAGCTCGCGCAGCTCGCTCTTTTCGGCATCGTCGAGTGTGCCTTCCCGATTCTTCGCAACGAGCGCGTCACGGCGTTGTGTGATGGCCTGTTGCTCCATCTTCGTCAGCGCGTCGAAAAATTCGATGCGTTGATCATCCGGCTCACCTACCACGGTGGCTGCCATCAACTTCTGCAGAGCAGGGTATTCGGGGCGTTCGGTGAAGTGTTCCACCAACATGGCCGGGTTGATGCCGGGTCGCGCACGGGCCATGTCCAGCAACTCGGCGAGCAATTCCACACCGGGTTTATCTAGGCGCAGAAAGCCATAGGGCTTGTCGACCTGGTCGGCGATGCCGGGCTGCGCCAGCAGCAGGGCGATGGCGCTGCGTACCAGCGAACGTTGCACCGCGACCGGACGTTGCACGGCGCGCCGCGCGCCTGGGTCGGGTTCCAGCGTCGTGCGCGCGCCGCTGCGTTTTTCCAGTTCCTGCGCCATCAGATCGCGGAAGGCGCCGTCGGGCAGGCGCGTGATCAGCGGGCGGGCGCGTTCGGCCAGGCGCGCGCGGCCGTCGAGGCTAGCCATGTCGACGTCGTGCGAGAGTTCGTTGAAAAAATATTCCGAGAGCGGTGTCGCTTCGCGCAGGCGTTTTTCGAATCCGTCTTTGCCTTCTTTGCGCACCAGCGCGTCCGGATCCTCGCCATCAGGCAGAAACAGGAAATAGGCCTGTCGCCCGTCGCGCAAACGCGGCAATGCGGACTCCAGCGCTTTCCATGCCGCGGCGCGGCCGGCGCGATCGCCGTCGAAGCAGAACACCACATCCGGTGCGGCGCGGAACAACACTTCGGTATGTTCCGGCGTGGTCGCAGTACCCAGCGTGGCGACGGCAATGGGAAGACCTGCCTGATGCAGCGCGATCACATCCATATAGCCTTCCACCACCACGATGCGCGCAAGGTTGCTGTTGGCTTGCTTGACCTGCCACAGCGCGAATAGCTCGCGGCCTTTGTGAAAGAGCGGGGTCTCGGGCGAATTGAGGTATTTCGGGCCTTGCTCGGATTGCAGAACACGTCCGCCGAACGCGATAACGCGTCCGCGGCGATCCATGATCGGAAACATCAGCCGCTCGCGAAAGCGGTCGTATTTGCTACCGCGTTCATTGCTGGCGACCATGCCGGCTTCGGTCAGCAACTGCATGCGCCGTTCGCTGGTGCCTAGCGAGCGAATCACGCCATCGTAGCCGGCCGGCGCCCAGCCGATGCGGAAGCGTGCCACGGTGTCTGCATCCAATCCGCGCTTGGTGCAATACGCTTTGGCTTCCGCACTCTTCGGCAACTCGCCTTCGTACCAGCGCGCGGCGGCGTCCAGCACGGCATAAAGATCGGTCTTGTCTTCGCGCGGCGCGTTGTCGCGGTTGCCCTCGTACGGCACTTTCAGGCCGACGGCCTGCGCCAGTTCCTCGACGGCATCGGGAAATTCCAGCCGCTCGTAATCCATCAGGAACTTGATCGCGCTGCCGTGCGCGCCGCAGCCAAAACAATGGAAAAATTGCTTGGCCGGGGTGACGTAGAACGAGGGCGTGCGCTCGTTGTGGAACGGGCAGCAGGCAGTCCATTCGCGCCCGGCTTTCTTCAATGGCACGCGCCGCTCGATCACGTCGACGATGTCGACGCGGGTCAGCAGTTCGTCGATGAAGTTATCGGGGATGCGGCCGCGCATAGTCCGGCTAGTCTAGCCGGACGCCGGCCTGAAATCGGGTCTGTGGGATGCTGGTGGATCGAATATCTACAAGATATGGATCAGACCGATCACCGCCAAAATCACGATCAGGAAGATGATCACGAAAATGGCGAACAACACCTTGGCAATCGTGGCCGTGACACCGGACAACGAGCCGAAGCCGAGCCAGCCGGAGACCAGCGAGATGACGGCGAAGATGATGGCCCACTTGATGAGATGCATATGTTCTCCCGTTGCGTGCGACATCGTCGCGTCGTGCCTTAGCCTATCTAAACGGGATCGATGCCACGTGGCGCCGCCGATACGCAGCGCCACGTGGCATCGGTAGCGGCTTAACCGCCCAGGCGTGCCTTGATGCGTGCCGAGACCTGGCCCATGTCGGCGCGGCCGGCGGCCTTGGTTTTGACGAGGGCGACGACCTTGCCCATGTCGCGTGCAGTGCTGGCACCGGTTTCGGCGATGGCGTCGCTGATCAAGGCATCGACCTCGGCCTCGCTCAGCTTGGCGGGCAGGTAGGCTTCGATGATCACCATTTCGGCACGCTCCACTTCGGCCAGATCCTCGCGACCGGCGGCGGCGTACTGGGTGACCGAATCCTTGCGCTGCTTGAGCATCTTTTCCAGCACGGCCAGGACTTGCGTATCGTCCAGTTCGATCCGCTCGTCCACCTCACGTTGCTTGACCGCAGCCAGGATCAGCCGGACCACGCCGAGGCGATGCTTGTCGCCGCCACGCATGGCGGTCTTCATGTCTTCGGTGAGCTGTTGCTTAAGCGACATGGAAAAGCTCCTTCGGAAAGCACAAAGCCGACGTTGCGGGGCAACGTCGGCCAGTGCAAGTGCCTAACTGACAGCGGCAGCGGGTCAACGCGCCGGCTGCAAGCGATGGTCGGGTTCAGCGCGGGCAGACCAGCCCTGAACCGGATCCGCCGAGGCGGACCTTGGCTCAGTACAGGCGGGTCTTGCGCGAAACGTCGCGCGACAAGCGGCGCAGGTGACGCTTCACGGCGGCAGCGCGCTTGCGCTTACGCTCCTGGGTCGGCTT
>OUNK010002596.1_pt1 | contig 24505 bp, 24 predicted proteins | sample 1755341 | NCBI WGS metagenome assembly OUNK01 (sample SAMEA3914788, study PRJEB12502) | metagenome | biome: forest; material: soil | place: Canada | collected 2011-07-03 | depth 0.1 m | reverse complement strand
CGATGCCGAGCGTCGTGCCGCCGCCACAACGCAGAAGCCCTCTCCTGACGCTCCGGCGCCGGCTGTGCCGCCGTCCGAGCGTCCACCATTGACGCCTGAAATCGGCAAACGCGGTCCTCGGATCGCCCGCGACGAATTATGACCGTTCAACCATCCCAACCTGATTCTCCCATGCCTACCAAACGATTGATCCTCTGCCCGCAGGACAAAGGCGGGATCGGCAAGAGCTTCATTGCCACCCTCCTTTACGACTTCCTTCTCGACCGGGGCGCAAAGCTGAAGACCTTCGATCTTGACCACGCCAACAGCACCTTTCAGCGGTACGTGTCGGAAGCCGAGTTCATCGATACCGATGTGGATGCCGACAAGCTGGCGGTGCTCGACCGGCTGGTGAACGCTCTGGAAACCGTCGATACCGTCCTGGTCGATAACCGGGCGGCGGGAGGGACGAAGGTATTGCGCTACATCGAGGACAGCCGCCTGACCGAGCTTCAACAGGAACTGGCCTTTGAGTTGGTCTTTGTCGTCGTGGCCATCGATGACAAGGACGCTATTTCCCAAGCCGCCGAGGTCTTGGAGGCGTACGGGAACCGGGTGAAATGGCTGATCGTTCGGAACTACCGCGATTCCGACGAGTTGACCATGTTCGACGGGGCGCAGACCCGAAAGCGGCTGAAGGCGGTCGGGGCCATCGAGATCGATGTGCCCTGCCTGGCCGAGATGACCAAGAACCGGCTTCAGATGCTCAACCTGACCGTGGGCCGGGGGAGGACCGCTGAGAAGCTGCACCTGTTGGATCGCTCCCGATGCGCCCGATTCCATGCCTTCATGCAGGGGCAGTTTGCCCAGGCCGAAACTCTCCTCCTCACATGAATGCTCCCGCCGAACTGGCCTACCCGGAAAGCCTGCCGGACGACTTCAAGGTGCTGCTGGCGGAGCAGAGGGTACCACCCGACGACCCTCTCCTCGCTGTTCTGGCGTGGCATTGGAGTCGGATCAACCAGAACAACGATACCCTTCAGGAAAGCGGCATGGCATTGAAGGTGGCCCTCGATGAGCGGATCAAGGTCATTACCGGCGCGGCCCAGGCGTTGCAGGAAGTGGTGAGGCACCTAGAGGGACTAAATCAGGTTTTGACGGAGAAGCCCTCCGTTGTGGGGCGACAGATCGAAGCGGAGCTGACCCAGCACATCGGGGATGCCCTGACCGCCACGCAGGGGATTGCCCATCTCCTCACCAGCCTTTTCAAAAGCACGGAGGGTTCCTTTCGCCGTCTCCACCGGGAGCGGTTTATAGCGGCCTTCCTCTCGGGGCTCTCCACCGGAGGAATGCTTGTTGCATGGACTTATTCACATTTTTTCTCGCGATCGTGACGGCGGGGATCAGCCTGTTTTTGGCAATCCAGCCAGGGCTGATTCACGTTTTCGCATGGATCTTCGCTCTGCCCGTTGGCTGGTTTGTCTACGGGGCCTTCCGGCCCGGACGAGGAGCCGGGTACGTCCTCTCGTTGGGCGGCGTCCGTTGGAACGAGGCTGATTTTTGCCGGGGCTGGGAAATCGACGGAAGGACCGGCTCCGGCAAAACGGCAAGCGCAGTTGTCCCGATCCTTTACGCCCTGAAGAAACACCGGCCTGACCTAGGCATCCTCGCTCTGGATACCAAAGGCGACCTGAGCGAGCCGATTGACGCGATGGCCGACGATTTGAAGTGCCGAGACGATCTGCGGCAACTGGAGGTGCGGCCCGACAACGCCCCTCGGGGCTGGAAGCCGCCCTACACCCTCAATTTCCTGGCCGATACCTCCATTCCCTTTTCGACCTATGCGAAGCTGCTGGTTGATGTCGCCACGGCAGCGGGGCAAAAGGGCGGGCAGACCTTTTTCAAGAACGCGGCCCAGGTGGCGATCCAGAACGGGATGAGCCTCCTAGCAGCCCTCGACGTGCCGGTAACGATTGAGAACGTCTACCTCCTCATCATGGACATGGGGGAATTAGAGAAGCGGATCAAGGAATTGGAAAGTGCCTCCGGTCCTCTCCGCGACTCATTGCTCGATTACTTCCGCGAATTCAAGGCGCAGCCCAAGGAGCAATTGGGAGGCGTCCGGTCCACGGTCTTCAATTATCTTCAGCCGTACACAATCCCCGACATCGCGGAGGTCTTCTGTCCCACCGAACCGACATTCGATCTGGCCGAAATCGACCTGGGCCGTCTCATCAGCGTGAAGATCCCGCAAAAGTACCAGACAGAGAAGCGGTACGTCAGCCTGATGCTAAAGGCCCTGTACTATTTACACGCCTTACGCAGGTATGACCTCCCCGGCGCGGAGCGGGCACGGAAAAACCTAATCGTCGGAGTCTTTGATGAGGCCCAGGAATCGGTCCTGTTGAGCGAGGACGGAATTTCCGATTACAACGTGGTCGATAAAATCCGGGGAGCGCGGGCCACGGCGATCTTTTCGACCCAATCCCCCACCTCCTACATCCCGCCGATGGGTGGCAAGGACAAGGCCGATGTCTTCCGCCTCAACCTGGGGAATAAAATCCATTTTACTGCCGCCGACAAAGACGCTTCGGAGATGATTGCTGAGTCCATCGGAAAACGGACGGTCAAAAAGAAGACATGGAGCACAGGGGCGGGGAAACGGAGTGTCAGTTGGACCGAAGACGACCAATATTACATCAAGCCGCACGTTCTTCGCACCCTGCCCAAGCATATCGCCGTCATCAAGCATTGCGAGCGGGCCTATCGGCGGGTCTATCTGCCGCCTTCACGGTTCACCAAGCCTCGGCCCGTTGATGCTTCACGAAACTGAACCGATAGAGGTACAACCGGAAAAACCGTCGAATGGGGCTAATCAATGATACAGCATTATCTCAGCAACTATGCCAATGCAGGATAAATGTCCACCGGCGTCATGTCCGTCGGCGTCCAATCCGGAATTTTGCCAGCATTCCAATGACTCGCCAATACAACCGAAAATGACTCCCAGCTTTTTTTCTGCCAGCGCCGGATGAGGTCAATGTACTGCGAACTAGTTCGTAGCCGCTTCCATTTGTCTCCCGAACAATTCGAAAGAATTAAATCTACCGCTAAGATCGCATCTAAAGGAGGGTGAAGAAAACGAGGTTGCTCAAGCAGCAGTAGATCCCCAAAGGTATGGCAACTGCATTTAACTCTCTTGTCATTGGCAAATTGGGTCATGTGCTTTCCGCCAAAATTAAAGTGATATAGAGGATGCAAGTTTTTCGGGGGATTAGAGCCGGTGGAGGTAATGTGGCGGTCTAGATGCCAGGCTTGCCTAAATGGCTTTGAAAGCCCTGGGGACGTACCTTCAAACATAAAATCAACTGATAGTGTTTTGTATGGATCGCAATAAGAAGGCACCTTGAAACTGCTTTTTAGCGAGCAGTTCAGACCACAAACAATACTGTGTCGCTTAGTTGGAAAGGCGCCTTCGACAGAGCCCAAAGCAATCCGAAGATTGACTAATCGATAGCCCCATAAATTGCCGCTATGACTTTGGCATTCTGCCGCCGCGCTTTGAAGCGGTGACGTATCCAGACAAAGAGCCTCCTGATTTAGGATTAGAGCAAGAGTCCGTAGATCATTCGCGATCTCTTCTCTAGATAGGTCATGGGCACTCTTTGCCGCGATAGCCATAAGTTATGATGACTTGCGTTTAAATGAATCGAGCCGAGATAATTCTAAGGGATCGATCTTTCTATCAAATGAAAACTTGAATGGTTTTAGCGCAACCTGTCGACTTACATAAAAGCGCCCTTGCCATGGTTCGGCGCCAATTTCCTCAACAGCAAAGCCGTCTGATTGATCTAAGGCGACCGCAGTGGCGAAACAAGTAGTCGAAAAGCGAGTGCTGTGGTCCCCATGGATGGGCTTTGCTGCGACAAGGTCGGATGCTTTCAATTCCGATTTTAAAAGAGCAATTCGCTGGTTGGCCTCCATCTGAAGATAGTTGATCTCGCTTTTGATTTTGGTTTCCCACCAATTGTCCAATCCCGCCAACCACCACCTCGGCCACGCCTCATGAAACGGCCCTTTATACGATGACGATTTCGATATTTTTGATAAAAGGGCAGACCAGCCGGTCGATTTATTTGGATCAACTCCCAATCTGGCCGCGACCGTGGCCTCGTTCACAAGAATTCCTGGGCCAAAAATTAACTTGGTTAAAATAGAGCGAGCATAGGCATGACCATGCATAGGCTTGGAAAAGCGATTGAAGTAGCTGAAAAACCTTGGATCGAGTCGTTTAACAGCACCTTCAGGAATCTGAAGGACAACCTCCGCACTGGATTGCCCTTTAAGGTGAGACGCCAAAGTCTTATATCCTAACGAGAGGGCCTTCAACTGTAGCGCAAACGCTGTTGGATCATCCGGTACGATGCTTTTGTCGATGACTAGGTCAAATAAATCATGCCCTGCTTTATCGTTCCTGTAAGACTTCTTAAGTTTGTTGTCCGTAGACCACAAGATGATGGGAAACGATGGAATAGTTGCTTCTGCCGATAGAGTCCTTAAATGTTGAGCAAGGCTAGAGGCGCGATATGCAACCAATGGTTCATCGATTGTTCCTTTTTGATCCAATCGCAAATCCAGTATCAGCCCATCGTATTTATTATCCCGAAATGCCTTTTCGCATTCTTTAGCTTCGGTTTCGAAACTCTTTGGGTGGCGAAATTCGATAGGAACACCGCTCTTCTCGATTCCTGACGGGGTGCTTTGTGACGCCTCGGGCTCGTCGTCCAGGCATAAATATTTTATTGAACTCATAGTGCGTCTCCGGCGGGAAGCTCTACACGGAAGCATGTGGAATATCCACTTGAAGGTGACACTAAATAAACTTCGCCATCCAAACTACTAACAATATCCCGAACAATCTTGAGGCCGAGGCCGGTTCCCGTCAGGTCTTCACTATCGGATCTCATCGAGGAGCCTGTGTGAGTTGTGGTGAAAAAAGCATTAAAAATGCTTTCCTGATTTTCCTTGGGAATCCCGTCTCCATTATCCTCGAAATCCAAGAAGAGCACATCCTTCTCTCGCCAGAGCTTCAACTGGATTTTCCCTGGATTTGCCTCCGCACGTTTGATTGCCTTGGCGGAATTTGTCAGGAAATTGACTAAAATTGAAGCCACTTCCGAAGGATGAATAGGCTTAGTTATTAAGTCATCCCCGATGGCGGCTGGCTCCATGATCTGCAAATTTCGTTTGCTGAATACATCCTTGAATTCCTTCCAGAACGAATAGACAAGTTGTTCGAGATTTTGTGGCTCTAATGTCCGGGCAGAACTGTCAGACACCATTGAATCAAAATACGTGAGATATGCTTCGAGCATTCGGGAGTGATCCCTTAAAAGCGATAGGCGCTTTCGCGCCTCCTCCCCTATATTTGAAAAATTGTTGAGAGAGTTGATCTCTCCTCGAATAGCAATTAGACGCGCCTTGGCCTCGTGCGTGAACATTCCGATTGTGAGACCTAGGCTTGCGAGAATACGCATGAGAGACAGTTCTTCAATAAGCGCTTCCCTCTCCTCCACCGCTTTCTTTAAATCTTCCGCGACAAGCTTCACCGTTTCGCTAACAGTGTTTCCGGATTGATTAAGATAGAGCGAGGATGAATTGCCACCGGCAGTCGATGGATTATCTTTAGCCAATTCCTCGAGCTTGCTCGCTGCCGATGAGAGCGGATCTTCTGGCGGGCCCGCCTTAGGCTTTTTTTTGTAGCCTTTCTGTCCTGCGGTCCCCTTTTTCTCTCGCAAAGAGGCTACTCGAAGCGCTGTATCCCTAAGCGCTCCATGTATAAATTCTACTAATTCAAGATATATTGGCGACTCGTTTAAGCCTTCACGACTGGATGTTTCCTCGAATGGCCCGGAGGAGTCATCCAATTCAATAGATCCAAGCCAATTTTTATTTGATAGTGGCGGCAAAATCTCTCGTTTGCTCTCTGCCGCATTTAATCCGAGCCAGTCATTATATGGTTCGCCATAAGGAAGCACTCTAAACCCGTTTCGATAGAGCCTTATTCCTCCTTGTTTATCAGAGAGCTCCTTAATGGAACTTAAATGAGGGTTCGGAATAAATTCTGATGAATAAATAAAATAGTGAGCGACAAATCGAATGCGTTTTAAATTAGGATATGGGGTTTTCGGATTCCCATTAACCCCCACCTCGTGAATGGTTGGTGCCCCATTCAGGCGAGGCGTTGAAATGGTAAACTTCCCGTTTCCTTCCGAATCGACCGCGCCAGTCACGGTAGCAAGGGAGAAGTTGAACAGCATGGTTTCCTCGCTGGCGATTGGAACGGGAACGACTCCCTGCATGCGATTGAAACTCACTTTGAATCCCGGATCTGGCCGCGAGATGGATTCCGCATCATCGGCGGCTATATCTGGAATTGGGAATGGGCTATTTAGCGCTTCGACATATCGATATACCTTGCTGATTTGAGGATCAGTCCATCCCTCACGCAAATTATCAATGATGAGAAGCGTTCCGCATGATTTGCTCTTTGGACACTCTTCGATTCGCAATGGTATGTTGAATAATTCCCCACCTTTATCAAATTGATCCCATTCAATGATCAATTTTAGGGCCTTATCCAAATCAGGAGCTTGTGTGAGTACCGTCAATTTTCGTCCCAGCCGGTGCGATGCGAAGCGGCCGATGCCTTTTTGTCCTGCACGGCGTCGGCCGTACCGCGGAGAGCGCGGAAAGCTAACTTTATCATCTGTAGCAAGCCGCATAAACCCATCGATCAACTGCTCCCTCGTCATCCCATTCCCGTTGTCGCTTATATGGAGACGGCCGCCAGGCTTATCTGTCCCTGAAAATGTCACCTTAACAATTGTCGCATCGGCATCGTATGCATTTTTTACCAACTCGGATACAGCCGTTTCCTGCCTCGCAACGAGTTCGGTTCCAAGTCGCTTGATGAGCGATGTGTTCGTACTAAATCTAACAAATTGCGTGTCGTGTTTTGCAATTTCGGACGACAGTCGCAGAATCAAGCCGAAGTCTGGAGAAGATTCCTTTGCGGCAAGTTCTAAGGAGGCTTGTAAGTCCTTGAGTGTTGGATTCGAGGCCATGGTAATCGTTCTAAGTTAGAAGGGAAGTGATTTGCCGGCACTTCCTGGTGGGAATGCGAAGCCGTCGTGCATGCATTAGGGCTTTCTGGAGATCTGTGAGGCGTTTCGACAGATCCGGAATGTCACATGTGGATGTAAGAAAGCTATCCGCATGTTGCGATGCCTCGGAGAGAAGGCCGGCGCGAAGGGAGGTATCAATTGCCGAATACGTGTTCGCCACAATATCTTCAGAAACAGTTGTTGGGATAAGCAGTTGGATCGCCATTGCCTCACTAGGTTCGTGCTTAAGAATGCCCGATCCGTAATTTCTTCCCGTAATTTCTGCTGATAGCTGAGAGAAGGTGCTCAAAAGCGATATGGTAATAATTCGGCGTAAAAGATCGGTAGTGCCGGGATGAAAGAAGACCCGGTGAATGGTATTGGTGCTATTGATTCCGGCCTTATTTATGGTCATCCGAGGCCCATAATGATGCATATAGGATAAGAAGCCATCAGGCTTTGTCTCTGTGCCGGGATGAAACCACTTTTCCCTCTTTTTGAATGTTTTATTATCTTCCTTCAGTGACTTTGGAAATGAGCGAAAATAACTCCGCAGCGGTCCAGATCTAGGAAATTTCGAGGCTGTAACTAGGATACACCTTTCATCAGCTTCAAGCTGGGCTCGAATATCTGCTGTAGTAAGTTCGAGGCCTTTAGCGCATTTGAATTTTGACAGGATTCTTGGCAGCGACTGAAATGGCAAGCTCTGTTGCTCGGCTAATGTTTTGTTAACAACGAAGAAATCGTTGGCGCCGGTGACTATGCCAATGGAGACACGAGCGTGACTGCCAAGTACCGAACTGAATGTAGAGGATGCTAATAGATTAAAGTTTTCAAAATCGGCTTCGGCTTCAAAAAATCGGGACGATCGATTTAATATTGTGGACGCATTCTTTTTATAAGTCTTCTGATCTATAATATGAGATTTTAGATCCAATAGTGTTTTGACCTCTGTTAAGTAGAGGTTGCCCGGGGTTGAAAGGATGCCTTTGTCTTCACAGAGCAGGACAACAGTGCTTTCATCAGTCCCTTCGGAAAAGAACAGCCTCTCTTGAAGAGAGATGACTGACGTATGCAGAAACGAGAGTTGAAGCGTCTCTAATACGGAACGCCCATATTGCGAGTTAAGCAGGCTGCCGGGCAAAACAAAGGCGAGCCTCCCGCGTTCCCTCAAAAAGGAAATAGCGTGCAGGACAAAATAGCTCCACAAGCTTCCAGTAGATGGGCATGTGACTTCTGACAGCGAAATAAATCGATCAACGGCGTCTCTCTGACGCTTCGGCATATTGTGCCGAGAGACATATGGAGGATTTCCTATAATTACCGAAAATTGCTTTCCCGAAAATGAAGTTGAATCGACCTTTAAGAAGTCATCTTTGATAAAGTGACTTTTGGCGGGTTTGATGCCGAAAATCTTCGTCAGCGCTTTAAATGCATTCGCGTCCAAGTCACAGCCGTAGAGATTTTGTTGGGCGGTGGGGGCTTTGAGCTTTTGCAATCGGGCCAAGGCAGCAGCAATGAATACGCATCCGCCGAAGCTCGGTTCGAGAATGGTGTCTTCCTTTGAAGTGATCGCCCATTCGGCCAGAATTTCGGAAAGAAAATCGGGTGTATAGAAAATGCCCCGGGCTTTTTTTCGTCGTCGCCGTTGGATCGAAAAATAGCCTTCAATTGTCAAAGGCAACGCCCCGAAGATTCTGTTATGTGAAATATTAACCAATCCCCTATCCTGGAGCATTGTCCACGGTATAGCAAGTGATGTACTAACATCAATTCTGAAGGAGTTTCAGCCAAGTTACGGCTAAAGATTGCCGATTGGTCCAGTGCCATTGAAACGATGATGTGAGCCAAACCGATGAGATTCCATGCGTTAGGCTCATTTGCCTTCCGGCAAAAGGACGGAGACATGGTGAACGAGGCGGCAGGATAGGGTCATTTCGGTTTCTTGTGAAACTCAGCCTCAATCGCCTCCACTGTCGGCAGGCTGCCTTCCAATTCACTCGGCAACGCTTCAACCAATTGCGTTTTCCAAGCGGCAACGCCAATCGGCTTTTTGAGATCGCGGAGGGCGTATTCGACGACGAGCTTGTTTTTGCCTCGGCAGAGGAGCAGGCCGATGGTCGGTTTGTCGTCGGGATGACGGAGCAGATCGTCTACGGCGGACAGGTAGAGGTTGATTTGTCCCGCGTCGGCGGGCGTGAAGTTTCCGGCCTTCAATTCGATGACGACGTAGCAGCGGAGCTTGAGATGGTAGAAGAGGAGGTCGAGGTAGAAGTCGTCGCCGCCGACTTCCAGGTGGATTTGCCTGCCGACGAAGGCGAAGCCTTGACCCAGCTCCAATAGGAATTTCTGGATGTGATCGACGAGGGCTTGCTCGACTTCGCGCTCTCTGCGGGGGTCGGCGGTGCCGAGGAAATCGAAGAGGTAGGGGTCTTTGAAGACTTGGGCCGCCATGTCGGAATCGGATGGAGGGAGGGTGGCAGGGAAGTTGTGGAGGGCCTTGCCATGGCGCTCATGGGCGCGGTTGTCGATCTGGATGGCCAGGATGGCTTGTGACCACCCATGCTCGATGGCTTTCTCGGCGTACCAGAGGCGGGTTTTCGGATCGGTAAGCTGTTCGAGGAGGGTGAGGTTCTGCCACCAGGGCAATTGTGCAAGGGGCTTCTGCACAATTGCCGGATCGGGCCACGCGGCGGCGAAGGCCCGCATGTATTTGAGGTTGCGGGGGGAAAGCCCCCGCATGTCGGGAAAGGCGGCGCTGAGATCGAGGGAGAGCCGGTCGATGATCTTGGCTCCCCATCCGGCCTTTTCCTGTCGGGCAAGGATGGTTCGGCCGATTTCCCAATAGGTTAGGATGAGGGCGCTGTTGGCTGCGAGGACGGTACGGAGGCGGGCCTGTTGGACCCGCTCTTTGATTTCGTTCAGAATGGCGGCGTAGTCCTGGGGGAGGCCTGCCTGGGATGGGGGCGATGGGAAAAGGGTTTCTTCGCCGCGTTGCCGTCCTCGAGCGAGGCGGGTGTCGGGCTGTTTCTTCGGAGTCTTTTTAGAAGCCATGAGAGGGTTTCTGGGGCGTCGGTGGTTCGGCCTTACGCTCGTTTGGATAGGGTAGAGTTTTCGGTCTTGGCAACAAGTCAAAGAAGGGGGGAGGTTGGGTTTCAAAAGAGCCGCTGGGCTCGGATGGGGCTGGTCGGTGGCGGACTTATGTTTCCGGGGGGAAGGCACCCCCCGCAACCGCCGCGCCACCCCCCAGCGGGGTGTCACGGCGGTTGCTTGGCCCGTTTTTAATTAGAACACCCACCCGCCCTCCTCATCGGTAAGGAGAGGTCGGTCGGGTGGGTGTTGGATTGGGGGGCTGCCCTCAATTGCCGGGCGGGCTGGCGCTCATTGCCGCGCCGGGGCTAGAGAGAGATGGAGGGGGGGAATGGGGACCGGCTTCGCCGATCCTGAGTTGGGCTTGGATTTTGGGTGCTCGCTGGGTGCTCGCGGCACGGGTTGCCTCCCGTTTCTTTTCCGGCGCTTGTTTTTTGGATGTGATTTCGGGCGTGGAACGGTTCTCATAAAAATGTAAGTCGTTGATATTTTTATGTTTACATTTCTTTATGCTATGGTATTGTATTGTATAGAAAGACAATCAAAAGATTGCCGAGAAAATGAAACCTAAAACGCCAAGGCCGGGTGAAAAAAGCAGGCCGCAAAAACTATGATCGTTATTGAAAACCATAACTCTCGCGCTCCCTACCTGACTCGCGGGGGACTCTCCGCCGAACTGAGCCGAGAGGAATTAATGCACGCGATTCCGTCCGCGTATTCGGAAGGTGCCCATGCCAAGACCAGCAGCCGCTACAGCTTCTTTTCCACGGATACCGTGATTGAGGCGTTGCGGGAATCGGGATGGGCTCCCGCTTCGGGACAACAGCAACGGGCTCGCGCTCTGGACCGCTCGGGATTTCAAAAGCACCTGATCCGGTTTCATCGCCGGGAAGAACTCGGGCGGGCGGTACTGCACGATAGCCGTCTGGAATTGGTGCTGGTGAATTCCCATGACGGCGGATGCGCCTTCCAGCTCCACGCCGGGATTTTTCGGCTGGTGTGCAGCAACGGCCTGATTATCTCCGAGGCGTCGTACGGGGCAGTCTCTATTCGGCACAGCCATCGCACGGTCGATCAGGTGATCGAGGCATCCCAGGCAATCGCTCAGGGTTCCGACCGGATCGGGAGCCGGGTTGACGATTTCCGGCAGCGGGAGCTTTCGGATGCCGAGCGCACCGAGTTTGCTGCCCGCGCCTTGGCGCTTCGCTATGAGACATCGGAGGCCGCGCCGGTTTACCCGGACAAGCTCCTGCAGCCGGTGCGCTGGGAGGACGTAGGCAGGTCGCTCTGGCAGACGTTCAATGTGGTACAGGAGCGTATGATGCGGGGATCGCGTCCCGACTATATCAAGGCGCACCGGGAAGGACGGCGCGGGGCGCGGGTCCGCGCTCTGACCGGCCTCGACGCTCAACTCGACATGAACCGCAACCTCTGGGAATTGGCCGTCAGCTATCTCAACTGAGTCAGCCCCTTTTTTGTTCATTCTATACCATACTTAACCATAGCATTGCGAAGCGTCCCACCCGCTCCGCACTGTCCAACGTCGAGGCCGGACATGAACAGGCCGAACCATCCATGAATACCACTACCGAAAAAATCCAATCCATTCCCCTCGCGGAGATTGTCCGCTCCGCGACCAACCGCGAAATCTTCGACCCGAAGGCGTTGGAAGAGATCGCCGTTTCGATCCGCGAGAAGGGCGTCGTTCAGCCCATCGTCGTTCGTCCTGTTTCCTGCATTGAGGATGAGGTCCGCCGCGCCGCAGTCGGGGAGGCGAAGTACGAGCTTGTTGTCGGAGAACGGCGCTGGCGCGGGTCAAAGATCGCGGGGAAGGAGGAAATCCCCGCCGTGATCCGTTCGCTGAACGATTACGAGGCGCTGACCATCCAGGTGATCGAGAACGCGCAGCGGGAAGACCCTGACCCCTTGGAGGAGGCCGAGCAGTACGACGCTCTCCTCAAGACCGGGGAAATCTCGGTTGAGGAGCTTTCGACCAAGATCGGCAAGAGCAAGCGAGCCATCTATGAGCGGACGAAGCTCCTCGATCTGCCCAACCTCGCTAAGGAGGCCCTGCGGAAAGGGAAGATCACCGCTGCCGTCGCGGTCCTGATCGCCCGCATCCCGAACACCCTCCTTGCCGAGGAAGCGGCACGCCGCATTTTGAAGGGCGGTTACAACGGGCAGCCATTGCCGTTCGAGGCGGTGCAGGATGCGATCCACAACGAGTATATGACGCGCCTCAAGGATGCTCCTTTCGATCCCAAGGACAAGACGCTGGTGGAAGGGGCCGGTCCCTGCGCGGCCTGTCCGAAGCGAACCGGAAACCAGAAGGAGCTTTTCGCGGATGTGGGGCGGGCCGATGTCTGCACCGATACGGCTTGTTTCAAGGCCAAGGTGGCGGCGGCGCGGGAGCGGCGTCTGGAGGAGGCCCGGAAAGCCGGGAAGAAGGTGCTGACGCCCGAAGAGTCTGCCAAGCTCTACCCCTACGACGGTGGCAATCTCGATTACAATGCCCCGGTGGTCGAACTCGACGCTCGTTGCTCATTCGAGCCCCGGAAGACTTGGGCACAGGTTGTGGCGAAGCTCCCCAAGGACGAACGCCCCGAAATCATGGTTGCGTTCGATAAGCGGGGTGGACTCCATGAAGTGATCGGACGGAAGGAGGCGGGCGAAGCGGCCCGTACGCTCGAAATCGCTCCGCCCGAGGATACGCGGGGAAACGGCAGCCTGTCGCCGGAGGCTATCCGGCAGCGCCAGCAGATGCGGGATACCCGCGAGCAACACGAACGGGCCATTCGGGCGGTTGGATTCGCTATCGAGGGTGTGAAAGCGAAACAGGCCAAGGCGAAGGACACTAAGGCACTGTCCCGCCTCCTTCTCATGCTGGCGGTGAAGTTCGCCAGCTTCGACACCATGCGTCGGGTGGCGAAGCTGCACGGCTACGTCAATCCCAAGAAGGATGGCGATGCGCGGGCCTTCTTCAACGCAACGGTGAAGAAAGCCGCGACCGATCCTCTCCCGCTCGCGCTGGAGACGATGCTTTGGCAAACCGCGCAGTTCATCCAATGCGGGCTGCCGGATGGGGTGGCCGATGCGTGCCGCATCTACGGCCTCGATGTGAAGAAGATTGCGGCGGCGGCGAAACAGAAGCCCACCAAGGGTGAGGCTCCCAAGCTCCTCGCCGGGAAGAACTAGCCGGGGCGGGTCCGATCCCCGCCTTCCCAATTCGCCCCCTTATGAAGCAGTTCACCTACAACAAAACTGTTGTGAATGAAATTACCCGCCAAGAAGCCTGGATTTTATAGAGTCGCCCGCACCGGTCTGAAAGACCGGCGCGGGCTCAGACTTGCCCTATGCGGGGCTTTGGGCAAATTTGCCCCATGGCGCAGCCCAATAACGACAGTAAGCGTATGGCCGAGATTGGAGCAAAGGGAGGGAAGACCGTTACCCCCCGGAAACGAGCGCATCTGGCAGCGATTGCCTCCCTCGGGGGCAAGACCGTCACGGAGAAAAGACGGAAGCATCTCGCCACGCTTCCTTCCCAAGGCGGCAAGGTGGTCACTCCCAAGAAGCGAGAGCATCTGGCCCGAATTGCCTCCAACGGAGGCCGTACAGTCACGCCCCGGAAGCTGGAAAGCCTCCGCAAGGCCCGCGAAGCCCGCGCCGCGAAAGCTCTCCGCGACAAAGCGGCCTGAGCCTATCGGGGCGTGCCGAGCGGAAACGGCCATTACTTTCTTCGGCCTTCCTCTACTCCGTCACTACCTTTTAGGGCCAGAGGGCCATTCTATGGTGAAATGGAGGCGTGTCCCGAGGACCGCCGCGCCGGTCCAGGGCGGGACAGGCTGGGACCGGAACTGCGCGGGAAAAATCTCGAACATGGACCCGAAATCCGAGACAATAACAACGCCTCTCGACGCCAATGCCGAGCGGCTCCTCGACCTCGATGAAGTCGCCCGCTTGCTGGGTGGCATTTCCACCCGGTCGGTGCGCCGATTGATTGCCCGAGGCGATTTGCCGCCCCCGGTGAAGGTGCTGAGTGCTCCCCGCCTCTATACGTCCGACGTTCGGACCTATCTGGATGGATTGAAAGAAAAACGGACGGCCTTGGTGCGCCGCCGCGAACGGAGAGAAACATGATCTGTACGGTGTACCGCCACAAGCGGAAGAAGAACGGAAAGATTGTCATGGCCCGGCTCTATCGCGGGCGCTTTCGGATGGATGGGGAAACCGAGGTGACGGAAGTGTCGCTGAACACCGCCGACAAACGGCTGGCGCAGCAACGGTTGGAAGAATTGATCCGTGAGCGGCAAATGGAGAAGCAGGGCCTCCTTGCGCCCAGAGCGCTCCGCGAGGCGGCCGAGTCGGAGATCGGGGAACACCTAGCCGCCTACGTGGCCGACCTGACCGCGCTCAACCGAGACGAACGATACATCTACGAGTTGAAGAACCGCGTCCTTAAACTGATGCGTGAGTGCCAATGGACGCAGCTTAAGGACATCACCCCGGCGGCGTTCCAGTCATGGCGGGCGCGGCGCAACCGCTCCTCCAAGACGCACAACGAGTACCTGGGATCGCTCTCGTCGTTCCTCAACTGGATGGAGCGGAACGAACGGATCGCCCGTAACCCCATCAAGCACGTCCAGAAGGTTGCTCCCAACGCGAATCGGCGCCGCCCCCGGCGGGCATTTGCCGACGACGAGATGGCGCGGCTCCTGGCGGTGGCCGGTCCCCGAAGGGTGGTCTACCTTGCCGCCGTTTTCACCGGGTTGCGGCGGGGCGAGCTGAGTGCCGTGGAGCGGGACGACCTCCACTTGGAGGCTGAGAAGCCGTTCGTCCACGCCCGCGCCTCCACGACCAAGAACGGCAAGGATGCTGTGATCGCCCTCCATCCCGACGTCCTCCCCGAGCTGCGGACGCTCCTGGTAAGCCTGCCGTCCCGGACGAAGCTGGTCTTTGCGGATCGGATGCCGACGATGGATCAATTCCGCGCCGACCTAAAGGCAGCGAATATCCCTTTCATCAATGAAAAGGGGCTGCGGGCCGACTTCCATTCCCTGCGCCATACCCTCGGCACCAACCTGCTCCGCAAGGGCACCGCCCTGCGTGTGGCGATGGAGGCGATGAGGCACAGCGACGTTCGCTTAACGACCAAGACTTATACCGACGTGGCGCTCCTGCCCGTTGCCGATGCCGTCCTTGGCCTACCGTCGCTGGCGTCGCAGCCGAAGGGCGGGGCGAAAGCAGACACACAAATAGACACACAAAATTTGTTCCGGGAGGGTCCATCGCCGTCCACGCCCGTCACGACTTTGACCGCAAAGGAGATGTCCGAAGCCTCTGTGGATCAAGGACAAACGAAAGCCCTGACCCCGCAGGTCATGACTTGTCAGGAAAATGAAGAGGGTGGGCAGAACAGGATTCGAACCTGCTGGACCCTCGCCGCAAGTTGTTGATCCTCAAATATCGGACACCCCCTCCAAATCGGAAGGGACTGTAAAGTGGACTGCGGAGGACTCCGCCGCCGTCCTCGTCCGCCTCGTCCAGAGCTGGCCAACCCTGCCCGAGCCAATCCGAAAAGCTATTGCCGTCCTGGTTGATGCTTTTCCTAACGGGAGGGATTGCTGAGAGAGAATCGGTGCCGCATGGTTGACACCGTTCCCATCGGCATGAACCGCGAACCTCTCTTCCTCAAAGCTGCCGCCGCCGAATACCTGCATTGGGCCGATTGGCTGGAGAAGCACCCCTTCACCACCCAGGTCCGGGCAAACTTCGTCGACGAAATCGAAACTGCTGTCTATGCCGCCGCTGAACACCCCCACCGTTATCCCTTGGAAGGATGGAAAGACTTCCGCCGCGTCGGGCCAACGCCGATCTATAAATTCAAGATCGTCTACGCCGTGCGGGAAGAAACCGTGCTTATCGTTGCCGTCTCCCACCCCAGCCGCCGCCCGCGCTATTGGACGCGCCGAAAGCTTACTTCTTAGTTGGCAAGCCGAGCCGCTTTCGGGCTGCCGCGAACACCTTGGAGGCAGGCGTACCCTTGTCCTTGCCGCTCTCATAAGCGGCCAACCGGGAATCCAACTCCTGGCCGGTCAATGGAGCCTCGGCGTCAAAGACGCTCTCCGCCAAATCGCTCAACAAGCGGATACGGGATGCCTTGGGAAGACGGAGCGCTTTCGAGCGAATCGCCGGAAGAGTCATGGCGGTGCTGGGCATACCTTCCATGCTACGTGCCATCCCCATCGCGTCAAGACGCCCCTGTCCATGGGAGAACTCGTTTTGTCAGACAAAGGCCGGGCGCAAGCGGCGCGAAGCGCCGCTGCGCCCTTACCTTGTTCTAATGAAAACAATTCTCACAGGAAAGAGGTGTTATGAGAAAGAGCGCCGTCGCCTGCACCTTCACCGCCGAGCACATCATCGAGGCCGGAGGTTCCACCTGGTGGACGTTCACCTTTGATCCCGGTTTTAAAGCCGGAGACGTAGGCTTAAACCACGATTGGGGGGCCGACCAATGGGACCGCTGCCTCCGCGCTCTGCGCCGAGAATATTCCAACTTGGGAGGAATACGGGTTTTTGAGCCACATAAGGATGGTCGTCTTCACATCCATGTCATTTTCAATCGACGATTGCCTATCCAGCACGTGAGGCGCCTTTCCCGTCGCTACGGCTTTGGACGAATCAACTGCAAACAGGTTGTAACCAATGAAAGCACCGGTCTGGCACATTACCTGACAAAATATCTGCGGAAGACCCACGCCGACCGTCATGAACATTTTCGCAAAGGTCGCCGCCTTTGGGCCAGTTTCGGAAAACTCCCCAATAAGTCCCTTGTCAAAAACATCCGGTGCGATTCCCCATCTAGTCGCTTTTTGAAATGGTGGTTCAGAGCCCCGCTCCAAGTGGCGGAAGATTTCTTTTGCCGCACCATCCCTTGGTCCTTTTCCACAACTGAAGGGCAAATCCTCCCGCGCCAAAGCCTGCCAAAGCTAAAAACACATGGGCAACGTTGGCGCTGGAGTGATCGAATTTACGTGGCCTTCAGCATTTGGTGGGGAATCCAAGGCAAGAACTCACATGCATTCCCTGGACTTCAAAAGGCAATGAGCACCCCCGCTTGGGACATGTGAATATGATCTTCCTGGCCGGAATCTAAGTGCTTGCCGGCACGCTCCGTTAGGGGCGTTAGCCCCGCTTGCCCTCCCTGATCGCTGGCAGTTTCGATCCTTCGAAACGTGTCCTAATATTCATATTGCTCCCCAACCGAGGTCAGCCTCGGTGCCTGCATCTTAGGTGGATTTCCATTAAACCACTTGACAAATGCATAAAATTCATTTATTCAATAAAACAAATAAAATATTCATTTCAATGCTCTCCACTTCGCCCTCGCTTCCATCAACCGCTTCAATCGTTGTTGCTGCCACAACACAATTAGTAACCTTGTTAGAGCCGCTTTCACCCGAAGAACGCCATCGGGCGGTATCAGCTGCGCTAATTTTATTAGGTCAATCACCATCAGGTTCTCACAAAATATCTAAAGGGGTAGACGCGGACGAGCAGGAAGTTGGCAATGGGCTTTCAACTAAAGCCGCCGTATGGATGAAAAAATTCTCCATTACTCGCGATCAATTAGACAGCGTTTTTTCTATCGATGAAAGCGGCGTTGATATTATTGCAAGCAAGCTTCCCGGAAGCAGCAAACGACAGCAAACCATTCATGCATATATATTATCTGGATTAAAATCCTACTTGATTACGGGCGATGTGGCATTTGACGACAAAAACGCTCGTGAGTTTTGTCAAAAGGTAGGATGCTATGATGTTGCCAATCATGCCAATCACAGCAAAGCCTTTGGCAATTTTATTGGCGGCACAAAAGATATTGGATGGAAACTCACTAATCCAGGTCTTCAGGAAGCAGCTAAGATTATCAAGGAATTGACGGTTACTTAAATAGCAATAACTCATGGGGACTGGTTATGGACGAAAAAACTTTTAAGGAACGTGCATCTCGAATCGAAGAAATAGGCAAAGTAATTGATCGGATTCCCTCCGAGATTAGAGCTTTGGCGTTTCCGCTTTTAACAGATTACGTCTTACGCGCATCCCCGCACTCTCAGCCACAAGAGAGGAAAACTTCCTCATATAAATCAGATCAAGCCGCTCCTTCTGATCGAGAAGAATTATTCAAAGCCTTTCCCGACGGAAAGCCTTCTGAAAATGCCAAATTAATTGCAGCGTCATTTTATCGTGAATTTGGGATAGAACCATTTTCCCTCGAGGAGGTTAAAACTACCGCTAAAGATACAGGGATTGTAATTCCAGAGCGCGTAGACATGACTTTTGCTCAAGCCAAAGAGGATGGAAAAAATCTTTTCACGAGTGCTGGTAAAGGAAGATTTCGTCCTACCGTGCATGGAGAGGTCTATCTGAAAGCAACTTATAAAGTAATTAAGGGCACAAATAGACGCCCCGCCCCCGCTGAATGACTCTCGTTGAATTTATTGCCCCCCTAATTAAGGGGAAATGCCAAAATATAATTTTGGCTCTTCTTTTTTTTAAAGAACAACATGAGAGGGGTTCAGGGATGCGCGTGGGCGAAATTAGGGACGACTTAATCGCTGCAAGGGTTCCCCGTGCCTCAAAAATAAATATTTCCACTGTGCTTGGTAGAAGCGGTCATTTGGTGGATGCCTCGTCAGGCTTTTCTAATCGTCTCTGGTCATTAACTGATTCGGGTAGAGCATTTGTGAGAAATCTCTTAAAGTTGCCTGATGCGAATAAAGGAGTTACTACTGATGTTGGAGTATTGAACAGGGTAATCTCCAAAATATCTGACAAGGCTGCCAGAGATTATATTGAAGAGGCTGTCGAATGCCTCAAGGTCGAAGCTTTTCGAGCTACAGTTGTTTTTGTCTGGAGCGGAGCCGTTCGCGTTTTGCAGACACAGATGCTTAGTCGCGATTTAAAATCTCTTAACGCGGCTTTGATTAAGCATTATCCTAAAGCCAAATCCGTACATAATATCGAAGATTTTGCTTATATTAAAGATTCTATCACATTGCTAGCAGCAAAAGACCTTGGAATTTTGGATAAGAATCAGAAAGACACTTTAGAAGAAGCTTTAAATCTCAGAAATCGCTCAGGACATCCAGGCAACTACCGACCTGGAGAAAAAAAGGTATCTGGTTTTATTGAGGATATTGTTTCAATTCTATTTATGTGATTCTTAAGGCCGTGACTTTGGAATCAGGTCATCCCAGCTGCAACCGAGAGCTTTCCGAAGAGAATCGCAGATCCAAATCGTGGGTGAGTAGAGCCCCCGCTCAATGTCCTGCACATAGCGGGTGGAAATGTCGGCCTTCTCTGCCAAGGTTTCTTGAGTCAGCCCCAGCTGATTTCGCAGCTTGGCAATATTTTGTCCAAGGTCGCGATCCCTTGGTGAAGCCTTTTTTGGCGTAGGCACCTCTCAAGCGTGGCCGGAAGAAAAGCTTGTCAGAACACAGGATGCTGTGCTTTTGACTTGTACGTTCCTCTTCTTTCATCTCAAATGCGTGCATGGGCTCGCGTCTCCTTCCCCTTGTTTCACCCCTCTTTAGCATGGCCCTTACTGGAATGGTGTTTCTCGTTATCAGCTCTTTTATAAAAAAATTCCTGTCTTCAAAAATTCGGACCGTTCGCCATCGGCGTAACTTTGGGAAAATCAGATTCAAGAAGAAGGGCTCGCCAAGATTTCCCGCCCGCTCTTATCGCACTAAATTCCCCTCGAAACCCCCTATTGCAAATTACAGTCTTCGCTCCGCTATTCTCACCCCAGCTGAGGCAAGTTTCTTTCAGGTTCTTGAAACTCTCTTTGATCATGAAACCCGAATTTTTTCAAAAGTTCGCCTCGCTGATCTTTTTGACGTGGGGAAGGAAACCATGCCTATGAAATGGTGGAGTGCGTTTAACTCCATCAGCCAAAAGCACGTCGATTTTGTCCTCATGTCTGCCGCAGATCAAAGACCTTATCTTGCAATCGAGCTCGACGATTCATCCCACAACCTCCCGGAGAGACGAAATCGGGATCGCTTTGTCGACGAGGTCTTCCGCACCGCCGGGCTTTCTCTTCTTCATGTGCGAGTTCAATCAACCTATGACCCTGAAATCCTCCGTGCCCGAATCGTCCAGGCCATCCAACCGCCCCCGGCGAAATAATTGCTTGCCTTTGTTATACGTTAGAATAAGACTTCTTCCAAGCTCTCGTATCTGCTCTCCAGCGCGATACAAAAGGTCGAATAGCTATAAGGTGGTTTTACAGGCGCTGGCAGCTCGCAAGTCTAGGTCAGTGCATTTCGCCACTCGGTGCACTGCCTCGACATGAAAGTAAACTGCATGATCGTACGGCATAAAGTCCGTCGGTCACGCCATGCGAGGAGAGCGAATGAATCATTATCAGGAAGGGCGCATTACCATTATCGCCTTGAGTCAGCGGTGGGGATTTTCCCGCCGCACCATCGAACGCAAAATTCATAAGAAGGAAATCCCCCAGCCCCATTCCTTTTTGGGCCATCGGGTATGGCCATTGGAAATCATCCAAGCCTTTGAACGGAAACACTTCGGCAGGGAGATCGAATGAACGAAATTTCCATTCGTAAAAGAATGCGCCGTCGCAACGGCGTGCTCCGTATCTCGAAAAACTATTATCTTTTTTGGAGGGATGCCGAAGGAAGGGAACAATCCCTAAACCTCAATGTCCCCGAGAAGGTCTCAGCACAGCAAAAGGCTTTGGACATTCTTCGAAAGCGGAACCGCCAGGATGCCGGGCTTGAACCGACCGACGATGAAGTTTCCACCGCACAGAAAGCCATTGCGGACCATATTGCCCATTACCTGACGTATTTGTCGGAAAGGAAGCGGAACCCCGTCTATCAAGCTGACTCGAAACGGGACTTGGAGCAAGGCACGGCGGCGTGCGGATTTCGGCGGTTGCTCGACATCAAGCCGGAACCTTTGGTCCGTTGGCTGCAAGGCCAAAGCCATCTCTCCGACCGGAGCCTCATCAATAAGGTCAAGCATTGGCAGATGCTCACGAGCTGGGCGGTGAAGCAAAATTATCTATCGAAGAATCCGCTCTTGGCGCTAACCGCTCCCAGGGGCCAAGGGGTCAAGCATCCTCGCCGCTCCCTGACCTTCGATGAACTGACTCGTCTCTGCGCGGTGGCTCCCCCGGAGCGTGCTTTGTCCTATAAAATTAGCTTTGGCCTAGGAGCCCGTCGGAACGAGATCAAGCATCTCCGCTGGCGTCACTTCCACCTCGATGCCGCCACTCCCCGCCTCGCCATCCCCGCAGAAATCGCAAAAAATAGGAAGTTTGAGCCAACGACAATTCATCCTGAGTTTGCGGACGAACTCCGGGAGCTGGCCGGGAAGCCGGATGAAAAAGTCGTGCGGGCGGTCCCGATGGTCGAAACTCTGAAAAAAGATTTGAAGGCGGCTGGCATCCCTTATCGGGACGAGCATGGACGTTACGTCGATTTTCATGCTTTCCGGGGGACGTTTATCACCCTCATGCAGGAAAATGGAGCTACCCCCTACCAAGCCCAGCTATCGGCTCGCCATAGCAGCGCTCGGATGACCGAGGGTTACACGGATATTTCACTCCTGGAGAAGCCAGCGGCTCAGTTTAAACCTTACGTCCCCCTCCTCAAAAACACCGAGAAGGGGGGTGGGACTGCAAAAGGGACTGCAAAAATGACCGCAGAAGGTCAAAAGGTGGCTCAGGATGTCGCACCGACTCAGAAGCCAAGTCCTCTTCCGATCCCTGTAAATATCGGACTCGGACGTGTTTTTCCGCAAAATGTCGCAGAATGCGAGGGGGTGGGCAGAACAGGATTCGAACCTGTGAAGGCGTAAGCCAGCAGATTTACAGTCTGCCCCGGTTGGCCACTTCGGTATCTGCCCAATGCCAAATGGTAGGAGCGGTTCAGGCTATCGGCTTCGGGGACGGGGTCAATTCTCTTTTCTTTGGGGGTTTGCCGGGCGGGGCCTTGGTTTGACAACGGTCGAAATAAGGATAGGTTCTCCCGAAGCTTATCCGTGAGCACTTCTTTCCGCGAGTTTACCGCGTCCCCCCGCAAGAGTTGGTCGGCTGTTCCCGATGCCGACTGGAATGATTGGAGTTGGCAATTGCGCAACCGCGTGACGACGCTGCGCCAGATCGAGGAGCGGATTGCGCTGACCCCCTCGGAACGGCTGGGGATCACGGAGGCGGCGGTGCGCAAGCTGGCGATGGCGGTGACGCCTCATTTTTTCAACCTGATCGACGGGGATGACCCGAATTGCCCGATCCGCCGCCAGGTGATCCCGCGGGCGGAGGAGATGGAGTATGCGGCGCATGAGCTTTCCGATCCGTGCGGGGAGGACAAGGATATGGTGGCGCCGGGGCTGGTGCACCGTTATCCGGACCGGGTGCTTTTCCTGATCACGGACCGCTGCGCGGCCTATTGCCGCTATTGTACGCGGAGCCGGATCGTCAGCGGGGTGGGGGAGCAGGAGTTAGAGGTCGATTTCGACGAGGCGATCGCTTATCTGGAGAAGCATACGGAGGTGCGGGATGTGCTGCTTTCGGGGGGCGATCCGCTGCTGTTCTCGGACCAGAAGCTGGGGGCGCTGTTGCGGCGGTTGCGGGCGATTCCGCATATCGAGATCGTGCGGCTGGGCTCGCGGGTGCCGGTGTTCCTGCCGCAGCGGATCACGCCGGAGCTCTGCGCGATGTTGCGGGAGTTCCATCCGCTCTGGATCAATATCCATACGAATCATCCGCGCGAGTTGACGACGGAGGTGCGGGAGGCGCTGGGCCGGTTGAGCGACGCGGGGATTCCGCTGGGGAATCAGGCGGTTTTGCTCAAGGGGGTGAACGACGAGGCGGAGACGCTGAAGGTTCTTTTCCAGAAGCTGATCCGGGCGCGGGTCCGGCCCTATTATCTTTATCAGTGCGACCAGATCCAGGGGACGAATCACTTGCGGGTGCCGATCGCGCGGGGGCTGGAACTGATGGCGCAGGTGCGGGGGTTCACGACGGGCTTTGCGGTGCCGCAATATGTGGTCGATGGCCCGGGCGGCGGGGGGAAGATTCCGCTCAATCCGGAATATATCGTGGCGCATACGGCGGACAGTGTGATTTTGCGCAATTATAAGGGCGATATTTACGAGTATGTGGAGGGGGCGGCAGCCAAGGCCAAGGCCGCCCAGACGGCGCCCCGTTATCACGACGAGCTAGTGCAGAGTTGAGCGGTCTCGGTCTGCCCGCGCGAATTGCGCGACCCAGAGGGTTACGGGCCTCTTTTTTCCGCTTTTTCCGACTTCCGATTCTAAATCGAGGGCCCGCTGGCCATGATGCCGCGCTTGAGGGAGGCGAGTTCCTCGCTGGTGGAACGGAGACGCTCGGTGAGGAGTTGGGCCAGGGATTTATAGAGGATGGCGTGGATGATGGCCCGATCGACGGCGGGGAGGGCATCGACGTAGGAGGCGTCGATGGTGAGGCAGGTGGTGGGGGCCAGGGCGACGGCGGTGGCGGAGCGGGGGAGGAGATCGATCATCGCGAATTCGCCGAAGATGTCTCCGGTCTGGCGCAGCCAGGCGACGACGGCGTCGTATTTGGTGATCTTGACCTCGCCCGCCAGGAGGATGAAGAGGTGGGATTCGCAGGCGCCCTCGACGATGATTTTCTCTCCTGTTTCGTAGGAGATCACCTTGCTCATCCGGAAGATGCTTTGCAGGTGCCGGTCGTCGATTTCGCGGAGGAAGGAGATGCCGTGGAGGGTGTCGAGGATGCCGCTGGCAGTCTCGACAAAGGGGGTTTCCTGCATGGCGTTCTAAAGGGAAGCGAAAAGAAAGGGGGGCGTCTATGCTATTCCCCCCCTCCCGGCGGATGGATCAGGCGGGGACGGTGGCAGAACTCATGATGCCGCGCTTGAGGGAGGCGAGCTCCTCGCTGGTGGAGCGGAGCCGCTCGGTGACGATCTGGGCCAGGGATTTGTAGAGGATGGCGTAGATGACCGCCTGGTCGGCGGGCGGGAGGCTGTCGAAGTAGGCGGCGTCCATGGCCAGGCAGGTGGTCGGGGTGAGGGCGGTGGCGGTGGCGGAGCGGGGCATGTAATCGATGATGGCGAGTTCGCCGAAGATATCGCCGGTCTGATGGAGCCAGGCGACGACGGTGTCGTATTTGGTGATGGTCACCTCGCCGGAGAGGAGGATGTAGAGGTAGGACTCGCAGGCGCCCTCGACGATGA
>OUNK011150632.1_pt1 | contig 24640 bp, 14 predicted proteins | sample 1755341 | NCBI WGS metagenome assembly OUNK01 (sample SAMEA3914788, study PRJEB12502) | metagenome | biome: forest; material: soil | place: Canada | collected 2011-07-03 | depth 0.1 m | reverse complement strand
GTCTCGCCGTACTTGCGATAGCTATTCAGCTTGTCGGTCGCGCAAGGCGCAATCGTACCGTTCGCGTCATTCACCGCTGTGGAACAATTGGCCTCTGTAATCCAGCCGCTGGATCCGTTGGAGCCGGTGGCAAGCCCGGTTGTATCGTTCGGATTGTCGTTCGCATAATACTGTGCGTTGTAATAGCTGTAGGTGTAAGGCTTCACATCCAACAGCCAGTTGTGGCTCAGCGAGGTATGAATACCTACATACTCGAAGTCTGTCGGCACGGTATTCCGGTTGTATTTCTGATAGAAAGCGCTGGTCGAATCGTTGTTCTCCATCATGTAATTCCACCCGTAGGTGGCTATCTGCGCCCGGTAGGGATCGTTGTTTTCCGCATTGCTGAAGAGGCGGATGACCCCGCTGTATCCGGTGATGGTGGTGCGATCCGACGGCGTGTAGACGACCTTAATATCTCCGCCATTTTGTACCACATCATTGAAGGTTTGGAAGCCATCGGTGGTCATGCGGTGTACGTCGAGCGATAGAGCGAGGTTTTTGTGCGGGCCGAGCCTGCCCGAGTTGTACTGGCCGTCGAGCAGCAACGTGTTAAATGATCCGGAGGAAACGTCTGCGAGGATGGACTGCTCTGACGGGATGACGGGAGAGAGCAGATTGATCGACCCGCCATAGGTCGCTTGCCCGATGGTCGCTGCCGTGCCGGGGCTGCGGTCGAAGTCCACACTGCCGATCCACACGCCGGGGAAGAATACCCAGGAGTGGTGAGTGGGATTATTGCTGTCGTTGAAGGGGATGCCGTCCCAGGTAATGTTGAAATCGCCATCCTGAAAGCCGCGATAATAGATTGTGCCCTGCCCGAGGCCGACGCCATTGGTGTTGTAGGTGATGGTGCCGGGGGCAATGCTGACGATCTCGGAGTAATCGGTCGTCGGTGGCGTGAACTGCCTGATGAACTCGCCGCTGATCTCGGATTTGGGCTCTACCGTGTCGAGCGAGCTCTGCGAGAGAGCGTGCTCGCTGGCGATCGAATCGCCAGCAACTGCTTCGACCACTACATTCTGCGAAACCGAGCCAATCTTGAGATCCACCGGGATCTCTTGCACCTGCCCCGCGCTCACCGCAATCCCGCTCTTGGTTAGAGCCTGAAATCCGGGGGCGGTCACGGTGAGGTCATACTTGCCAGGGGTCAGATTGGTCACCGCAAAGTGCCCTTGCCCATCCGTAACCAACTGCTGGCTGACATCGTTCTGCTCGCCTTTGAGAGCGACAGCTGCCTTCTGGATGGCCGATCCATGAATATCGACTACGGTTCCGGTGACCGATCCTCCCGCCGCCGACTGCGCGACCGAGGACTTCGACGCCATGATGAAAACCAGTGCAGCGATACTGATTGCAATTGTCTTGCACCAGCGTTTCGAATACATTTTCACTATTTCCTCCACAAAATCACTGCAAGGGGCCTGCAAGCTGGAAGTTATTTGGCGTTCGTAAATTCTTTGTTACAGTCCGCCGTGGCGCGCGATGCTCTTCCCCTGGAGTGTGGTTATTGAGCACCGCCGCAAGTACTGAAAAATGGAGTGAAGGGCGCAAAAATGCCGAAATTACCGGGAATTTGCTTCCGTTCGATAACCTCCAGCCAGCCACGACCCCGGATAGGCGAGGCGCTATCGCACCCTCCTTCAACCTTAAGAAAATTAAGAATCTCTTCAGATACGTTTCAGGTCGGCAGCCAGCGACGGCAAACAGCGACGGCAAACAGCGACGGCAAACAGCCTGTCGTTGGGTCTCTTCTCTGCGCCCGCACAAGCCCAGGGTCATCTCCGCAAACGCGACCGTGGTTATCATCCGGCACACCGAGAAGTCACCCGCCTCGGGCAGAAGCCCACACCCCAGTGCTTTGCCCACGCCCCTTGCATGCGGGCGTTGATTCGAAAGGCAGTATGCGCCCCAGGCTCACGCTCGAGCCCTTGAGCTATACCCTTCACCTTCAACACGCAAATCACCACGGACGAGCCACAACAGCTGGTCGCATCTCTCGACTCCAGCGCGCGCGGCGACCACATCCTCATCGCTTGGTGGCACGGCAAGATCCACGCCTTGCGGCAGGCCCTGGGGCGGATCCGAGGCAGCTTTACCATCCAAACAATGGCCTGATGTGGTCTTCGACTGGATGATCCTGCGCCGCTACGATTCTGGGGCCACCTGCAATCGCAGAAACTCTTTCATGAACCTGACCCGCCGCCCTAAAACGACTCGTATCCAGCTCCTCAGCCGATTCCGCGTGAGACCCGCCTACAAGCGGGTCTCATGCGGCAATCGCTCAGATCGGGGCGAAAGGTCGAGGCTGCTGCTAACCCACAAGTTCAAGCGAACGCAGCGGATGCTCTCCGATGGCCACCGGAAACCGGATCCTGAAGATCGAGCCCCGCTGGGGCGTGCTCTCAACGCTAAGTTCGGCGCGATGGGCGTCGGCGATCCAGCGTGCGATCGAGAGCCCCAGTCCGCACCCCGCCTCCGCCTTGCGTTCCCGCAAATCCGCCTGATAGAAGCGCTCGAAGATCTGCTCCCGTTCATCCCTCGACATACCGATCCCGGTATCGCGCACCTGCATGATGACATCGTGCCCACTCGGGAAAACTTCGGCGTGAATCTCTCCATGCTCGGGCGTGTACTTGATCGCATTGTCGAGCAAGATGCCCAGCAGTCTCTGCAGCAACAAGCGATCGCCGTCGATATACAACGGCTCGCCCGGAAGTTGCCAATCGAGCAGAATCCCGCTCGACTCCGCCAGATCTTCCACCCTCCGGCAGCCACTCACCACAAGATCGCAGAGATCGATCCGCTGGAACGACACCTCCTGGATGAAGTTGTCGCTAAGCGCGAGGGACAACAATGCGTCGAGCAGCGTCGCCGCGGTCCGGCACTCGGTTGCGATCCGGTTCAGATCTTCGCGGTATTCCTGCTCGCTGTGATGGCGATGGAGAGAAAGCTGCGCCGTCGCCAGTATCACCGTGATCGAAGTGCGCAGGTCATGGGAGACATCGGCCGAAAACTGGCTGAGCCGGGAAACCGCAGCCTCCAGGCGGCCCAGCAGCTGATTCCAGGCCTCGGCCAGTTGCTGCACTTCATCCTTCGCGGGCGGAACCGGGAGACGCGCCGACAGATTGCCGATCCCGATCCCTACTGCGGCCCGGGTCATGCGGTCCACCGGCGCCATCGCTCCCCGGCTGAGAAAGTACCCAGCCAGAGATGAGAGCAGCAATAGCCCCGGCAACAGAAAGAGCACCGCGTCCCGGTAGGTACGCAGGATATCGAATTCTTCGTCCATCAATCCCCCGACGTGCAAAACGACCGGAGATCCGTTCACCAGGATCGTATGGCACATCACCAGCGCTGGTTCGTCCTCCAACTGCACCATGTGAAATGAGCGCTGATGGCAGTTGACAGGCTTCGACGAAACCCAGTCGGCGCTGTTGGGATCGTCCGGGAAGAGCAGGTTGCCGTCCAGTCTGCGCAGTTGGAAAAGATTGCCTTCATGCGTGACGAGCGCATAATCCCGCAGTTGTGCATCGAGGGAACCCGTCACGTGCTGCATCTGGTTGTCTTCGAGCAATCGGATCAGCCGAGCTTCACGCCCCAGCAGATGGGTCTTCTTCTCCTGCTGCAGCGCATAGTCCAGCACGCCGTACGAGGTGATGCCGAATAATAGGGCGCCGGCAAAGGTCACCAACAGGTACCATAACGTCAGCTTGGCTCGTATAGGCAGGGCACGCATTAGTTGTTGACCACGAAAGTGTATCCTGTCCCGTGGATCGTACGTATCAGCGGCTTACTCTCCGATCGGTCTTCCAGTTTGTTTCTCAAATTGTGGATGTAGACGTCGAGGGTATTTTCCTTCACCTCGGAGCCGCTTCCCCAGCCGGCGTCCACCAGTTCTTCTCGTGAGGTCACCAGCCCGCCTCGCCGCATCAACACTTCCAGTAGCTCCACCTGCTTGCGGGTCAGAAATATCTGTTTGCCATTGCGAATGACCAGACGTCGGCCGCAGTCGAGCGTTACCCCGCCCACTTGCAACATCTTCGGTTCCAAGGCGTGCGCTCGGCGCGCAATTGCGCTCACCCGCGCCAACAGGATCTCCAGAAGAAACGGTTTGACCAGATAATCGTCCGCGCCCAGGTCGAAGGCCTCCAGCACCTTCGGCACCGCATCCACGGCCGTCAGCATCAGGATCGGCGTCATGCAGCGGCGGGAGCGCACGTTCTCCAGCACTGCGAGGCCATCCATACCCGGCAACAAAATATCGAGCAGTGCGACATCGTACTCGCCGGCCAGCATCATCTCCGCGCCCTCTGAGCCGTTATGCGTGACCGCGACTTGGTGGCCGTCCTCGCGTAGACCGCGTTCCACCAAACCCGCAATGCGTTTGTCATCTTCGATCAGCAGTACGTTCATCAGGGTTGCCGCAAAGACTACCGAAACTACATTGCGGGGAGATGAAGATTTTGTATTGAATATCGGCGGAGCTGAGTCCCCGCGATCATGGCCGAATTACCCACTGAGATCCGACCGCCCGCGCAACGTTTACCTCTGACGGCAGCTATGTTCCAATGCCGTCGCCTCAACCACGTCTCAAGAGGCGACTGGAGAGACGGCCCCAATCAGGTCTGTTATGAACTGGGGATCGATGTGATCGCCGGGGAGTGGAGACCTGCGAAGAGTACGGCTGAGATCTATTCCAGGACTGTTTGCACGACCTGAATACGAGATGCTCTTGTTTCAAAAGACTTGCGCCCGTATTCCCTCTGGCGCATCCTCAAATGGGTGGTGGATCAATTCAAAAACGGATGAGCCGTGCAGGCGCGTGTGATGCCAGATAACGGTTCCTTGTCTTGTCGCGCAGTCTGAGCTAACGAAGGATGGACGGGGTGGCTGGAAAAAAGTTCGATTGCGAGAGCAGCTCATGCCTGAGCGATGACCTGGGTCCTTCCACGGATCACCTCGCCAATGGCCGCCCGCATCGGGTTCGCACGGCACATCGTTCTTAGCGATAACAGTCCGCCCCAATAAGACGGCGGGCGAACTCTTGTCGATTGGTTGTCTTGTCGTAGACGGCTAGTCGTTGACGTGGAAGACCAGCAGCCCGGAGCCGTCGATCGTGGTCTTCGGGTGGATGACGTACAGTTGGTGCACCGAAGGCACATAGGTTGAGGTCTTGCCGCCGTTGGTTGGGATGTCATCCATTACGGTGTAGGTGTCGGGGGTGTCCTGGTGGATGACGTTGAGGCCCTGGCTGCCGCTGATGTATAGCCGCTTCATGATCGGATCGAAGTTCATGTCGTCGTTCACATCGATGATCGACATCTGCGTGATCTCCTTGCCATCCTCGTCGAACACATAGAGGATGCCAGGCGCGCGGCCGGCGACCAAGACGCGCTTACTCTTGGGATCGACAATCAGCGACGTGTTACGGTTCATGCCATCCGCAGTGAAGGTCTTAATCATCTGCTTGGTATTGAGATCGAAGATACCTACCTCGTGGTGGTCGCGCATGTTCACGAACAGGCGGTGGGTATTGTTGTCGATGCCCATCGCCTCGACGTTGTTGGTCGCAACGTTGATGTCACCGATAAGCTTGTTCTGGTCAACCGAGTAGATCGAGATCTTCGAAGTCTCCATGCTGGCCGAGATGCCGCCGTTGCCCACGTAGTAGAGACGGTTGGCGGCATCATAGTAGCCGGCGTCCGGGGAGTCGCCATGGGTCGTCGCCGAGCCGTCGATCAGCTGGATGCGATCGATGCGGTGATAGTCCTCGGCCGAGACCAGGATCAGCGCGGAGTCGCCGCCGTCAGCCACCAACAGTTCGTCCTTCTCCGGAACAAACGCCAGCGAGTGCGGCGTCTTGAAGCCGGAGATGCTCTTCAAATGCTCACCGCTCTTCAGATCGAACATCTCGACGGAGTGATTCACCTCAGCCGAAACGAATAGGTGCCCGCGCTTCAGGTCGACCGCAAAGTGATCGAAATCGCCGGCGGGGACGTTGGGCACCGAAATGTTATGGATCAGCGTCACCGGCTGGTGCGGAAGCCTGTCTGCCGCCATGGCGGAGTGCGTCGAGAAAGCGAGCGAGCCGAGCAGAACTGCGGAGGCAAAATGCAACGTAGACTTCATTGAAAAACCATTCCCTTTCGGATTGCTGCTGCGGTTGTGGCTGCGTTGATACTAGCGGCCAAAGCTTATGCCTTCCTGAATACGTAAGCAGAAAGGACTAAATGGAAGGCGCTCTTTCCCTGGATTCCGGAGCACCCTGTCGGTTAGAAGTTGGAGCGTGCGGCGAACTGCAGCTCGCGATTCGTACCGGCACCAGTGGTGCCTGAGTTCAGCACCGAGGTGGTGATGCCGAAGCTCGACGCCGAGCAGAAGTTGCCGTTTGCCAGACCCCACGGTGGTCGGTTGAATACATTGAAGGCCTCCGCGCGCAGATTCAGCGTGGTCCTGATCCCACCGCGCGCTCTGCGCCACCCAGTGCAGAGCGCGCTTCTTCCGACTACTACCCGGCAGTCCCAGATGCCGCCGCGTCTCCTCCCACGCTGCAGCCAGATCCCGCTGGAAGCGCGGATTGTCCATCACGTACCCGAAGATCGTGTACACCAGCCCACGGCTCGCCCCCGTGTCCTTCCTCCAGTGGAACACTTGCGAGCAGATGGAGGTCCTTCGCGTCCAGGAACTCGCACGACGAAGCGCCGGCATCGTTCACCGCCAGCTCACCCTTATCCTCGAGCATGGCAATCTTGCGCGGCGACTTCACCACCCCACGTGCGCTCAGCAGATGCTCGCCTGTGCGCAGGTCGAAGACCTCGATCGAGCCATATACCTCGGCCTCCACGTACAGGCGGTTGTTCTTGCGGTCTACCGCGAAGTGGTCGAAATCGCCGCCGGTTATCGCCGGAAGCGGGGTTGTATTAGGCAACCACATCGGCGACATATTCGCGGCATACAAGCTCGATACCTACAGGAGATAAGACGCTGCAACCGTGAAAATCGCTTCATGGTATTGCCTTAATCAACTTGGGCGAGTTCTTCATCTGGAATGGCCCGCTCCGTGAAAGGAGGTGACATCGCCAGCATAGAGGCAGCGTCTTAAGTTCCCCTTAAGAGGGAAGACTCGCACGACGCAGTTGTCCGTGGTCGAGAACTCAGTGCTGGGGCACCGGCAGCGACGTATTGCTGGGCTGAGGCGGTTCGCCAATGCCGATCTCCATCGAGGTGTTTTTGGGAAACACGATGTTTCGCCCGCGCCCAAGAAAGTTGGAGTAGATGGATCGGCCGCCGCCATAGGCGCTCATTACGATACCGAGGTTGTGCGAGCGAACGATCAGACCGATGCCGATCCCGACCAACTTGAAGGACGTAGCTCCTCCGGCGACGGGGCCGCCTTCACCGACATCATCCCGGCCGCCGCTTCCGATCAGCGCGAGGCTCACCGATACACCCGTCGAAAGGTATCGGGATGGGGGGGCCGTCGCCTGCGCACCGCCCTCAGCATCGAGTTTTACGTTCTCGCCGGCACCCGATTCGATGCCCTGCAAAGTTGTATCAATTTGTTCCGCGGATCCGTCGGGAAGCACTACTTCGTGGAACGTGATCCTGAGTTGTCCATTGTGGTGAAGGCGGCGCGCGGGGTGTACCTGGAGAACGGAGCCCCGCAAGCGGGTGCCCTGCGGAAGGATGAGTTGATCCTTATCAAATAGTGGCTGGGTGAGGAGAGCTTCGACCGTTTCGCCCTGCTTTGTTGTTGCGGAACTGAGCGGCGTCACGAGCTGTGCCTGGACCAGACTTCCCGGAGGAGGCGGCGTTCCGATCTTGGACTCTGCATCTGCCTGAAGCACCTCGCTTCCGAATTCAAGTGGGTCCCGAAGCTCAGCGAAGTAGAGCGTTCCAGCATCGACATACTGAGGATGTATTGGAAGCTGTGCCATCCCATAGCGCAAGGCACGATGCAGCTTGCCAGGTTCCTGTACCTGCTTCAGCGCACTTTGCCATCGCTGTTTTACCTGGTCCATCTTCTGTCCGGCTGCATCTTTCACCGCACTCTTCTTCTTGTCGCGCTCGCCTGCGCTCACGAGCCGAATGACCTGTCCGGAGCCGGCCCCGACAGTTGTAGTCAGCCTTCTGTGGGTCCCGTCCGCGAAGGTCAGGTCATCGAACGCAACTTGGAACTGATGAGCTGGAGTGAAGTCCGCATTGAGCAACGCGATCGTTCGCTTCTTCGCGGGGATGGCCTCGATAGCCACGATGCGGCCGGTCGCTTCAGTACCGACCGGAATGACGAGATGGTCAAAAACATAGATCGGCTGCATGACCCGGCCTCGGATAATCTGGCCAACCTTCTTGAGTCGCACTTCTTTGTCGAGAGCAATTTGGATGGGTGTCCCAGCCGGAATGGTGAGCGCGAGCGTCTTGGAATTCGATAAGTTGCTCGAGACCGCCTGTGCGCGAAGAAGCGCTGGGCTAAGCAAGAGAATCCCTGCAAGCAGGTGGCGACCGAGATAATTGAAGGTGCTGACTCGAACGTTCAAGCACCAAGCTTACGACCCGAACCTTAAATTCAGCTGAAGTGAATCAAGCTAAAGGCACGAATTACTGGGTAGTTAAATTCTCCAGTCATGTTCGCGTATTCTGTCAGCACTGTGAGAGTGTCTTTCTTTTCTCCCGACTGCAATCTCCTCCGAGTAGGTTCGCTCGTATGTCAGCTTGCGCTGGTTTGGCCAATTCCATTGGCCCGTGCGCAATCTTCGAACCAACCGGCGGCAACGCAACGCCCCGCAACAGCGCAGACAGAAGGCAGGAGCGCGCATGGGACGTACACGCTCCGGCAAGACGTCAACGAAGTTGTGCTGAACTGCACGGTCCTCGACGACAAAGGACATCTCGTCAACGGCCTTGATAAAAGCAATTTCAAGGTTACAGAAGGAAAGGTTGCACAAACCCTGATTGCGCTGATGCATCAGGATGTACCGGTGTCGATGGGAGTTCTCATTGATAGCTCGGGATCCATGCAGGATAAGCGGCAGGCGGTGAACGAAGCCGCCTTGGATCTGGTGAAGGCTTCGAATCCTGATGACGAAGCCTTCATCGTGAACTTCTCCGACCGAGCCCACGTTGCCCAGGACTTTACGGCCGATATCCCGACGCTGAGTGATGGCCTCAAACGCAGTTCCGGCTCCTCGGGGGGCACCGCGCTCTATGACGCGGTGGCGAGTTCCGCGGACCGGATGGCGAAAACGGCAACTCGTCCCAAGCAGGTGCTTATCCTCGTTACAGATGGCGAGGATAACGCTTCATCCCTCTCGCTGGAGCAAGCGGTTCAACACATCCAGAATCTGAACGGCCCTATCGTCTATTCCATCGGCCTTCTCTACGATACCAAGGGAGGCGAGGCGCGCAACGCGAAGCATGCACTGGAAGCGCTCTCCGATGAGACAGGCGGAGTCGCCTACTTTCCCCATTCGATCGCCGATGTGGATGCCATCGCCGCCGAGGTCGCCCGCGATATCAGAAATCAATACACGCTTGCGTATCGACCGTCGAATGTGCCCGCCGTCAGCGAGTACCGCGCCGTGCACGTCGAAGCTCACGCGCACGGCACAGGCAAACTCACGGTTCGTACGAGGAGGGGCTATCGCACTGGTCCACTTTCTTCAACGCCGTCAGGCGCTCGGAGCAAGCAATAACGGGAGCGGTCGATACATTTCAGAATGTCTGAGTCCCCTTGCGCACTCCCTCAAAGGGCCAATGCACAGGGGGGTGCTCAGACGTCAATCTGGCGCCGACGTGGATACACAGTAATGCCGGCGATGCGGTTTCACGATCAGTAGGTGATGCGGAGAGAGAACTCGAGCACGCGAGGAGTTCCAGTGCCGACGAGCCCCGCGGAGTTGACCGTCGAGGTGATCGCCCCGAAGCTCGAAGGGACGATCATCGTGCGCTGTCCGGCGCTGTTGCCCACGCTGAGGGTTGCGGAGGGTTGGCCGTACTGTGCCCGATTGACGATATTGAAGGCCTCGGTACGGAAGATAACGCTGTTGCGCTCATTGATGTGGAAGGTCTTCTGTACGGCAGAGTCATCCTGCCAAAGCGGCGGACCGGTAACCGGGTTGCGGGAGGCATTGCCCCAGGTTCCAACGGCCGGTAGCAAGAAGACAGCCGGATTGATCCAGTGTCCGATGCCCTTGTTGGCGGGGTAGAGCGTGACACCGGGGACGCGGTTGGGACGCTGATCGACGTTGTTGCCATCTGGCAGTTCGCTGCTGTTGCGGCTCAGATAGACGTCCACCGGAAGACCGGCGCGGCCGCTGAGGAGAGAGTCAATCGACCAACCGCCGGCGAACAGATCGTCAAACTTGGAGCTGTTGAGGAAGCGGCCATTGCGACCGAAGGGGAGATCATAGACAGCGCTGACGGTTCCGCTGTGGCGCGCGTCGTAGTCACTGCTGGCGTACTCGCAGCGGAAGCACGCGACGTTCTGCGCCGCATCCGCATCGCCCGCACCGACTGATCCGTCGTTGAGCGCGTGCGAGAACATGTAGTTGCCGGCGAAGAAAAGACCGTTGTGGAAGCGCCGATTGACACTGACCACCAGGGCATTGAAGGTCGACTCGCCCTCGTTGTACTTGGTGTCGATCTCGCTGGGATACTGCGGGAGCGGGCGGGTGTTCGTCACCGGGTTGATGAGATTGGTGTAGGAGCGGCGGAAGAGGTGCACGCCGTGCGCTCCAAGATAGGTGAGCGTCAGCGAGGTCTGTCCAGGGAGGGCCTGCTGCACCGACGCGGTCCACTGCTCGACGTAGGAATCGGGGTGATGGCGGGCCATGGAGCGTGGAGTCAGCGCCAGGCCCGTGGAAGGAGTCAACGAGGGAGGTACGGGATAAGAGTACTGCACGGTCGCTCCGTTCGACTGCACACCGCTGGTGAGCAGCGTCGACGGCTCGGTGTTGACTACCGGGCTGTCTTCGTCGCCGAGCTGATCTTCGCCGTGATAGGTACCGAAGCCTGCCCGGAAGACGGTGTTTCCGTGGAGCGAGAGAGGGGCGTAGGCGGCGGAGAGACGCGGATCGAAGCTGAGGAAGTTGGTGTGATAGAAGGCCGTGCCCATGCCGCAGTAACCGCCACAGTCGGCGATGTCGAAGGGATCTTCGTTGCCATGCATCTCGGTGAAGGGTGAGAAGAAGTTGTAGCGCAGGCCGTAGTTGAGGGTGAGTGCCTGATCGACCTTCCACTCATCCTGCGCGTAGCCGGCGGCGTGGATCTTATGCATGCCCTTGTCGGGCAGTGCGGCCGTGGTCAGAAACGTGCTGAGCTGGTTGTTGAGGAAGGCGGTCTCGTTGAGGAAGGTGCCAGTGCCGTCGACCGAGTTCTGCTCGTTGAACCAGGGCAGTTCGTACTCCCCGCCGAACTTGAAGGTGTGAGCTCCCTTGGTCCAGGTCACGGTATCGTTTACGGACTGCGACTGACCGACCTGCTCCTTGGTGTAGTTCTCGAGCACCTCGGTGAAGCCGGTGATGGAGAAGTTGAACGGCAGGCCGGTCTGCTGGGCCTGATAGTAGACGTTGCGATTGAATCCGAGCTGAGCTTCGTTGATGATACGCGGGCTGAAGATGTGGGTCTCTTCGAGCACGAAGTTCTGCACTCGCGAGCTTATGGTAATGCCTTCGGCGAGCGCGTTGAGGGCGCTGGTCGAGACGCCGTCGTCGATGTTGTAGCGTGCGTATCCTGAGTCCTCCGCCGAGAAGCGGTGGTCGACGCGGACGGTGCCAGCGTTCTCGGTGTCGGGGCTGGGAACGACGCCGGTGTAGGTATCGACGTTAGGATCGGTGGTGGGCGCCTCTCCCACCGGAAATGCGTTGACGATGAAGGCGAGGCTGGGCTGCTGTGCGGCGACCTGAGCGCGGTATGCAGGGCTCGGAACAAATCCAGTTTGGGGAACGCCGCCGAGCTGCTGACGGAAGCCCTCGTAGTTGACAAAGAAAAAGGTGCGGTCTTTGATGATGGGTCCGCCGAGGCTGCCGCCGAATTGATTCAGTTGGAAGACGGGGATCTTGCTGGTGGTCTTGATCGGGCCGCGCGCGTCGAAATAGTTGTTGCGGAGGTAGTCGAAGATGCTGCCATGGAAGGCATTGGTTCCGGTCTTCGAGATCAGGCTGGTTTGGCCGCCCGCCGATCCGCCAGTGTCTACGGTGTACGCTCCGGAGTCCACCTTGAACTCGGCGATCGCCTCGGTGGAGAACTGTAGGCGCAATCCCGACTTGAGGGCGCCATGGAAGACGCCGCTCGCGTCGACTCCATCGAGCCGGAAGTTGTTATCATCGGTTCCGTTTCCGGCGAACCGAATGGTCGCCTGTGCACCGGATCCCGAGTCGATGGCTCCCGGCGCGAGCAGCTCGAGGTTGGTGATGTTGCGACCATTGAGCGGCAGCTGCGAGATCTGCACCGACTGCACGGTACCGCCAAACGTGGCATTGCTCTTGTCGAGCTCCGCTCCGCCGAGGTCGGCTTCGACGCCGACGGTCTGATCGATCGCACCGACCTCAAGCTTGGTGTTGATGGTGCGCACGTCGCCCGAGTGAAGATCGAGATCGGCGACCCGCGTGTCCTTGAAGCCATCATGACCGAAGACAACGGAGAAACGGCCGATGGGAAGCGAGGAAATCACAAACTGACCGTGCCCGTCGGTAGTGACCGAGCGCACCTGATTGGTGCCCGATTGGGTTACGGTTACGGTGACACCGGGAACAGCCGCTCCGGACGGATCGGTCACGGTGCCATTGATCTCGGTGCGGTCGATCTGAGCTCCTGCGGCCCCTGCGAAAAGAACGACAGCGAGGAACAAAAGGTATTTCGTCAACCGCTTCATTACAGAACCCCATTTTCCATGCAGCGTTTTGGACAAAGAGTGGCTATGACGAATGCAGGCATTCGCTCGATAGACATCCAGGACGTGCGAAAGCTCTGCCGGGCTAGTTTCCGGGCGTTGGCGCGAAGAGCGACTCCAGATTCGGAATTTTCTGCTCAACCTCCGCGCGGATGCTCTCTGCCTGATCTGCGGCGTCTTGCTCGCTGGCTGCATCGGTACAGGCGATCTCCATCACCAGGATTCCAATGCGACGACCTTGCGCGTCGAACATCGGCATCTTCATGTTGTAGAACTCGCCATCGGCGATACGCGGGCCGTAGGTCTTGCCACTCTTCACTGCGGCGAAGTCGCCCTCTGAGGTGTGAATGCCGACTCTCGTCGCGTTTCCATTAGCGACGAGAATCATGTCCTTGCCGCCGGGCGGAGTTACGTGTAGCCCAATGCGGCGCAGCAGCGGATGGTTCGACAGCGTCTCGAGCACAATCTCCTGCGCCGCCGGGGCGTGGACAGGCTCCTTCACATCGTCGAGCGGCGGCCTTGGCGTCGGGGTGTTGATGGGCTCATAGACGAGCACTCGTGCGTTTTGCGCGCCCGACTGCGGCACCGCAAGGAAGAGACGATTCAGTTCCGGAGCAAGCCGAGAGGTACGTCCATGCGGCCCCGAGGGAACTCTGCCGCGAGAGACATAGTGATCAAGATCGGCTTGTTCGAAGACATCGACCGCACCATCTCTGGAGGCGTAGAGCCGCCGCGTCGTCGGATCGAAGATCAAGTCGTCAATTCCCTGCCCGATGGGCAACGTCTGCAGTTCCTTGCCCGTGTTGCTGTCGAGGACGACGATCTGTCCGCTCCGGCAGCCGACGAACAGACGCTGCCGTTGCTCGTCAAGCGCCATAGCGACGTTTTGCTTGCCCATGGTGATCGGCCACTTCGCAAGAATTTTGTTGCGGAAGCGATCCACCACGATGACCTGGTTGGTCGCCTTGTCGTTGAGGTAGATATGCGGGCGATAGTTGTCGAGCGCCATCGCCTCGAGCGTGTCGCCTTCGATTCGCATATCGCCGAGCTTGCGATTCGCGGTGGTGTCGATCACACTCAGCATGGAGTAGGTCTGGCCGACGTCTCCGCCGCCGTTATCGACATAGAGGTACTGCCGCGAGATGTCGTAACCGATTGAGTCCGCATCCTTCAACAGTGGGATGCGCGCGATCTGCTTGAAGCTCTCGCCGTCGTACACCTTCATCGAGCCATCGCCACCGTCAGTGACATAGAGGCGGTCGACATCGGCGCGATACAACACCGCGTGCGGACGAACGACACCATCGATCTGCCGCAGCAGTTTGCCGCTGTCGAGATCAAAGACCAGGACCGCTTTGAGGTCTTCGGGAGTGACAAAGAGCCGGTGCCGCTTGGAGTCGATGCCAAAGTGATCAAAGCTGCCTTTCACCGTAGCGGGCATCTCCATCGTTTGCACCAGACGTAGCGGAGCCCCTGCATCTACGGGAACCGCGATGGAGCTCTGGCTGTAACTTGAGAGCGTCGACGACAGAACTGCGCACAACACAGCGATGCGAACACCATTCATTGGGAGGGTCCAGCGCTTTCGACATCAGGATCGTGGTTCTATGTCGCAAGCTTAAGGAGCGATTCCCGCATGAATCGTGACGCAGCAGTCAATTTCAAGAGAATCGAAACTCAGATTACATTCAGATTGCCGTAGGTGACCGCCGCATCACTCACGAAACCGAGAGCCACCCATGCGCGCGGAGCTAAGAAAATGGCCGCAGCCCCATCGGACCGCAGCCATCATTCAAACCGACAGCATCAAACCCAAGCCCTTCGGCCAAGTAGATCTAAAATTTAATGCGCACAGTCCACTGTATTCTTCGTGGCGGAAGCGCCGCGGTTGGTTGCCCAAAGAACGAAGACTGCACGTTGCCGACATAGGAAGTATAGTTTGTGCGGTTCGTGACATTGAACGCATCGACCGCCATCGAGAACACGGGTCCCTTCTCCTTGTTCTTGCGCTGTAGGGCGAGATCCCGGTTCCAGCGCAGATCGAGTTCCGCATTCCCGCCAGTCTGAAGCGCGTTTCGACTCACCCCCGCAGGACGGGCGTTCAACATTCCCGTATTGAATGTGTCTTTGCCCGAGGTCTCGGTGTACGGCGTTCCCGAATAGAGCTTCGCCGCAACTCCAAGATTGAGCCAGTGATCCTGGTTGATCGTGCCCAGCAGATTGAAGCGATGTCGCTGATCGAAATCCGCGCGTCCATACTCGCCGACCATTGAATACTGGTTTGCGGGGAACCAGAGGATGCCGCCGGTGTCGTTATTGGTGTGGCTGAAGGTGTACTGTCCCATGCCGGAGAACCAACGCCCGGCGCTGCCTTGCAGCGTGAGATCAAGCGCGTTGCCCACCTGCCTTCCTCGCGATTCAATCTGCCGCACCACGCCCAACGCAGGATTGGGGAACGTGGTGTAAGACGGCGACAGCGGCGCATTTACGTCGCGCGACCGAAACAGGTCGATGCCAAGCGTTCCGCGATAGGTCGCGGCGAGAGTCAGACCTTTGCCGAGCTGTCGCTCGGCACCTGCGCCGAAGTTGATGAAGTAGGGAAGATGGGTGTCGCTCGCTTGCTGGACGAGATTCGTCGGCAGCGTGTCGAGGTTTGTATTGGCGAGGTAGGGCACCGGAAAGGTCGGATTCAGCAGCGTGAACTGACGCACGATGACGCCGTTGTAGCGCGTGAGATCGGCCATCGGCTGCGATCCGGAGCGGTCGTAGAAGAGGCCTGCGCCGGAGCGAAGCACATTCTTGTGATCCCGTGTCGAGTACGCAGCCGACATGCGCGGCGCGAAGTCGTGAATGGACTTGAAGTACGTCTGCCAGTCGTAACGCAGCCCCAGAGACAGCTGAAGGTTCGGCTTAAGCGCGATCTGATCCTGAATGAAGCTTCCAATCTCATTCATCCAGAACACTGTGCGGCCGGGACCAGTCTGCTGCGTAAACGAATAGGGCGCATTCGCGGCGTACTCCGCGAGACTGGAGTAGCTGTACGTCCCAACGCGATCGGAACGGTCGTCCCAGGCGCGGCGGCTCAGGTTGGGAATATTAATTCCGAACTTGATGTAGTGCTGCCCGTGGCTCCAGCTGACAATATCGTTGATCTTGAGATTGTTCTCGGTCTCGAGCATATCGGCTTGCGCGCCGCCGCCTGTGAAGTTACCATCGACAACCAACTTTTGCGCCGCGAGCGCACTGTGGGTCGGGTCGTAGTCCTTCTCGAAGAACAGTTGGAGCTGGTTGAGCAGCGTCGGCGAGACGATGATCCGGTCGTTGAAGATCACGTCGTCCTCGCGTGCCTCAGCATTGACGCCGCTCTGCGCCAGCACCAGGCCGCCGACGCCCTGGTTCCGCGTAATCGTGTCGACTACGTTGTACTGCAGCGAGATGCGATGCGCAGGCGACATATCGCGAGACACCCGCGCGGCGATCTCGGTATCGTGAAGCGGGGTCGGCACGTTGCTCGTAACCAGGCCGGTGGGCGTGTCCGCGTACACGACAGACTGCAGGTTGTCCTCCTGGCGCGTCCCGGAGAGCAGGAACGTAGTTTTGCGATCGAAGTCGAGCGGCCCGGTGATCGAGCCCTCATAGATGCGTTTTTGCTCGAATGGCTTCGACAGCGCGAAGTAGTTCTTCGCATCGAACAGGGAGTCGCGATACGTGAAGTTGAGAGTGCCGTGTAGCTGGGACGTGCCCGGCTTGGTAATAATCTCGATGCGCCCCTTGCCTGGCCGGTTGGTTTCCGCACTATAGGGATCGTTGTTGATGTGCGCCTCGGCGATCGCAGATGCAGACACGCCCGTTCCCTTCATCTCGATTCCATCGACAACGATGCTGACTCCGCTCGTGGCTACGCCTACCTGATCAAGGAACGGAGTGAGCGCGGCGACGTAGTTTTGATCGAAGACAGGTACTTTTTCGAGCATCTTCGCGTCGGCCGATACTTGATCCTTATTGGACGCGGGATCGAGCTCTACATGTGTCTCGGGCGGCGTTACCGTTACGTCCTGCGACACGGAGGCAGGCGTCAGCTGGATACGAAGGCTCGATTGCGCGACGGTTCCGATGTGCAGCGGCGCCTCGTACAGTTCGAAGCCATATTTGGCCGGTACCTCCAGCTCATAATCTCCCGGGGCGACGCGGAGCAGGTGGAAGTGGCCCTCCGCATCGGAGACCGCGGAACCTCCATCTACCGCTTGCCCACGCAGAGTCTGCAGTCGTAGGTCAACGTTCGGCACTGCGGCTCCGTCCGGATCTACGACCACGCCGTTCATACTGATCTGAGCCATCAAGCGAGGCGACCCCACCACCAAGACACTCAGCACAACAGCCCGCAAAGCACACCCGAAAGCAAATTCCATTCGGTGAGCGTATCCTGAGCAACCTGAATTTTTCCTGAGAGTGAGGTCCGTCTAAGATGAGATCTGGGACTCTTCCACAATCCGGGGAATCTCGGCGCACGGAAACGCCACTTTGAAGCAGGCACCCCTTCCAATCGCACTCTCCACCTGTATGGTGCCGTTGTGGAGCTCGACCAGACTCTTGGCGATCGATAGCCCCAGACCGGAACCCGCGTCACGCGGCGTGCGCGCAGTGTCCACCCGGAAAAAACGATCGAAGATACGATCTTGATCGGCCCGCGCAATCCCGATTCCGTTGTCCTCAACGCTAAAGCCGCAGCGCTGCTCCGACAGCCAGGTCGTGATCCAAATACTGCCGCCAGCCGGCGTATAGCGGATAGCATTGTCCACGACGATCAGCAACACACGTTCCACGATGGCCTGGTTTCCCTGCATAGGCACTAGCTGCTCGTGGGCGCTGAACTTCACTGTGATATCGCGCGAACTCGCTTGCGCCCGGGCACGCGGCAGGATTCCGCCGACCGATTCCCCTAATTCGAAGAGCTCCATGCGCACCTGCGCGTCCTCCACCCCCGCCCGCGCCAGCGTTAGGAGATCGGCGATCAGACGAGTCATGTAGTCGCTCTCGGAGAGGATGTCGGTGAGCCCTCGTTCCACGCGCGCAGGATCGGACGGCCCCATCAGCATCAGCTCCGCATTGGACCGGATCAGCGCAACCGGCGTTCGCAACTCGTGCGACGCGTCGGCGGTAAACTGCGCGATACGCTCATACGAGGCGGAGATGCGGTCCAGCATGTGGTTGATGGTGGACGAGAGGCGGTCCAGCTCGTCGCCCGTTCCGCGCAACTGCAGCCGTCTCGACAGACTGCGCGCATCGATGGAGTTCGCGGTCTCGGTGATCCGATGGATGGGAGAGAGGGCACGGCCGCTCATCCAATGGCCAGCGATCGCCGCCAGCAGCGCGGCAACCGGTGTACTCAGGACCAGAAGCCAGAGCAACCCCATCAAGAGCTGGTGATACTCCGTCTGGTCCACGGCCACCTGGATCAGGAATCGATATGGCCCAACCGTTGCAAATTGACTGATCGTGCGAAAGGACCGATCGTGGATCACGAGGCTTTGCTTGATAAGTTCGTCGCTCGCCGGAACCACCGGCATGATCGCCGCCATCGCATCTGTTTGATACACGATCGAGCGATCAGCATAGCTGACACGAAACATCTTTCCACGTGGCAGCAATGCGGAGTGCTCGCGCAGTTCCTCGTTCAGATTGTTCATCTCGTGCATGCCCAGCTTGTGCTGCAGGAATGCCGCCACGCCGCCGATCCCCGAGACCAGTTCGCGATCCGCCACCCTGCGCAAGCCCCACGATGCACCGAGGAAGACTCCAGTTGCCAGCAGCGTGAGAATGACCGACACCAGGGAGGCATACCAAATCGTGAGCCGCGTTCGAATTGTCACGGTCATAGGATCTCTTCCGCCGTCAAGCGATATCCGAAGCCGCGCACCGTATGAATCAGCTTGACGTCAAATGCTCCATCGATCTTCGAGCGAAGCTGCTTCATGAAGGCGTCGAGCGTGTTGTTCTCGACGGTATGTTCGTATCCCCAGACCGCGTTGATGATGGCATCACGTCGAAGCACTACGTTGGAATTCCGCATCATGAACTCCAGCAACAGGAACTCGGTCCGGGTCAGACTGATCGGCCGGCCGGCGCGCGACGCCCTATGGGTCAAGGGATCGAGCTCGAGATTCGCCACACGATAGAGCAGCTCAGCCGAGCTATGCCTCCTGCGCCCCAAGGCTCGCAGTCGCGCGAACAGCTCCTCAAACACAAACGGCTTGGTCAGATAATCGTCGACTCCGCTGTCGAGCCCCCGCACCACATCGCTGGTCGCGTCGCGCGCGGTCAGCATCAGGATCGGCGTCGAAACATGGGCGTCGCGCAGCGATCGGGCCACCGCAAACCCATCCATCCCCGGCAGCATAACATCGAGAAGGATCGATTCGAACGGATGGCTCCGTGCGATCTCGAGCCCTTCGGTTCCGGTTGCGGCAAGAAGGATCCGATGAGACTTCTTCTCCAGGGCATCCCGAAGCACCACCGCCATTCTCGGATCATCTTCGACGATCAGAATTCTCATGCTTCGACCTCTTAGCCAGGGAAACAGCTCTTCGATTGTACGAATGTCGTCTGAATTTCCGCTGAATTCTCTTTTCCATGGGTACTCCGGTGGCCGAACGCCCAGAGGTGCGGCCCTTCTGCGAACACAAGCGTGAAGCATATCTCCGGGTCGCGCATGAGGTCGGTGTTCTGTTCGCTGTTCTCGAGGTCGTCTTTGTAGGGTGGATCAACTCTCGAAAAAGTCGGCCAGCATGACACCGCTAACGCCCCCCCTTTCTAGCACCCGTTGAATTCAGAACCTGAAAAATGCGGGCGAGCTTGAGGACGGCGGTCCTAATTTCATTCTCGTGCACCGCGGCAAACCCTAGCTGCAGGCCCTCTTCAATAGACGTAGAGAAGCAGTAACGGCTGAGAGGCACGACGTCGATATTCTCCATCGCTGCTCTCTGTGCGACAATCTCGGCGGAAGTGTTATTGCGAAGCAATCCGATTGTCTGTACGCCGGCTTCGATATTCGAAAGCTCCAAATACTCTCCCAGGTACATGCGGCCACATTCAAGCAGAACGGACAGGCGTTCTCCGTAAGTTTTCCGCATTCGTCGAAGATGGCGTGCAAAGTGTCCCTGCTCGATGAAATCGCAGAGCACGGCTTGATCTAAAAGAGGGCAGTGCCGTGACGTCAGGGCCTTGGTACATGCGAAAACGTCAACCAGATTCAGCGGCAATATCAAATAGCCCAGCCTGAGGGACGGGAACAAAACTTTATTGAAGCTGCCTCCGAAAATTACCCTCCCCCCGCGATCCAGACCCTGCATCGCGGGAACAGGCCGACCGGAGAATCTGAATTCACTGTCGTAGTCATCTTCGAAGATCACTGTCTCATATTTGTGCGCCCATGCGAGCAGTTCCAATCGTCTCCGAAGACTCATGGTGGTTCCCATCGGAAATTGGTGACCGGGCGTCACATAGAGTAGACGGCAGTTCTGAAAATCACTTTCCTTCGGAGCAGCGCCCTCAGAATCGAGTGGCGCAGAGATCAGTTGCGCACCAGCGGCCCGGAATGCAGCATAAGCTCCCTGATAACCAGGATCTTCTACCAGCACTTTGTCACCCGGATCGACGAACAGGCGGGCTGTAAGATCCAATCCTTCTTGTATTCCGGAGACGATGGCGACTTGGTCTGCCACACAACTCACCCCACGAGAGCTGCGTGCATACCGTGCCACGGCTTCACGAAGGGGCAAGTATCCGAGAGGCCCGCAACCCAAAAGTGACTGGACCGACGCCTTTCGCAGTCTTCGTGCCGCAACCTCTGCCCACAACGTGGTCGGGAATAGGTCGAGTGCGGGAAGATTGGTGCGGAAAGCAGTGCTGGTTGGATGGACGTAATAGGAAAACGGACGTATTCGTGAAGCGAAGACGGAGAGGTGCTGCTGCTCTTGTATGGCTGCGTTAGCTTTTTTCTCCGCCGCTCTTTGGGACTGAAGCAGATGTTCAGGCAAGATCTTTGAAACGTAAGTTCCGGACCCTCTGCGGGCTTCGAGATATCCCTCAGCCTGCAACTCATCTATTGCCGCCAAGATTGTTCCGCGCGACAGGTGATACTGCCGAGCAAGATCGCGGCTCGCTGGAAGCCTTGAACCTGGACTAAGGTTACCGCTCAAGATTTCAAGGCGAATCGCGTTTCGCAGCCAATGAAAGGAAGGCACATCCTCAGGTTGGGGAGGAAGAATCAACTCGAAGGTGGAAGCTTGCCTGGTCATACGATCAATCACGTCCCTCTCGCCCTGAAAGTGGTCTAGTCGATATCTCGTAAGTGGGCCTTTTCAATACGACCACCTAAGCTCATTCTAAGACACGATTTTTGTATGGATCGAGAGGGTACGGCGACTTTCTCTCAAATAGGCTGTGGCTTCAGCGGAGGCAATTGTGAAAACACCTGGAATGTACTTCGTGCGTTTGAGAAGGGTTTCAATTGTTCTTCTTCTCTTCAGCGGGATTGGCTCATACGCAGTTGCAAATGACACATTCACTGCCGGACACGCTTCTCAGCAGCCTTCCACATCTGCTCCCGCCCCTCAGATTCCTCAATTGACACCAGAAACCATCGCGGATTTGCTCGTCGTGCACCAGAAATACCTTGAGGCAATTACAGCCTACCAAAAGATAAACCCAAAAACGGCGCGGATTTACAACAAAATCGGAGCCGCTTACGAGCACGCCTTGATGGACGACGATGCAAAGGCCAGCTTCGAGCGTGCACTCAAAACGGACCGGAAATTCGCGGAAGCTTACAACAATCTTGGCACCGTCTACTATCACCAGAAGGACTACGACAAGGCTGAGCGCCTCTACAAAAAAGCGATTAACCTGAACAAGTCGGATGCGGCGGTCTACAGCAATCTTGGAGCACTTTACCTTGCCCGCAATAAGTTCCGGGACGGTGCCGAAGCCTACCAGCGCGCTTTTATACTCGACTCCGATATCTTTCAGAAAATTGCTGAAACGGGCATCCCAAATAGCGAGTCGATGGTTGACCTTGCAAACATGAATTTCTGCTTTGCAAAAATCTACGCGCAGGCAGGGATGAACGATCTCGCTATCGAATATCTTCGAAAGTCCATTGTGGAAGGATTCCACGACAAAGTAGGCCTACAGCAGGATCAGGAATTCGCGGGTTTACGCGGGATGCCTGAGTTCCAGCAACTGATTTCCAGCGAGCGCAAGTGATAGTGCGCCGAGACGGCTTCCGTGCTTTCTATTGCTGACGTTCGCGCGCGGAGTGTTGACGCTGGCCGCACTCCCACGTGCGCGCGGCAATAGTCGGATCAATCCAAGGGCCGCGTGCCTGATATGGACATGAGTGGCACAAGCGACATGGGATATGAGGAGCCCCAGCATAGGGGCAACCGGTCTCAGGTACATCAAGCCGCCGCGGCTCACAGCGCTTGCATGGGCGCTGGATACAACCACTCCTTTGAGGTCGTGACTCATATGAGATACGAAATGCAAACCAAACAAGGCAGCCGCCCGGGAGAGCGCAAGCACGCAGTCGTCCGGGAATGGATCAAGCGGTTCGTTGTGCTGGCGTTCCTCACCCTTGCCTCAGCGGCCCTCGGGCAGTTGACCACCGCCGACATCGTCGGCACCGTCACGGATCAGACGGGCGCAGTCGTACCCAACGCCGCGGTCACGCTGCTCAATCTCGGCACCAACGAAAAGCGCTCCACACAGTCCAATACCTCCGGCGACTACAACTTCACGCTGCTCCCGGTCGGACACTACTCCATTACCGTGAAAGCCGCCGGATTCGAGGAGTCGATCACCAAGGACCTTTCAGTGGAAGCCGGCGATCGTGCTCGAAACGACGTCCGCCTCCAGCTCGGTTCAGAGTCCTCTGTGGTGGAGGTTACCGCGAGCACACCGCTCCTCCAGGCTGACAGCGCAACCGTAAGTTCCACCGTGACCGCCAAGGCCGTACAGGATCTTCCCTTGAACGGCCGTAACTTCGTGCAACTCGTGGCCCTCGTTCCCGGCGCCAACGAAGGCCAGGGCAATGGCCTCAGCAGTGGCGGGCGCCCAGATGATCGCCGCACCAACGCAGCCGGACTCTCTGTGAACGGACAGGACGAAAGCCTCAACAACTGGGTGATCGACGGAGTCGACGATAACGAACGCATCATCGGCACCATCGGCATCAAGCCCAACGTCGAAGGGATTCAAGAGATCACGGTCCAGACCAACAGCTACGCGGCCGAGGCCGGACGTACCGCCGGCGGTGTCATCAACGTCGTCACTCGCTCTGGAACGAACCAGTTCCATGGCTCCATCTATGAGTACTTCCGCAATGACATCTTCGACGCCCGCAACTTCTTCCAGAATACGGGCAATAAGCCCGAACTACGCCAGAATCAGTACGGCGTCAGCATCGGCGGACCCATCTGGAGAAATCGAACCTTCTTCTACTTTGACTGGGAGGGCTTCCGGCAGGTCTCCGGCCAGACCTTTACCGGCACTGTACCCACCCTTTCTGAGTGGGATGACATTAACAGTCAAAACGGGGGGACGCCGCAAGCGCTGCTGTCATCTTCCAACGGCACGCTGACCCCCACTGGCGGCTATCTCACCGCTCCGTCTGTCGTCAATGGGATCAATCCACTCATGCTGAACTATCTAAAGCTGTTTCCGGCACCGACCAACAGCGGCCTCGCCAACAACTTCACCATCAGCCCGAACAAGACGCAGAACTACAATACCTATGATGCTCGCGTCGACCATAAGTTCAACGACCACAATCTCTTCTTCGGTCGCTACTCTTACAACAACGTCATTACCTTCTCCCCGCCGCAATTTGGCACCGTAAACGGCGTGGAAATCAGCGGCGGGAGGTTCAACTTTGACGGCCCCGCAACCAACGGGGCACAGCAGTACGCCTTTGGCTTCACCCATATCTTTTCCCCAACTCTCTTGCTCGACCTCAGAGCAGCATTCACTCGGATCAATAATCTCTCGCTCCCGCTCAACTACGGCCTCAATGTCGATCAAGACGTGATCGGCTTTCCGGCCAGTATGACCTCCTTCAGCCCCTATGCCAACTCGTTGACACCGGTCTCGATCGGTCCCTTCGGCGATATTGGCGACGGCGCCTATGTCCCGCTTCAGGACATCGACAATACCTTCCAGTACAACGGTACGGTCAGTTGGACGAAGGGCAACCACAACTTCAAGTTTGGTGCCAGTTTGATTCGCCGGCAAGCGCGCAACGTGCAGAGCGCCTCCGCCGTCGGTGCGTATCAGTTCAATCTGCCGAGCGACACCATTGCGAATCCAAACAACGATCCTGCAATCCAGTTGCAGCAGCAGAGCAATCAGCTCGCCTCGGCCCTGGTCGGAGCCTTCGTCAGCCAGACCCGCAACTTCAACATCACCCCTCCCGACTACCGCAGCTGGGAACCGAGTGGCTTCGCGCAGGATAGCTGGAAGGTAACCTCCAAGCTCACCCTACTCTTGGGCGTTCGCTATGACGTGTTCACCCCCTTCACCGAGGCGCATAACCACATCTCGAACTTCGACTACTTGCAGGCCCTCACATCCACAGCTGCCACCGTCGACACCGCACTCAAGGTCGCGGGCGTCAACGGGGTCAGCTCTACCGTGAACATCCCAACCAACTAC
>OUNK010002655.1_pt1 | contig 24797 bp, 42 predicted proteins | sample 1755341 | NCBI WGS metagenome assembly OUNK01 (sample SAMEA3914788, study PRJEB12502) | metagenome | biome: forest; material: soil | place: Canada | collected 2011-07-03 | depth 0.1 m | reverse complement strand
TCGCCGCCATCGTCGGCGCGGAGCCGAAACCCCGCACGGAAATCACCAGCAAAATCTGGGATTACATCAAGAAGCACAAGCTGCAGGACGAGAAGAATCGCCGCAACATCAACGCCGACGACAAGCTGAAGGCCCTCTTCGGCGGCAAGAAGCAGGTCACGATGTTCGAGCTGACGTCGTTCGTCTCGAAGCACGTCACCGCTTAATTTTTAAAGCGGCGGCACCAGAGGCATCCGGGTTCCAGCCCCGGATGTTTCGTTTCCAACCCGGTATCCGGGTTATACGAGGGGCAGGTTTGTGCCCACGGGCAGGACGCGCCCGGAGTAAATGACGATCCAGCCCTTGTAGAGGCTGAGGCCAATCAGGCCCTGGAACACCGCCTCGGTGGTCCAGTACGGCCACTCCCCGAGTTCACTGAGAGCGACTACCCGGAAGCCCAAATCCACGACCAGATAAACGAAACTGCAAAGGAGCAGTGTGCTGGAGACGAGGCGAATCAGGTTGAGCATGGTCGTATTTATGGGTTGAGCGGGCCTTGCTGACAAGCCTAGTAGGCCCGGTCGATAGATAGAATCTGGCCGGGAGTGAACCGATTGTTCCCCACCCAGAACCGCTTTTTGTTGGTGTCGGCCTCCAGCATGCCAGTGAACTTGATCCCCGATCGGAGTTCGATTTTTACGCGGGAGCCCGTGTAGGGCGCGAGGGTCTTGGGGGTTTTGTGCATCATATCAGGAAAAGGTTGGTGAAGAGGCCGCGAATCCGCCCGGTCTTGCGGGGACGACCCCCGCGAGCCACCCGCCAGTCATCGAAGGAACGGGAGCGAACCTTGTCGAGCACCGCCTGGAAGCGCTGGTTGACGGTCTGGCGGCGCTCGGACTCCAGGGCGCGCAGGGCCTCGGTGATGTCCTTGGCGTGGGAGTCGGCCTGGATCGAGCCCAATACCCGGTTATCGCGGTACACCATCAGCGAGGAGCCGACCGGGGTAACGCGCAGCCCCAGGCGCCGGGCCTGGGTTTTGTAGGCGGAAGGGATCTTGCTCATGGGAATGAGAAGATAGGGGTATCGCTACCAGGTCATAAAGGTATTGAAGATCTCAACTACCTCCCCATTACGAACAATAGCATAACCCCTGGATTGCTCCCGGGTCTTCCGTCCACTGTAATAGTGCCAGAGTTCATCGGCGGGTAACAGGTGGGCGCGGAAAGCCGCCCAATCTTCCATGCACTTCGGCACAATGGTTTCCCCCGCTCCCGGGAACACATCCTCGATCAGAAGGCGGAGGTCCAGGGCTGGCCAGTTAGCTTGCCACGCCGCTGCGTTCACCGCGGGCCGGATCAACCACTCCTTCGGGATGATAGGTTTTTTCTCGTCCATGGTATCCTTTAAAATGAGTTTACGCCTCGAAGGCGTCCTTAATGCTTTCGATCTGGGCCATTGCGGAGGCTAGCGCCTGGACGACGACGTCGCGCTGGTCTTTGTCGGAGCGGACATTGCGGGTGGCGTCGGCGATCTCGCGCACGATGAAGAGGCCGAGCGGGTCCACCGGCACCCCGCTTTGGGCCGATCGCACCTCAATGCCCTTGTCGTCCATCAAGTTGCCCTTGAGATCCAGGTACAACAGGAGCGAACCACCGCTCGGAGAGGGGTAGTCCGCATCGGCCTTTTCGATCAGTTCGCGGAGTTTCATTTGGCAGTCAGATAGGATTAGGCCGTCGTCATGTTTTCGAGGAATTTGAAGCTAACGTGCTGGGAGAAAAACCAGGTGGAGTCTCCCCTCTCGACGCCGGCAACCATAAAGCCTGTCGGATCAAACTCCACGTCCGACAGGTCCACCCGGGTTGCCTTGAGGCGTCCCGTTTCGATGTCGGCGACAATGCAGGAAATAGACAGCGAATCGGCGTACATCGCGGAGCCGATCTTCTCCATGTCCACCCGCTGCCGAGGGGTAAGCGTTGTCTCCAGGATGGAAAAATCGCCGAAGATCACCTTCTGCCCGGCCTGGAAGGCCAGCCGCGTCAGGCGCTCCCCCTGCAGGGCAAACAGCATGCTTGCGGATAGGCGGTCCGACTCGAAGGAGGGATTTACGAAAATCAGGGCGTGCCTCACCCGATCCGCGAGGCTATTCACGCGGGAAAGAATGAGTTTGGACGGCGGGTTCACTAGGCGGAAGATAGGTTTTTTTAGGTCCTTTGACGGCGGACCTGATGTTTTTTTACCTGCTCATGCAACAGCCGCGCGAGCGATCGAGGGGAGCACCTTGATCTTCTCCAGGAAGAGGGTGACATCCGAATTGGCAATCGCAAAGGAATCGTCGCCGACCTCGACCCAAAGGACACCCTTGTCCACCGTCATGGCCTTGATCCCAAGAAGCGGAACGATTTGCGGGCCATACTCGTCGGAGGTGATAAAGAAGTAGGGGCTATCCGCGAGTACGGCGGAGGCTTTTGTGAAAAGGTCTTCGTCGGACTGGTTTCCCGGCTGCGATTCTTCCGCCTCCTCCGCCTTGCGCCTGCGGTAGAGGAAAACACCAAGGCCGAGGAAGCCGAAGGCGCTCACGGTGAGGATGCCGATGACCAGCCAGGAATGGGAGAGGGTGTAGGTATCCATGATTATTTCCTTTGGCGCATTCCGTCATCCTAACCCGAAAGGGGCCAAATCTCCATAGGGGAGGGCGGTTTCCGGCTGTCCAAAGGTGCCGGAATCGCTACCTTGGCCCGATGCCGCTCCGCAACCAACATGCGCTCAATCTGCTGGCCCTGGCGGTGAGCGCAGGGGCGGCATGGATTGAGCCGCTCTACGCCTTTCTGTTCGCCTACGTGGTGCTGGGGCCGCTGCACTACCTGACCGAGATCGCCTGGCTGGACCGGAAACACTACTATCATGGCTCGGCCGCGGACGGGCGAAAGTATCTCCTGGCGGCCATGGGGCTTACCCTGCTGGTTTTCCTGAGCCTCTTCTTCAAGGCCCCGGTGGCCGGACTGCTCGTCGGTATCTGCTTTGGCCTGGCCCTGGGGCCGGTCCTGCGCAACCCGATCGCCGTGGGTGTCTGCGTGGCCGGCATCGTCCTCTCGATGTTCATTTCGCCGGGAAGCCTGCTGCTTTTCACCATCTTCGTACCCACCCTGGTCCACGTCTACCTCTTCACCGCGGTCTTCATGCTGGTCGGGGCGATCCGCAGCCGGGAGTGGCTGGGATTCGCCAACCTGGCGCTCCTGCTGGTCCTGCCGGCGGCGCTGCTCCTGGGTGGCGGGAGTTACTCCACCCGGGTGGCCCACTGGGATTTCTCCCTCGGGGGCTTCACCATCCTGGACCTGTACCTGCAGCATCTGTTGCGGGTCAACCTTCACCCAACCACGATCGCGATCAGCGATCCCGGGGCGGCGGCCATCATGCGGCTATTGGCCTTCAGCTACCTTTTCCATTACCTCAACTGGTTTGCGAAAACCGAGCTGCTGGAATGGCACCGGATGAGCGCGCGGAGCTGGCAGATTATCTGGGCGCTCTACGCCGGGTCGCTCATCCTCTACGCGATCAACTTCACGCTGGGGTTCTACGCCCTGTTTTGCCTAAGCCTGGCGCACGTCTTCCTGGAATTCCCGCTCAACTGGAAAAGCCTCCAGTTCCTGGTCTGGCGGCCCCGAGTAACGGGAACCGCCAATCTACCGATCAGGCAGCCTTCTTGAGGAACTTGGCCGGGTTGATCGCCGCCAGCCGCAAGAAGCGCAGTTCGGCATCGAAGGCGCGGTAGCCGCGATCCCCGCGGCGGACTTCCGTACCACCCGCCGGGGCCATCCAGCCGGTAAACAGGATGCGTACCTTGAGGATACCCTTGGAGATCACCGCCTTTTCAAGGTCCTTCTTCGTGACCATGTAATCGAATATCTCGCTGTGACCAGGCACATAAAAGCATGCTTCGGTCGCGGTACTGACATCCGCCGAGTAGGCCGCCATGACATCCTTGCCGGCGAACCGGATATTGACGAAGGCGGATTCGCGGCAAAGGGCGCGGAACTGTGGGAATTTCATACCTGAAGATAGGTTTAGCGGGCCGCGGCCACTTCCGCGAAAAGGATATCTTTCGATTGAAAGGGCACGGTCGCCAGCTTGATTAGCCCAATGGCCTCCATTGCGGTCACCCGGCACTCATCCTGGGTGAAAACGAAGGAGGCGCTGCTGGCATCAACCATCTCGTATTTCCCGGCCTCGACATCGGCCATGATGCGCTCAATCTCGTCCGGGTTGGAGTAGATGACAAACCCCACCGACCCCATCTTCTCCTTACGCTCGGGGCTAAGGGCTTCTGCCAGCGAGTCAAAGTCCCCGAAGGTGACGTCGTTGGTCTTGAAGCTGAACTTAACGTCGTTGGCGTCCTCGCCGTTTTGCGCCAGAACCTTCGCGAGCTTGGGTAGGAGACTGCGCCGGCGCTTGAAGGCGTCGTTGATGGGGATCAGGGCGTGAAAAGCCGTCCGGGTTTGCAAGCCCACGACGTGAGCCAGCACAAGGAGAGAGGGATTTTGTTTCATGGGTTTCAGGGATAGGTTAAGGATACCGCCTCCTACATGGCCTGCGCCAGACCAGCTTGTCGCGCCTCTCGTCAGAAATTACTTCGAGAGGAGGTTTTCGAGTTCCAGCCGGTCGGCCAGGCAGGTCAGGTGCCAGGCCGCATGGCGCAGGGTGGGCAGGAAGTTGATCTTGCGCAGCAGCCAGTAGCTGAAGCGCAGGACATCACAGAGGAAAAAGAGTGCCCGTTGGCGTTGAGTGTAGGGGTTGGTCACGATGGTAAAAGATAGCGGTTAGATGACGCTGTCACGGGTGCCCCTGCGCACCGGAATTGACTTGGCCGTATCCCACGGGCGGGAAGAGGACGCCCACACGGCGACCACGATACCGCCCTTGATCGTGGCATGAAAGCGGCCACAGGACACCGAGGTCTCCCCCACGGAGCTGCCGTGATCGGGGTCCTTCTTGCCCACCTTGTAATTGAAAGGCTGCATGATCTCCCAGAAATGGTCAGCGTTCCCCTTGGTCTTGATGAGGACGCGGATGCCGTGCTTGGCCTCCTCGATGGTCTGGAACCAGCACGCCGCCGGCATGGCATTGCAGCCATCCTTGACGACAACGAAACCCTTCTTGATGAAGCGGCCCTTGATAAAGAAACCGTGGGTACCGAAATCCTGTTTCGGCTTGATGATGTACCCGCGATATTTGAGGGTGCTGGGCTCGGAAATGAGAAGTTTCATGTGGGCGAGATAGAGGGTGGTTTGTTTTGCCGCCCAATATCGGGTATAACTTCGTATGGGCAAGGAGACCAAGGCCGCCGCAAAAGCCGAAAAGGAAACTCACTTTTACGTGAAGTTCCGCGTAAAGTACATCCAACCCGTCCAGGATCGCCTAGGTTTGGCTTTTTATGAAAGCGTGGTCACCGACCTGGACATCCCACTGCGCAAGCTCACCACGCGGGAACTGAAATTTCTGAAGGAGAATATTGCGGAAAACTGGTTACTCGACCAACACGAGGAAATCGTTGTTTTGGTAAAGGTGAGGGCTAGCACGCCCATGGGACACTGGGAAGCCTTCATCGATTGGCTGCATAACCGCATCGACTACGGAGACTAGGTTATGGGCGACGAACCTCCAGTCTCCTCATTCGACCTCACCGCCTACTACCTCGCGGTGGGAAAGAACATTTCCACGGCCCGCCGCGCCGCCGGCATGACCCAGGCGGACCTTGGGCGAATTATGAAGCTCAGTCGAGGGTCAATCGCCAAGATTGAGACGGGCACCCAACGGCATCTGGCCCATACGCTCACCCAATTCGCTGTGGCCCTTGGAGTCAGGACGGACGATCTGCTACCCCAAGAGTATAGGAGTAGCCTCAAGGCCAAGGCCGCACCGATCAGCAACGCCACGAAGGGCGAGATCAACGAAACCTTCCTCCTAATCGACAAAGCCGCCAGCATACTGAAGCGGCTTCGTCGCAGGAAAGGCGGCCCGTCAGGACAGCCGGAAGCCTGATCGCTTACCGGGTGGAGGCCATCAAGGGCCGCCGCCCAGTATTTTGCCCTTCCAGCCCCAGCGAAGCACGGTGATGTCGGCGATATGGCTGCCGCGGCAATTCATGTCCGCGATTGAATCAAAATGTATGTCTACGTGATGACCGACGACTGCGCCGCCGGAATCGGTCACGATGCAGAGGCCGACGTCCGGGATATTCACGATCGAGCCCAGGGGGAGTTCCGCCCAGTCCGCGGCAATCTGACGGCAGCCTTCGACCGTGCGCACCAGGCTATAGCCGAGGGAGTTCTTGCACCCCCATTTCACCAGGTGGCACTTTTCCTTGTACGAGTAGGCGGTGGTGAGCCAGCCGCGCAGGATCAGCGGCGCCGGTGGGCAGTTGACTGCCGCGGTGGCGGCGATCTGAACGACAGGGCGGGTCAGGGCGGGTGGGAGCTGGGGCGCGACGGCCTGAATAAACGACATCGACAGCCAGATTGCGCTTAGGCACAACGTATGGATCAGTGAGTTCATGCCTCCAGAGATAAAAGTTGGGGTATTAGCCGCCCCGGGAAATGGGCATAGGAGGTGTGATTTTTCCAGATTCGGCAGACACTGTCTGCCGAATTCGAGGCTCCCGGGCTTCACTTCCAATCTCTAATCCAGCCGCAAAGTGCGCAGATAGAAGATGAAACGTGGAATGCGGCAGAAATGACCCGGTGGGAAGAAACGGCCCCTTGGGCACTTCCCCGTGGCCATAGGAGTGGGTCTTTTGACCAGGCCCGAAGGCCCCGGCTGGTCGCGTTATCTGTGGGCCGGGCCACAGCAAGGAAAAGCGGAGGGAAACCAAAAGCTTAAAAAAACCTCCACGGGAACCGACGCGACCTTGCGGCGTCCCCCGCAATTATCTTATGTGGTAACTGCCCGGGCGTGTCTAGGGGCATGCTCTGGATTTTTCTCCGGGGAGGCGATACCCTGTTGGCCTGCGATGAAGAAGCTGTACACCACGGAACTCCTGGGCGTGAAGTTCATTTCCGACATCGAGGATCACGAGGCCCTATGCCAGTGGTTCCAGGATTTGCCGGAAGATGAGGTCAAGCCGATGATCCGGGAGATCCACTACGCCTCCAACCCACCCGGCAGCCAGCACCTCTTCACCGTGCGGGCGCTCTGCGCGGCGCCATTCCCGAAAACCATCAGTGAAATTCAAAAGAAGAAGGAGGAAAACGGGTACTATCCCGGGGCGGCGATGGTGCGCCTGAATCTCAGCTTCATGGCCTGGTTCAATCGGAATAAGGTTCCCGACCAGGTGGAGATTGGTGGACGGGTTGGGCAGGCGGTCTGGAAGCCCATGTGGGAACGTGAAGCCCTGGAGGGGCATGCTGTCGGAACTGAAGAGCATATCGTGGAGGTCAACCAGTTCATCCTGAGAGTCACCAGCAATCTCATTATCTACGGTTTCACGGATGCGCAGGTGGAGGATTACTGGAAAGGGAACGTCCATCCTGTCCTGGCCCTGCTGAGGACAATGCCCACGATGTTTGAATACAACAGAAGGGGCAACCCTGATATCCCCGAAATACCCGCCAAGGAAATGGAGGAGTTCGTGGAGGCTATCGAATCCACCCCGGGCATCCTGCTTTACCTGGCCAAGCTCTATCCGATCGCGCGCAGGGCGGGAAGCAAGTACGTCACGACAGGGTCCAGGAATATCCTGGGCATGGCTCGGACCGTAGTGACGCGCCTGGACCGCCGCCTACCCGGCTGGAAGGAACTCTACAAAAAATCCTTCGGCATCTCTCCGGCTGTGACCGCCGAGCAGTATGAGGTCATCAGCGAGGAGTATGAAAAGTTCCTCACCAAGCTCACCCAATGGGCGCGGGAAAACATGCTGGAAGTCTACGGCCTCACTGTTATCGCAGGGGAGTACGTCGGGCCGGGAAAAGGGGCGCCTCTCGTTGAGCGGGCGTCCCTGCCTTCAGGCGAGGAATGGCGCAGCCCGGACGCCGGGACGTAGCCTTAGGGCAGCCGGCGCGTGACGCGGGAGGGATTCGCCGCGGCCACAGCCTTGACCGCGCGGCGATCGAGGTGCTTGCGGCCCATCACGCGGACATGCCGGTTCAGGCGGTCCCGAATTTCATCGATCGTTGGGGGAAGGGCGGGTTTCGGCTTCGGGGTGACCACACCCAGCGTGGAAGGGCTGATGTTGAGGGCCACGATCGCATTGCGGGCCTGCACACCGGAAACGCGAACATCCCGCTTGCTTGGGGTGAACCCCGCGGGCAGGACGCCGGTGCCATGCGCGGCTCGGACGCTGCCATCCTCGGAGTCGAGGACAGCCACCACGCGGTCATCGCGGCAGATCACATCAAAGGTTCTCATGTCCGGGCCGAGATAGGTGAAGCAGGATGTGCGAAGGTTGCGAAATGAGCCTGTATCTTGGCAAGTGCTTCGGCCCATTCTTTTGGATAAGCGTGTTGTCGAGGTCGGTATAGCTAGTCATGGTGCTTTCAGGGCGTTTCCAGAACCGGCTCGCGGTCCGGGGAAGAGATGGCAATCAGCGCCTCCCCGACCAGGTAGGCGACGAAGATCGCCGAGAGCGGGATATTCCGGGCCGCAATCGCGTCGCGGAGAATGGGTAGCAGGCTCACCGCCGAGAGGAGGCCGGTCAGCATGAGCGGGCGCCCCAGCGTAAGCCGGGTGAGCGCGTTTCCAGATGGGTGGAAGCGGTTAAAGAGCGGGCGGCTAAACGCCCCGAAGAAGCCATTGCCGATGACAAACAGGATTGTTCCGATCAGCGTCTCGGTGGCCGGGGAGCGGCCCGCGAACAGGATCGGCCAGTCGATAAGCCGGAGCTGGTCGTAATTGGTGAAGACGATCGCCACCGAGGAAAGGACACAACCCACGGGAAACGCCATGGGATAGGTGCCACTGCGGCGCAGGCACTCCGAGGCCGTTATCCAGAGCAGGGAGGCTACCAGTTCGCTCCAGTCGGCCTTCCAGCCACCAAGGGCGAGCAGGGAGAGGTTGCCGGTGAGAAAAATCCATCCCGCCCAAACCGCGGGGTTGCGTCCGAAGATTTTCATGGGAGCCCTTTCGTGGCCGGGATTTTCACCCGGCCACCCTATCGAGGTTTCTAGGCGGTGGCCAGATCGCCGGCCAGGGCGGGCACCACGAGGTCGGGCATGACCGGGGTCGCGCTCACGAGCGGGACGGACGGGGCCTTGACGGTCGGGTACTGCGCTTCGCGGCACATCATCACGCCATCGCCGCAGTTCGGGCCGTCGATGGTGAAGCCCACCTCGTCGAACCACTCGGTGACGCGCTGCGTATAAGTGTTGTCCTTCGGGCGCACGAGAGTGTTGACGCGCAGACCGAGGGTGTCGGTCGTTTGCAGGAACTCCGCGAGGGCCGCGCGGGCGAGCCCCTGGTTACGCAGGGTCTTCGGCGTGGTGATCGAAATCAGGGTGATTTCATCACGGGAGCCACCGCGTGTGGGCGTCCAGACGATCTGGACATTGTTCCACCAGGCCGAGGCAACGGCAGGAAGGTCGTAGCCCTCCTCAAAACGGGTGTGGTCGAGCGCTTTCAGGGTGAGAGCCGAGCGCAGGTCTAACGCGAGCTTGCGGCCCTCCTTGTGGGTTTCAACGAAATTCTGGTGCATGATGTTTGAGATAGGGATTTCAGCTTTAAGCGACGGGGAGTTTTTTGCGTTTTCCTGTGGTGATGTGCCAAAAATCACCGTCATACCGGCAGGAGTCCTCTTCGTTGACCGGGGTGAGGTCGAGGATGACGTGGCCCTTGTTGAGCAGCTTGATGATCTTCTTGCGCAGATCCTCTGTGGTCGTGCGAGGGTGCTTGAATTCCGTATAGAGGGCGCGATTGAACCGGCCCGCATAGGGGTCAAGGTCGAGTTCCCGGACGATATTACGAACCACTTCGCGGTCGGACCAAAAACTGGCCTTGTCGAGAAAGTCATTGGCACGGCCCAGGGTGACACGGTTGCCCGTCACCTTCATGGAGCTGTAAGCCAGCCCGCGGCGCATCTCTTCGACCTTCTGACATTCCGGCGAGCTGTAGGCCAGGTAGTCACCCTTGTCGTTGCGTTTGATGCTGCGCGCAGGAAGGAACTCGTTCGGGTGGGCCGCCTCCCATGCTTCCGCCTCCGCCGCGAGCGCCACCTCTTTTTCGCGGTAGATCGGGCTTTCGAGGTCGGCCATGAGCCCGTCGATCACGGGGTCGGGGACATCGCGCTTGCGAACCTCGTCGGACACCAGCGGAGTCAGGTAGGCCGCCCACTTAGGGTCAGTGCAGGCTTCCAGGTCGGCGAAGCCCACCACATCCGAGCTGCCACGGTCCTCGCGGCACCCATTGCCGTAAAGGTTGACCATGCACTCGTCTTTTTCCGGCCAGACCATGAGGACAAAGCCGTAGAGCCCGGTGATCGTGGTGATGACCCGTCCGCGCTGGGGCTGGCGGATAACCCGGATGATGTCGCCGACTTTAAAGGAGGATTTTTTCATATTGCGGGCGTTCCACGAAGACCGTCGATCGAGAGCGGCGAGACATATCTCCCGGTTTGCGGGTCCAGACGCTCGGCCAGCCGGAAGGCGGGAAGCTTCTCCGCCTCCCGGACGCACACGCTCAACGGGCCACCGACGTTACGCTTGTACCCGAGAGCGATCTTCCGAACCCGATGACGGGCTGCGGGCCGCAAGGGCAGTTTGTAAAAATCTTCGAGAGTCATGGGGCCTTAGATAGGGCGGGCTTTCTGGTGGACCTGGATCATGCACTCGACCGCCTCGCCTCGCAGGCTGACGGCCTGCCGGGTAAGTCGCTCGGCCCGCACAAGGATGTCGATCGCCTCCAGCGCCAGGGCCTCGTCCGCCTCCGTCATGGGAGCAATCTCGGTATCGCGAACCAGGGTTACGATGGTGTGCCGGTTGATTTCGGCGTCCTTCCAGGCCAGGAAAAGCTGGGCAAACACCGCCGCCGGAGACATCCGGTTATCCGGGTTCAACCGCAGGACAAAGTCGCTCGTCTTCACGAGCACGGGGATTTCGCCCATCACTTCGGCGGCCACATAATGCAAGGTCGGCCTGCGACCCTCGACGTGGACAACGATCTGGTGGGCGCGCAGAGCGACCATCTCCACCAGTTTCGCCGAGCAGGTCTGCACGCCATCTCCGATCGGCAGCACGAGTTCCGTTGCGAAGGCGCCATCTTGAAGTAGGATTGCCTCAGCTTCCACCCGGTCATCCGGGGCCACCGCAACATCACCCCACGGCAAGGGCAGGGAAGGGTCGAGCAAATCAAGGAGTTTCATGGTTTTAGCGGGCGACAGCCTGACGGTCGCGCAGAGGAGGAAGACCCTCTTTCTTGCGCCACGCCTCGTAGTCGGAAACGAGGCCATCTATCATCTCGACCAGTTCGGACGCCCGGTCACAACCCGCTTCACCGGAAGATGCGCGCCCAGCCAGTATCGGCCTGACGACGCCGAGGATTTCGAGCACGCCATCATCCTCCAGGAGGTTGCGCCGGCCCAGGACGTAGAAGCGCACGAACTCCTCGTAGACGGAGTAATCCTTGGCCACGGTATCACCCGGAAACTCCAGGTCGGAGCGGAGTTTCGTGGCCGTGCCGCGCATGACGCTATCGGTTGATTGATCGGGTTTCATTCGGGGTGAGATAGAGGGTCGGGGTTACCAACCACGACCTGCTTGATCTGGACATCGAGGCCGGTGTCCTTGAGGGAAATGCCGTGGTCGTGCCGAAATCCGGCCTGGGAGAGGAAATACTTCTGGGCCTTGGAGGCGAGGTTGTTACCTCCGGGGGTGAACTTTGGACGCCCAATGGTCGGAAAGTGGGGCAGATTCAGGACGATCTGGCCGGGGAGTGGGAGAACCTGCGGAATCTTGTACTTCTTGGGTTTGCTCACGAAAAACCAGATAGGCGATGGGTTGCGGGAAGAGGAAATTCCCGGTAGCATGAAGGCATGTCCTCCCGCACTCTTGACCGCGTTATTTCCTCCCACACCCGGACAGTGGCACCCACGCCTCGGCAGAAGGCGGAGGCCACCATGTCGAATTTGGAGCGCGCGGCGCTGATCCGAAAGAATGTCGTGCTGGAGGCACAGCCAACCGCACTGGATGCGCGCTTCCCCCGGTTTGACCCGACGGCCATGACCACGGCCTACCGGGATGAGAAGCTGAAGCTCAACCTGCCCGCCCTATGGGCCTTCGACCTAGAAAGCGATACGGTCGAGCGCGAGATTGGAATTCTCGATGAGGACATCACGTTTACCCGGGACTGGGAGGATGAAACCGTGCTCAACCTCCACTCTGTCCCGCTCTGGGAGGCGCTGTCAAAGACCAAGACCCGCAACACTCAAAAGAACGAGGCTGTGGGGCAACTGACCATGTGCCTTGTCGTCTCCTCCGTCCTCGCCTTCTGCGTTGACACCCAGTTTTCGTTTTCGCCGAAAACGGACGCCTTGATCTTCTTGCTCGCGATCGGGCTGTTTATTGCCACCCTCTTCACCGGCTCGATCTTTCTCCGCACGTATGCCAAGCGCGGCATGATTTTTCGCGTGGCCTTCGAGGGGTTGATCCCGGACAGGGTGCGGCGCAATATCGAGCGTAACCGCCAGCACTTCAGCTCAATTCTCCTGGTCTGCGACGTGACGAATTCCTGGGGCCTGAAGTTCGCGAACCCGGTCAACCTGGATCCGCTCGTGGTCGGAGCGGTTGCGGTAAAGGGCAAAAAGACGCTCTACTACCTCATCGACCAGTTCGACCTGACTCCAATAGAAGATCATACCGCCGCTGAGTGGACTGCTCGCGCGTCGTAAGACCGCCCTTCGTGAAGACGCCCTTAAAATCCCGTCGCTTCAGCCAATACAGTTCGGAGATGGGGTGCCAGCGATCCTTCCACCGAAATTGGATATAACGCAGGATTTTATGGCGCCGCACCGGCGTTGGTCCGAACAAGGGGATCGAACTGTATTCGTAGGGGTTCAAACCCGCGACAAACCGCAGCCAGAGTTGCTTCATACCCCCCGAGCCTATCGCCTTTCATGGGCACCTGCAAGGCACGCCGGGCGAGACTAGGCCCTGGCGATGCCGGTGCCAGGCACGTAGACGAGCTTGCCGGAAGCCAGTTTACGCCAATGGCCGCGGCGAACGGAACGGGAAGCGGGTTTCTTTTTCATAAAGGAATCAATACCGCGTTGCTCGCGTTAAATCAATGCCGGGAAGAGTGTTATTTCTTCCTGGCCTTGCCCTTTTTCGGGGTCATATCGACGACTTCCCACCGGCCACCGACCAGCTTGAGGCGAATATCCTTCAAGCCGGCCTCCTCCAGGTCGGTGCCCACATCATCCACGGCATCCTGGAGATTCTGCAGCGCGGCCTGCTTGCGCCCGCCGAACATCTGGGTAAGGGTGGTGCGCAGATCGCGCTGGAAATCCTCATACTGGCTGTCGTAGGAGTCGCCGTTGTCGTCGTACTCGAAGAAGACCTCCTCCAGGATATCGAAGAGGCCATCCTGCGCCCGCTTATCCTTAAAGGGGTTGTCGTGGGGGATGAGGAATTCGACGCTATCGCCCGAGTCGCAGGCCGGGATAATCAGGTTGGTCGGAAGCTCGATCGCCTTCGTCTCCACGCCCTTCTGCTCGATGGTCAGGCGAATCGCGAGGCTCGCGGGGATCTTGCCCATCGGGTCGAATCGTTCCGAGCGGTCCTCGTCCTGCACCTTGCCGTCGATGACGAACCGCGCCTCAGTGATGTGCGGCAGCGCGTCATACCACTGATATCCGGCATGGTCATGCCCTCCATCCAGAAGGCTGAACTTGAAGGTTTCCGGGTTGAGGCCGGCGGCCCACGCGATGGCCTGGCCGATGCCACGATCCACGATGTCGCAGATCAGCGGATGTTTCGGCAGTGCCTTGGCCTTTTCGTAGCTCTGGTTTCTCGGGCAACCGCTATCGGGCACGTAGGAGGGCATCAGCGCGGCGGATTCGTTCAGCTTCACGCCGAGGGAGCGGGCTTCCTGGTAGCTGGCGAAACTCAGGCTGTGGGAAGGCAGGGTGGCGATGTGCTCGTAGATCGCGCGGCGGCTCTCCGCGAGCAGGGCGGTGTAGAATTCGTTCTGCACGACCCGGTCGCGTTGCGGCAGGGTGAGGCGCAGGCGGGAGGCTTCCAGCACGTCAAAATTGACGCTGAAGACCTCCTCGCCGTTCTGGATGGTATCGCGGCTCGGGCCGCCCACGACCATGCCGTGAAAATTAAAGCCCCCGTCGCGGCGGCCTGCGAAAACCCCGATACGCACACCATGGTAATCCTTGGTCAACAGGACATCCTCGAAGAAGTCCTGCCGTTCGAGGGGCGTGCCGTTAAAGGAGACATTCAGTGCCCCGAACCGGGAGGCCGCCTGGATCGCATGGCGGATGTTGTTCTCGGTGGTATGGGGAATGTCGCGCAGAGTAAAGGTGATCTCGAAGCCCTCAATAGGGGCCGCAGGAAGAACCGGGACCGACTCCTTGCCCAGGAACGTCGCGCGGGTCAGGACAACCTCCCAGTCGCGGGAGCGCACCGTGGCGCCGTGGGCACACAGGGCAAAGAAGCCGCAGCCCGCGGGATCTTCCACCGCCTCGGTCAGCGAATCCCAGTCCGAGGAACCGAGCCCGACCAGCTTGGCCGGGTCTTCCAGGCCGCGGCCATCATCGCGGACAACCACCGTGAAGACGCCCTCACCGAGCGGCGTAGCGACAACAGCGACATTACGGGCGCCGGCGCGGCGGGAATTCTGGAGCAGCTCAATCGCGATTGAGCGAAGAGACTGATCGAAGAACCGATCCGCCTTGCCGGCGAGCTTCGGATCGACAAAACCAGTGATGGAACGAATGGGAGAAGTGAGAGCGGACATAAGGTTTCAGATAGGACGCGGGGATTTCGCTATTTCGAGTATCGATAGCGCCGCCAGAGAGTCTCATGGTAATCTATGCAGCACTTTTTCGCCACCTCACGGTGAGCCTTCAAGCGGGCCTCCGCAACACGCCGGACCCCTAGCGCCGTAAACACTGTGCCGAGGTAAATACCGGCGATATAAACCGACAGCCAGAACGCAGGGACACCACAAATCAGCGCAACAACCTCAGGCGACCAAGCGACCATGGTAAAGACGCCAAACACGGCAAATCCCAATTCCTCACTCATCCACAAAGGAGCGCAATCAAAACGCCTCAAGTCATCCTCCAGAAACTGGAGACGTCGGCGTTCATCCACGGTAAGGGGATCACAGGGACCGTTGTACATAGAAGGAAGAGAGAAGGGATCGCCTAAAACTTAGATCGCCTCATTTTCATCATCGCCCAGGATACGTGCCACGCGGGCACCGTCCACATGGAGGTTGATGCTGTTGTGCCCCTTGATGGCAATCAGCGGATCGCAGGGGACGGCAAACTCGACATCGCCGCCCAGATCGACGCGCTCGAAGCTTTCCATGACCTGCGGGGTCGCGCTCTTTTCGACGGTGAAATTGAGGTAGTAGTTATCCGGGCCGGAGCGCAGGATAACGGTCACCCGGTAGTCGCCCTCAATGAAACGCATTTCACGGACATCCTCCAGCCACGGCGTCTCATCGGTGATGTGGTTGGCGATGTCCTGGTTGCTCTTACCCTCCAGCTCCCAGGCCGAGGGAATCGTCTGGAGATCCTGCATGGCCTCCAGTTGGAGGAGCTGACGCCAGGCGAGGGGAACAGCAACGCAAATAGGAATGTGCATACAGAAAAAGATAGGGGGTAGTTTAATTAACCGTTACGCGGCATGAGGAGCAGCCCTCAATGCGGAGTCAGCCTTGGCACCGCTCCGCGAGAACGCCCATTCGGCCACGACCCAGGCGAAGAGGAACCATTTCAGGTACGAGTCCACGGGGAAAGAGAAGGTCACACCCGAGCGCAGGTCGAGGATAGCGGCGAGCAACAGGAGCTTACCCGCGATCACGGCCAGGTTTTTAGACTGGAAGAAGGAACCCTCCACCACAAGGAGGCAGAATATCCAGTTTTCACTCGGCAGTAAATACGGGGAGAGAAGCAGGAAGGCCCACACCGTGGCGCGGAATTGCTCTGACCCGGTGATAAGACGGGTCCAGCGTAGGGCCAGGATCGCCAGGCACGAAACCATGATAAGGATGCGATCCAGGTGGAAATACAGGAGCGTCACCTGCTTTTGGGCGTCCGTCTCGTAGCCGCGTTGCAGGAACGGGGTGAACTCGGCGTTGTTGTAGTGGTTGAGCAGGTACAGGTAATCCCAGAAGCCCGTCCACAGCCCGCCGTAGTAACCGGCAAAGAGGAGCCACGTCGCCAGCAGCAGGAGCACACCCATGGCGAGAGGGCGCCAAGCGCGTGCGCCGAGCAACAGGAAGCCCGGAATGATGGCCAAGCTCGGCTTAAGGCAGACCGCCCAGAAGAGAGCCGCGATGACCAGATCGGCAAAGAACGCACTTCCAGCTTCGCGGCGCTTCAGCAGGCACCAGAAAACACCAATGAACGTGGTCGTAACCAGCGCGCTCTGGCCAACCGTGAAGGCAGCGATGACGCAGACGCTGAACGTACAAACCAGAAGGGCGTAAGTTTGCGACGGACTCTCCGCCATCGGCAGGAGGTAGAAATAGAACAGGAACAGGATGCCAGCCGCACAAAGCGTGGTGTAGATCAGGTAGGCGTGCTCGCCGGAAACCGCCATCAGCGGCTGCATCAGGGCGAAGGCCACCGGGGAATAGGCGTGGGTCATCCCGGTTTTGCCATCCGGCACCATGTGGCGGACGATCGCCTCCTGGTCGGCGAGGCGGTAGGGGTTGGGCGCGACGTGCTCCTGGATACCCTTCAAAAAGAGCCGGTTGTAGGCGAAATCCTGAGTGATGACGCTGCCATCCGGGAGGGAGAAGACCCCGAAAGGGAGCCCCCCGCTTTTCGCCTGCAGATTACCCAGGCTGTAATTCACCCAGGCGACCAACATCACCATGGCCACGCAAAGGCAGACAAAGGAGAAGCGGGATAGTCCACCCAGCCGGTTAAATTCACCCTTGATGTGTGCGTGCATGGCACTCAAAGAGATAGTCAGTCCTCCCCCGGCCCACGGATCACGTTGACGTTGATCGCGGAATCCGGGGAGACGATGTACTGTTCGCGTATCTGGAAGATGGCGTCCGCCCGGGTGGAGGCTTGCACCTCCACAGCCTGCCCACTGTCATCCAGGCCGCCGCCGAGGCGCTGGCGGCCCACGAAGGAAACGAGCATGGTCTGGACGCGCCCCGAGGAGGCCACATAACCCCAAGAGCCGAGGTCAACCGGGGATGAGGGCGTAATGGTCATGCGTCCTTGAATTTGAGCTGGCCGATGACGCAATCCGCGCGGTCGATGTCTGAGCGCAGGGCGTGGTAGACCGGCTCGATCAGGCTGCCGCCTACATTGGCGTGGCGGTAGCTGACTTCGATCAGGTCGCCCGCCTTCGGGATGTCCGCATTGGCCGGGATGGTGACATTGCCGATCTCAACCGTCTCACCCTTCTCGCCGATCACGACCATGCCGACACTGCGCTGGCTGTTGACCTTCGAGACGATGACCGTGGCGCTATGGCGGAACTTGAACTTCAGCCAGTTGCCACCGGAGTTCGGGCGTCCGATCTCGTAGGGAGCGGAGATCAGCTTGGCCACGACACCCTCGCGGCCCTGCTTTTCCACGCGCTCGAAGAGGGCGAGCTTGTCCTTGGTCGTGAAGGCGGCCTCCACGAGGAAGATGGCGGTCAGGTCGCCATCAGCCAGCCCCTTGAGAGAGAAGATCACCTGTTGCAGCCATGCGTAGCGGTCTTTCACGCAACGGTCACGGACATCACCGGCTTCCGGGTGCTTGAGGCAGTCGAAGGCGTAGAAGCATTGGTCGATCATCTCGCCATCGAGGATGAAGTCGCCGCCAAGGGTAAGCGCCTCGGTTTCGACGCCCTTCGGGAAGCCGATGGTGAGGCCCTTGCGGTTGATAGCCTCGACTTTGTTGCCGATCTTGCGGATAGTGACGCGGTTGCCGTCGTGCTTTTCCTGGAAGAGGTAAGCCGGGTTATGGGCCAGCGCGATCATCTCCTCGCGGGAGATCGGGTTGAGAAGCTGAGGCAGATGACCGGAAACGCGGCCGGAATTGTCGGTGCCGGAGAAAGCCTGCTCGCCCTCGCCCAGCGTGTAGCCCTTGCCGGTCTTTTCCTTGTAGACCTTGTCGTAGGCTTTCTGCGCGGCGGCCAGCGGAACCGGGCTGCTGGTCTTGGTGCCGTGCTGGAGAGTGCCGCCACGGCGGCCATTGGCGAAGTTGACGACGTAACCGTCGCCCTGAGCTACGATTTCAAGGCAGTAGACCTTATCAGAGCCGCCAACCGTGCAATAAAGAGTGCATTTAGGGAGTGTGTTCATAATGAAAAAGATAGTTGTTCGGGGGTTACTTCATCATCTCGACCACGTCAGCAGGCACCGCGGCCAGGAGGCCAGCCGCAACCTTCAGTTCCTCCTCGGCGGCCTCGCGGCGCGCGTGGGACTCCTCGATTAGAATCAGGGAGACGAGACGTTGGAACCACAAGTCCAGGGCCGGATCACCCGAGGTCGAGCCCTTGGCGCCGATCTCCGGGCTAACCAGGTGCAGAAGCGCCATGACATCCCAGGCCGCTTCGGCAATGGAAATCTCACCAGCCGGCACAGTCAAGCCCGCCCCCAATCCCTAATCCTTCCGGGAGAACGATCATGCGGAAGCTCATTGTCCTGGTGTGCCTTGGCGCGCTCCTGTGGTTGCCCGCGATAGCGCAGAGCGTGTATCATGCGACAGTATCCGGCAGCGTGATGGTCAGCTACACCGACACCAAGGGGCAACCCCAGACACTCACCTTCCAGACGGGTGACCTGAACAACGAAGCTGCGGTTCGGGCGGATTTGGAGAAGCAGATTTTCGACACCATGAACAACATGACGCCCCATGTTTTCTACCGGACAGGCCGGATTGAGTACGCCTACAGCAAAGGTGGCAAAACCAACACCCACGGCCCGCTCCACGCTTTTTGAACGATGAAAACCCTCCTCTTGGCCATCCTCGCAGCCCTGGCCCTCACCTTCCCCGTCCACGCCCAAAGCCAGCATGGGGCCTATGTGTACGGCGAGATTCACTATCAGTACAAAGACTCCCATGGGATTCGCCAGAACGGCTACCTCTACAGCGGTCTTCTGCCCAGCGTGGATATGGTAAAGGCGAAGATGTATCAGGATGCCGAGACGGCGGCAGGTCCGACCGGCGAGATTCCGGCCACGTTCCTGTCCGACATCAGTATCACTTACACCACCGGCAATCCGAACGGGAAAATGCCCGCGCACGCCCTGTAACCGCAGGCTCTTGCCGTGGCGGTTGGCGGGATCATGGTTTCTGCTTTGTCGTCTTCTAACCGAAGCGCATGGCCTTACCGAAGCGACCTCGGCTCACTCAACGCGGATTAACAGACAAAGTTAGCATTAATAAACTAATGTGGCAATAGGTTGCTATTCTACAGGAAATTGGCTATCTTTGGCAATAAGATGCCAGATTTTGGAATTCAAAGCCGAGCCCTTGCCCTCGCTTCGCGCCTCAAGACTGAGCGCAAGGCGCGGAAGCTGACGATCACCGCATTCGCTCACCGTGCCGGCATCAACCCGCGCACTTATTCCCACTTTGAGCATACCGGAGAGATTTCCCTGGAGCGGCTGATCCGGGCCTTGGTGGTACTAGGGCGGGCTGATGAGATCGAGTCCCTGGCTCGTCCATCCCGGAATTTTGCGAGCTTGAGTGAAATGGAAAAGAGCCTGGCTGCGGGCGGAGGACGATAAATGGCGACCAAGAAGGTCCACGTCATGTACGACGGCAAGCGCGTCGGGGACCTGTGGGATTTCGGTACCGAGACTGGTTTCGAGTATTCCGCTCAGTTTCTGTCTTCCGGCATGGAACTGTCTCCGGTCAAGATGCCGCTGGGCGCAGGAGTATTCAGGCGCTACGACCGGGCATTTGAATATCTCCCGGGCATCTTCTGCGATTCTCTTCCCGATAGCTACGGTCGCGGGATTGCCAAAGACTGGTTCGCCAGGAAGATGGGCGACCAGTACGTGGTGACCGCGGCTGACATGCTCAGCTACGTGGGGCACAACGGCATTGGGGCACTGAGCTATGAGCCGGCCCACGAGGAATACGATCGGGCCGCATTAAAGGAACTCGACCTGGCCAAGGCCGAACAGGATGTTCGCACTTACCTGGAGGGTAATGCCGAGGACGTGCTGGATTCGTTACGGGCCAGCGCCAAGACCGTGGGCGGGGCCTGCCCGAAGGCTCTCATTGCCGTGGATCCCGCCACCGGGAGGTCGTATGAGGAAAGGCCGGGCCTGCCATCGAACTACGAGCACTGGATCGTCAAATTCGGCAGGGGCAAGAAACGCCGGCCCAAGGATTTTTCCCATTACCCCGAGGTCGAGATGGCCTACCTGGATATGGCGCGTGACTGCGGGATCTCCGTGCCGGCATTCCGTGCCTTTGAGACCACCGACCGGGATGGGCAGAAATTGGTTCATCTCGGCGTGCGGCGATTCGACCTCGAAGCGGGACGCAGGCTCCACTACGCCTCCCTGGCCGGCCTTGACGAGAAGAAGGTCGATGATGACTACTGGGGCTACAGCGATCTCTTCCGGGTAACGGAACAGGTCGTGGCCAATTTTGAGGCCACCGAAGAACAGTGCCGGCGCATGATCTTCAATGTGGCCTCGGCCAATGTGGATGACCACGCCAAAAATCACGGCTTTCTCTACGATGGCAAGACTTGGAGGCCGTCTCCAGCATTCGATCTGGCCTACTGGGGTTTCGAGCGAAATCGCCCGCAGTCCCTTCATGTGAAGGCCATCATCAAGCGCATTCCGTTCTCCAGCATGAAGAAGCTTGGGGTTGAAGCCGGCGCCGACGAAAAAAAGATCGATGAGATGCGGGATCGCACGCGCACCGTCCTGGAGAAAGCGTCAGATTACCTTGCCAAGTACAACCTTCCCCCGGAGGATATTCGGTACATTACCGACGACCTCCGGGAGCGCATCAAGACGAGTCTTGATGACGGGAAAACGACCGTAGCCCTCGGCAGAGGTCTCTGAAGGGAATCCGTTCCATCCGGCGAGGCTGGAGAAAAGTCGCAGCCCTGGGCGCGAGTCTCGCAGGACTCGTCTTTAAGATGTTGTTTTCAGGCCAAGCCAACTGACTCGCTACTCCAGATGGCCCTGTCTGAAACAAAGCCAAGCTGCGAGGATCACCGGCCCTGGTCTACCAGCGCCTTGGCGTTTGGGTAGGTGGAAGGGTCGGCCAGCATCAACTTGCTGAGCTGGCGGGCGTCCTCCAGGGACAGCAGGATGAATGGTTGAGGTGACACCGTGACCTTTTGGCCGAGGATCGTTTCCTCGGGGCCATCCGCCCCCACAATGGTGATACTACCGCCTTGGGAGCCAACCTCGAAGTTTCCGTGGAGGATTTGTTCATCGACCTGGATGCGCGCGAGGGCGTCCTTGTGCCTGACATCTCCTACATAATAACTGAACCCCGCCATCGCCACAACCGCGACGACACCCCAAACCAGCTCAATGATCCTGAATCCAGTTTTATTGAAGGCCCAGAAGACGATCGCGATGATGGCTAAAAGCAAGCAGACCCAAAAGCAAACAATCATCCCATTTGAAGTGAACAAAACCAGGGATATAGATGCATCGCGCGTAAGGATCGTTTGAATGGGTGTCATACTAGAATCATCTTACGTCCGATATTTCTCAAAACCAAGGACCGAGCTTGGTCGAGTTCCCTGCGTCGTGGATGTAGTAGGACTCTTTCACCCCAGCCAAGGCTGAGTATCAGAGGAATCTTTGATAAGCAATTCGCCCGATCAGCGCGCTGAGCTTCCGCGGCCATGTAGGCCACGTGGATTTCCCTTCAGACTGAAGCGCGCTGTTGCAGAGCGGCATTCTCTTGCTGAAGCCGGGCAATGACCGCATCCTGCGCGGCGACGATACGCTGCAGGCCGGTGGCGATCACATTGGCCTGCCGGACTTCCCAGTCGGCGTCTTCGCGCCCAAAGGCGATCGCAGCCTGGGCCAGCCGCTCGTAGCCGGCGTCATCGAGTCTTTCCCATTAGCCAACCGAGCGGGCATTGGGCGCAGCCACCATCTGGGCCAGGTCGACGAAGGAAAGAGCCCTCTTCAGGCGCTGGCCCGGGCTCTCCTTGGTGATGGCAGACTGTTCCGCGGCGGGATAGGAGGTGGGCGAGTTCATGCGGTGGTGTAGCGGCGAATTTGGCGATCGTGCGCCGGGTAGGCTGTAATCAGGAGAAAGTGGGTTTTGACGGCCTTGAGAATGACCAGGAAGGTCGCCGTGGCTGTTTCGATCAGGAGGATGAGGTTCGTTGTGATGTGTCCTTTCCACTGGGACTCCACCCGGTCAACGACCATGAACCGGCTTTGGGCCAGCGCGGTTATCAGATCGGGGTTTTGCGAAGGGTCGCCGTGGCGGTTAAAGCGCCCATGTTTGGCCGTCAATTTGTTGAGCCTGACGCTTCCCAGCAGGGTGTCGATGGCGATCATCAAGGAGCTAGATAGTCCTCAAGCAATCCCGAGATTGTCGCCAGTTTGTCGCCAACCTATCGCCAACTTGTTTCCAATCTGTCGCCAGTTTGTCGCCAACCTGTTTCCAGTTTACCTCTCATCTATCGCCAAGTTATTGCCAGCTTTCGGCCAGTTTGCGGTCACTCCATCGCCAGCTTATCGCCAGCCGGCCCTTGGAAAGATTCTCCGGCAGGGTTCCGATCTCGCTGTTTCTTCACCTCAACTACTCCTCGCGGGCGCTTCCCGCAGGGCACCATATCAGGTCCGATCTTGTATTTTTAGGTTTCCTTGGTATGTATCGACGGCTGTTAAATCGCTGCCCTGCAACCGAACCTGCATGCTGTTTATCAACCATCTCACACGCGCAGCACTTCTGGCATTCGTCGTAGCCATGGTATCGGAGTGTGCAAGCTTCGGACTATTTGCAGCTTGGGAGACATACATACCACACCCACCTCAGCCACCCTTGCAAGGCGACCCCGTCCCCATCGGACTTTACGTCATCTGCGAAGGGGGCGTCGCGGTTCTCAGCGTATTAGCGGCGGCAAGCATAACCCCCACCTATCGAAGCATAATCTGCTGGATAATAACGCTATCGTTTCTCTTAGGTTTTGGCGCCCTTGTGCTATTCCTCATTCCATTTCTCAAAGGCGACGACGTGGATGACATCCTCCATCGCATGATCCGCAACCCCATCCTGCTTTCCTTGACCGCAGGCGGGCTGTGCGGAGCCTCATACGTGACACTCAGGAACGGCAAGCCCCTTTTCCCCAGAAAGCCGGTCCATCAAGCCTAGGCAACCTGACCCCAACTACTTCCCCTCGGCGCGTTTCTTTTCTTCGAGGGCGGTAATGGCCTTGCGCATGTCGCCGCCAACCGCATTCCAGTCATCGGCCAGCGACTGTTTGTTAAGGCGGTCGATCTCGGGATTGGACACAGGCAGCCGCGGCGGAGGCGATCCGGCGAGGTTAAAAATACTCGCCATCCCATCAATGAAATCGCGCCAGAACTTCATCATATCCAAGGGATGTTTTACCTCGGACGGGCCACGTAGGCAAGCATGCCGGCATCACCGCGCTTGCGGGCCGCGAGCATCCGGTGCCCACCATCGATGATCTCGCCACCCTCACCAATGACGATCGGCGGCACGGGCGTGGTCTTTTCAGCGAATTCCTCAACCTTGTCCTCCTCAACATCGTACTCAGAGGTCTCGGGCAGGTCGGCCATCGAAACCCACTTCAAGTCGTAGGTGTCACCGGAGGAGGCAATGCGGGCCGGCAGATCGGATTCCTCGCGGCCTTCGGTATCAAAACTCGGGTAGTGGAGGTTGAGAACATCGATCGTGACGTCGTTGGAGTCGAGGGTCAAAGGGCGCTCCTCGCCGGCACCCAGTTCAACCCAACCATCGGAATAAAAGCCCCTGTCGTTACGACCGATGTGGTAGTAGGGGGTCTCGGGCTTTACCGCGAACTTGGCCATGTACTCCTGCTCGTGGATACCATTTTGCGTGAGGCTGGCCGGGGTGACGCCAAGGATTTCAGCGACCCGCTTTTTGGTGGCCGCGCGGATAAGCACCATCTTCTGTCGGTCCTTGTTCGGAGGTATGTGGATGTCCGGGAGACCATTAAGCCAAATCGCGCTGATTCTGTACGTTTTCACTGAAAAAAAGATAGGGGTTACGCCGCTTTCGCCGCCCTATTTCTCCCCCTGATGAAGGAGGATGTCAGGATGAGAAACACCAGGTTCACCCCGCAAAGCACGGTCGCCACATGCCAGCCCGCGAGGTAAAAACCCGCGAAATTAAAGCACCAGACCATCGAACTATAAATGGAGCAGCTCATCGCTCCAGGCTCCGGCGGAGGCTCATCAGCGACAGAGCTGGAAACGAAGACGATAAGGAAGGTGCAGAACGCGCCCACCACCGTCCAGAGAATCAGCGCAAGGAAGAGCAACCAACCAAGCAGGCCATGCGGGCCACTCCAGATGGCCAAAGCCGTGAAAAGAGGCAGGATAAACGAGACCATCGACAGGTCCGGCATTTTACGGAAATCTTCTTCAGTCATACGGCAAAAAGATAGGGGGTTCTACTTCTCTTCTCCCAGGTAGTACGGGCAGCGCTGCTTCAGGAT
>OUNK010041687.1_pt1 | contig 24904 bp, 14 predicted proteins | sample 1755341 | NCBI WGS metagenome assembly OUNK01 (sample SAMEA3914788, study PRJEB12502) | metagenome | biome: forest; material: soil | place: Canada | collected 2011-07-03 | depth 0.1 m | reverse complement strand
TTGACGACGCGATGGAGACGGCGCAAGCCATCTCCATCGCGCCTGCATCAACGCACGAAGTCGTAATAGTCGACGCCGAGGTCCTGGAAGCTCACTTCATAGGTGTTGCCGGTGCGTGCAATGACGAACTGATCGCGCGGCGGGCAGTCGAGTTCGATGTGCTTGCCGTCGTGCAGCGCTTCGTATTGCTCGCGGGAAAGATCGGTGGAGGCGGCGAGCGCATCGCGGAAGCCGATCTTGCTGGCGGCCTCGCGCCATTGCGGTACCACGCGCAACGGGATGGCTTCGGCGGCATCGCCACTGCCATAGCCGACGGCGACGAGCTGCGCATTCGACCAATCGACGCCTTGTTCCAGCGCTTGCTCGAAACCGGCGGCCAACCATGCCGGTAGCGCGGCGGTGTAGAGATTGCCCAGTTCCATCGCCCAGTCGGTGCCCAGTTTGACGCGCGTGGACAACAGCGTTTGGAACGCGGGACTCTTGCGCACGATGCTGGCGAGTTTGGTGGTGAGCGGATGCGGCTCCTGCGCGGCATCGGCGTTGCTACCGAGGCGGATGAACTCGCCGAACAGATCGGGTTCGTTGCGGCACTCTTCGATCACGCCCTCCGCCGAGACGCCGGCTTGTTCGCACAGCGCCTGGAATTCGGCATTCGGCTGCGGTGCGCGCGCCAAGGCACGTGCGTAGATGAAGGCCAGCGCCTGCAGCGGCATCATGTGATACGGGCGATGGAAGAACATGCTCTCTACCGAGGCGAGGAAATCGCTGCCGGAAACACCGAGGCGATCGAGCATTGCGTCGAACGCTTGTCCCGTTTCGTCCAGATAAGCGAAGGTGGAGTACTTGCCGCTAAAGATCGGGAAATCGTGCAGGCGCTTGCCGCGTTCGGCGTATTCCTGATCGAAATGGCGCGCGAACGGTTTGCGGAAATCGGGGCCACGATAGTCCGAAGCACTGCCGGAGTGAGCCAGATCCACTTCGAACAGTTTCGGTTCGGCTTCCACCAGCATGGCGACGGCGCCGGCGCCTTGGGTCTGCTCACCGGTGGAGCCGCGTTCGTATTCGGCGATATCGCTGCACACCACGATGGCCTGCTTGCCCTGGGCGTCGAAAGCCACGTAGCGCAGCGCGCTCTTCAGCGCATAGACGCCGCCGAGGCAGGCGTGCTTGAACTCGGGTACTTCGAGCTGACGGGAAAGGCGGGGAAGGCCCAGGCGTTCCAGCTCACGGTCGACCATGCCGCGCACGATCACGGCGCCGGCGGAGTTGTCCTTGCTGCTCTCGGTACCGAGCGCGAGCTGGCCGATCTGGCGCGGATCGATGTTGTAGTTGCGGATCAGTCGCAGCACCGCGGTGGCGGCCATGGTGTACACGTCTTCATAGGGTGCCGGGCGACGGAAGCTGCGGCCGACGACGGCTTGAACCTTGTCCCAGGAGTTGCCGGTCCACTCACACCAGTCGCGCAGGGGCACGCGGGGCTGGGGTACGTACAGGCTCATGCCACTTACGCCTGGGTTGCGCCGCTGTGCTGCCGTCTCGTTCGCTGTATTCAAAACAAGTCTTCCTCGGTCAATTCGGGGCCTATGCCGACGCGATATTCATTCACGTACTAAGCGCAGGGGAATGCCGCCTGCGTCGCGACAGGGCGTGGTACGTGTGGGGGAGCACAGTACATGGGCAGAGCGGGCGCGTCATTATCGCGCAGAATTCGGCCTTGTTCCCGGATTGCCGGCATGACTTACGCCATGCCGGCGGTTTCTGCTGCTAAAACGAGGGTTTGGCCGGGACGATCGGGTGCGTCGCTGGCGAATTTCGATCAGTCAGCAAGCCGGGCAAACAGCACGCCGTGCCCGGGCAGGCTCATTCGCTGGCCCTTGATCGAGCCCTGTAACAGGCCATGGCTGTCGAGCGGGCGAGCCGATTCCAGCTTCGGCAGCGCCAGCTCGAGATCGATCGCATGTTTGCCGAGGTTGAACACCGCCAGCACCTTTTCGCCCTGGTGGCTGCGGACGAAGGCGAGCGCGGGTTCGGGTGTGTCGAGGAATCGGATATCGCCCCAGCGCAGGGCCGGTTGCTGGGCGCGCCATTGCATGAAATGGCGGAAGCCTTGCAGCACGGAGTCCGGATCGGCTTCCTGATGCGCCACCGCCAGTGCCTTGTGCTTGTCGTCAATCGGCAACCACGGATCGGCCTGGCTGAAGCCGGCGAAGGCGCCGCCATCCCACGGCATCGGCGTGCGGCATCCGTCGCGGCCTTTGAAATTCGGCCAGAACGCGATGCCGTAGGGATCGCGCAGCGATTCGAACGGCACCTCGGCTTCCGTCAGTCCCAGTTCTTCGCCCTGGTACACGCATACCGAGCCGCGCAGCGAGCACAACATCGCAGTCAACAAATTGGCCAGCCGAGGTGATGCGTTGCCGTTGCCCCACCGAGTGAGGACACGTTCCACATCGTGATTGGAAATGGCCCAGCACGGCCAACCGTCGTGCATCTGCGTTTCGAGCTGTTCCACCGTGTGGCGAATGTAGGCCGCGCTGAAATCGCTGCTGAGCAATTCGAAGCTGTAGCCCATGTGCAGGCGATGATCGCGCGTGTACTCGGCCATGGTGGCCAGCGAATCTTCCGAAGAGATTTCGCCCAGCGTTACGGCGGTGGGGTAGCGATCGAGCAAATCGCGTAAATCGCCTAGAAAATCGAGGTTTTCTGGTTGCGTGTTGTTGTACAGGTGGTACTGGAATGCGTACGGATTGTCGGGGCTGAAACCGCGGCCGACGCGTTTTTCCTTCGGCTTGGGCGGGTTGTCGCGCAGTTGGCGATCGTGGAAGCAGAAGTTGATCGCATCCAGGCGCAAACCATCCACACCTTTGTCCAGCCAGAAGCGCACATTGTCGAGCACGGCCGCGCGCACCTCCGGATTGTGGAAGTTGAGATCGGGCTGCGAGGAAAGGAAGTTGTGCAGATAATACTGGCCGCGACGCGACTCCCATTTCCAAGCGGAACCGCCGAAGATCGACAGCCAGTTGTTCGGTGCGCTGCCGTCGGGTTTCGCGTCGGCCCATACGTACCAGTCGGCCTTGGCGTTGTCCTGACTCTCGCGGCTCGCCTTGAACCACGCATGTTGGTCGGAGGTGTGGCTGAGCACCTGATCGATCATCACCTTCAAGCCCAGTCCGTGTGCCTTGGCGAGCAATCGGTCGAAGTCCTCGAGCGTGCCAAATAGCGGGTCCACGTCGCGGTAATCGGCGATGTCGTAGCCGAAATCGGCCATCGGCGAACGGAAGAACGGTGCAATCCAGATCGCGTCCACGCCCAGGCTCGCCACGTAATCCAGGCGCTGGATGATGCCTGGCAGGTCGCCCACCCCGTCGCCGTTGGTGTCGAGAAAACTACGTGGATAGATCTGGTAGATGACGGCGCCGCGCCACCAGGATGCATCGATCATTTAAAACCCCACTGTAAGCGCACGGCTTCCATAGCCAATGCGACGAGCGGTGTGCAGCTTAGCCTCTGGCCTGCGCCCACTCGCAGGGGTTTGCATACGTATTCATTCGTGCTGCGGTTGCGTCATAGGCGTGGCGCCAGGAATTCATGAGGTTGCGCCCAACGCATCACGCGTATCGCAAAAAATGCGAGAATTGCGCGTTTTCCCGCTTGTTTTTCAGGTGCATCGCAGTGTGCTGAACGGGGCATGCTGCACTGCGATGCATGCATTTGGGGGATGACTATGAATACGTATGCATGGTTGGTCCGCGCAGAAAAACGCGCCCTACCATCCGCCTCACGCTGACGGTTCCATCCGCCGGTGTGCGAGCTGCCCGTTCCGGGAATGAGGGGAAACGAGGTGGCCAGCGATCAAAACGAGACGACTACAAAATTTTGGGGGAGGGGACAACGTGATACTTAAGCGCAATATGCTCGTGATGGCACTGGCTTCAACGGGTCTGTGCATGGCCTTTGGTGTGCCGGCACAGACGGCCCCGAGCACGCAGGCAGGCACCACACAGCAGAGCGGCTCGACAAGTTCGACGAACTCGAACCCGTCGAATGACGCGACCCAGACAGGCAATCAGAATAATCAGAAGCAACTCACCAAGAGTCTGTCTGCGATCACGGTGACCGGCTACAGCGCGACGGTGGAAAAATCCATCGATTATCAGCGTTACGCGGACACCATCCAGAACGTAATCACATCCGATGACATCGGCGGCTTGCCGGATCAGTCGATCGCCGATTCGCTGACGCGTCTTCCCGGCGTTTCCGCCGAGCGTATCGCGGGCCAGGCATCGCAGATCAACATCCGCGGTCTCTCGGGCAACTTCATCGAGACCACCTTGGATGGTCGCGAGCAGCCGTCGACCAGCGGCAGCAACTACATTCAGTTCGATCAGTATCCGTCGGAGCTGATCAACATGGCGACTGTATACAAGTCCTCGCAGGCGTCGCTGATCGAAGGCGGCGTGGCCGGCACCATTGCGATGGAGACCGCCAATCCTCTGGACAACGCCAAAGACACGTCGCTCAATGTCGACATGCGCGGCAGCTATGACGGCACGGCGCACGATGTGCCGGGCGCCAATGCGATGGGCTATCGCCTCAGCGCCGCTTACCAGGGCAAGTTCCTCGATAACACCTTGGGCATTGGCCTTGGGTTTGCGGATATGTATCAGCCGCACGTTTCAGAGCAGTTCGTGGGCGAGGCTTCCGATGGTGGCCTGTACCAGTTGAATCAAAACACTGCGCAGAAAGCCTATCTGCCGGAAGGTGTCCAGGTGCAGCAGAACGGCGGTGAAGAGCGTCGTCGCGGCTATCTGGGCACGGTCGTGTGGCGGCCTACGGATGAGTTGCAGTTCACGCTTGATAGTTTCTTCTCCAAGTTCGACAACACGTCGTTCGGTTATGGTTTCCGCTCGCAGAACTTCTACGGCAACAACGCGCAGATCACCAATCCGGTGCTCAGCTCGATTGGTACGGTGATCGGTGGCACGGCCAGCAGCAATCCAGCGGGTGTTGGCGGCAATCAGTTCTCCAATGAAACCACTGCCGACAACTACTCCACGAGCACCAATGTGTTCTCCGGCGGCTTGAACATGAAGTGGAATCACGGCAACTGGCATGTCGAAGCCGATGCGTCGCTGTCGCACGCGTCCAGCAACGAGATCAACGTCGATACCACGGCAGACGCGTACACCGGTCTGGGAACGAGCAATCCGCAGCTGATGTCGCAGTCCTCGACCTTCCTGCTCAAGGGCACCAACATCGGTAATTTCTCCGTCGCCAACCCGGGCCTCTACACCAATCTCAACGACATGGCCTTGTCGCGCTACGGTGTGTACCCGTACATCTATACCGACAAGAACAAAGCACTCCGCACCGCGGTGAAGTACGACCTGCCGAACAACCCGATTTTTTCGGGATTGGAAGCCGGCGTGTATGCCAACAATCACGGCTATGACGCGAATCGCGAAGTCTACGTTTACGGTTCGGAGTGGAACACGTCGCCCATCGCCGGACAGCCCCCGCTGAGCATCCCGGCAGCGGATGCGAAGGTCACCTGCTGGAAGGGTGATTTCAGCGGCTACCCCTGCTTCCTCACGCTCAATGGTCCGGCGATCCTCGCCTCGCATGGCATCGTCGCCAATCCGGTGAAGAACATCACTGACCAGAGCTGGTCGGAAATCCAGAGCGGTTCGGTTGATGAGAGGACGCGTGACCTGTTCGTTATGGGTGACATCGATTCCCAGTTGTTCGGCCACGAGTTGACCGGCAACGTCGGCGTCCGCGTGTCGCGCCAGTCGCAGTACAGCTACGGCCTGCAGGAAGTGGGCAACGGTGCAGGCACCCCGATCACCGACGGCAACGGCAACACCAGCTACGACTACGCGCCGATCAAGATGGGCAAGACCTATACGGACTATCTGCCGTCGCTGAACCTGATCTACCACTGGACCGACCAGGATCAGACCCGTATGTCGGCCGCCAAGGTGCTGTCCCGGCCACCGATCGACACCATGCTGGCGGGTGCGGGTTCGTGGGTTTCCAATGGCCAGTACAACGTGTGGGGCAGCACCAGCCCGCTGCTGAATCCGTTGCGCGCGCAGCAGTATGACCTGGACTACGAACACTACTTCGACGATTCCACCGGTGCGGCGACGGCCGGCGTGTTCTTCAAGCATGTGGATTCGTTCGTTCAGCAGGTGACGTACAACAACTTCGACTTCGCATCCGCAGGCATCCAGGTGCCGATCGATCCGACGACGGGCGTGCCGTATGAAAACGGCGAGTACCAGACGGCCTACAACGCCAAGGGCGGCGATGTTCGCGGTTTCGAAGCGTCGTTCACCAAGACGCATTTCCTGCCGGGGATCTGGTCGGGCGTCGGTTTCGATACCAACCTTGCCATTACGTCGAGCACGGTACGCAACCCGACGACGCTGGGCGGTCCGACCACCTACATTGGCCTGCCGGGCTTGTCGCGCCGCGTAGCGAGTGCGGCGCTGTTCTACGACAACGGAACGTTCTCGGCCCGTCTGTCTGCGAACTACCGCTCGTCGTTCCTCTCCGATACGCAGATCGCGGTGAACAATCAGCTGGTGACCTTCGCTGCCGAGACCGTGTATGACTTCCAGGCTTCGTACAACATCACCAGTCAGCTGAGCATCGTTTATCAGATGCTGAACATGAGTAACGAGCCGACCCGCACTTACTTCGGCGGCAACCCTCAGCAGACCGGTACGATCCAGTACTTCGGACGCACCAACTACCTTGGTTTCAACTTCAAGCTGTAAGCCAACCGAGCCGGGCATCCTACCCAGCGATGCCCGGCCGGCTCCCCTCGCCCGGTTCCGTTTAACGATTATGGAACCGGGTTCTTTTCAGGCGAGGCCCGGTTCGTCATAGTCGTTCGGTCGACATCATTGCGTAGCCGATGCCGTGGCGCCGACGACACTTCATCCCCGGGACATCACCATGCCAAGGTTCCACGCCGTCATCCGCATAACTGCGATTGCCGTAGCGGTTTTGCTGTTGTCCACGCCATCGTTTGCACGACAAGATGCTGCGGCATCACCGCCTGTTACGCAGTCATCCGGCGTCTATTACGAAATCTTCGTTCGCGCGTTCTACGACAGCAAAGGCGACGGCACGGGCGATCTCAACGGCATTACGCAGAAGCTCGACTACATCAAGTCACTGGGCGTCAGCGGCATCTGGCTGATGCCGATCAATCCTTCGCCGAGCTATCACGGCTACGACATCACCGATTACGAAGGCATCAATCCGCAATACGGCACGATGCAGGATTTCAAGAAGCTGGTCGATGAAGCGCACAAGCGCGGCATCAAGGTGGTGATCGACATGGTGATCAATCACTCCAGCGATCAGCACCCGTGGTTCAGGGCCGCGCAGGATCCGAAAGATCCACATCACGACTGGTACGTGTGGGCCAAGCCCGATAGCGATTTGAAAGCGATCAGCGCCACAGGTGGTCCCGCCTGGCATCGCGCACCCAACGGCCAGTACTACCTGGGCGTGTTTACCAGCGCCATGCCGGATCTCAACTACGACAATCCGGCCGTGCGTCAAGCGATGATCGACGTCGGCAAGTTCTGGCTGAACCAAGGCGTGGATGGCTTTCGCCTCGATGCCGCGCAGCATATCTACGACGATTTGCGCTCGGACATGGATAGCCCGGTCGCGCTGGCGCGAAACATTGCTTGGTGGACCGAATACCACCATGGCCTCAAAGCGGTGAATCCCCACGTTTGGTTGGTGGGTGAGGTTGCGCGGCAGAATCCGGACGACCTGACGGCGTACATGGGTCCCTTGAACACGGTGTTCGATTTTCCGGTTGCCACTCAGTTGATCGAGAGCGTAAAGCAGGAGCGCAACCTCGGCATCGGAACGGGACTCGAATACTCCTATGCCACCTATCGCATCCATGCGGACGGCCACTTCGACGATGCACCTTTCCTGTCCAATCACGATCAGGAGCGCGTGATGAGCCAGCTCGACGGCAATGCGGCACATATGCGTCTTGCCGCTGCGCTGTTGCTCACGCTACCCGGCCATCCCTTCATCTACTACGGCGAAGAGTTGGGCATGCAGGGCACCAAGCCCGACGAAGACATCCGCGAGCCGATGCGCTGGTATCGCAACGGCAAAGGCCCGGGCGTCGCCAGTTGGAAATCCTGGAGCACGGATGACGGTCCGGAAGTCTCCGTCGAGGCCGAGCAGGCCGATCCCGATTCGCTGCTCAACCTTTATCGCAAACTGATCGGCTGGCGACAGCAAGTCAGCGCGTTGCGTGACGGCGCTTTGCGCAACATTCCGCAGGCGGATCCGCACGTGCTGGCCTATGTGCTGCAAGACCCACACTCCCGCGTGCTGGTGGTGCACAACCTGTCGCGCGAGACGCGCACCGTGGCCTTGGGCGCCGACACGCATGTCGCCTCGGTACTCCTACAAAGCAAATCAGGCGTCGTGCTCGCACACGGGCAGTTGAACCTGCCGCCGTACGCCACCGCGATCCTGCAATAAAACTAAGCTAAACCGCAGGTGTGCCCGCTCGTGGTGGCGGGGGCGTCTATTTGCCCCCGCGCTCGACACCTGCGGTTATAGTCGGGCGATATCGCAAAGCTCCTGTGCCGAAGAAAGGATGGTTGGATGACAACACTGCGCTACCTGGCCCTCTGCGGCCTGCTATCCACGGTTGCATTACCCATCCAAGCGGCACCTGCCGACGCCGGCGGCACAGGCTTCCAACTGCAACACGCGGATGCGCGTGGCATCGACCTGGTTCGCGGTAAGGACCGCGTCACCTTCCGTTTCGTCGCACCCAACGTGCTGCAGATTCATGCCATGCCCAATGGGCTGACGACGCAGCCGGGCATCGTGATGGATCCTCACGCCAGCCGCGAAACGCTATCGAACCTGCACGTCGGCACCACGGCCGATACCGCATCGGTGGCGACCAATGCGTTGGTCGCAACCTGGGACAAACGTGCAGCGCGCCTGACGGTTGCCGACACCCAGGGACATGTCTTGTTGCAAACAGATCCGGCCACATTGTTGGACGGCCATATCGATCTGCAGCACAACCAGGCCGACCCGTTGTATGGCCTCGGCGGCTACGATGCATTCGAGCCCGCCAAGAAGGGGTTGATGCGCAGCGGTGTGCAGATTGCCAAGGCGGGCGAGCAGGGCTATCCCGGTGGTCCCTTTGTCTGGAGCACGCATGGCTACGGCGTGCTGGTGGATACCGTAGGCGCCAAATTCGATCTCACGGCCGGAAACATCCGGGTCAGCGGAATCACCCGAGACGACATCAGCTATGACGTGATCGCGGGCACGCCGCCGCAGATCTTCGCGGCACTCGCCGAACTCAGCGGCGCGCCGCCGCTGTTCCCCAAGTGGGCGATGGGCTTTACCAACAGCCAGTGGGGCATCGATCAACCGGAACTCGAAGCCATCGTGCATGGCTATCGTACCCGGCATATTCCGATCGACAACTTCACCTTCGATTTCGACTGGAAAGCCTGGGGCGACGACAACTACGGCGAGTTCCGCTGGAACGCGAAGAAATTTCCGGATGGCCCGAGCGGCGCGCTGAAAACCCTGATGGATCAGCTCGGCATGCACCTTACCGGCATCATGAAGCCACGCATCCATGTCGACACCGTCGAAGGCCGCGATGTGCAGGCGCAGGGTTTCTGGGCCGCCAGCCGGCCGCAGAACACCGACTATTTTTCGCTCAAGCCAGTGCGCGAACTGGATTTCGATAAGGCTGCCGTACGTGCGTGGTTCTTCAACGCTGCGTTGAAGCATTCCTTCGACACCGGCATCGTCGGTTGGTGGAACGACGAAGCGGACGACACAAACAGCAACACCCAGTTCCTCAACATGCAACGCGCTTTGTACGATGGGCAACGTGCCTATTCGCCGTTGCGTGTTTGGTCGATCAATCGCGATTTCTATCTCGGTTCGCAACGTTACGCCTATGGGTTGTGGTCAGGCGATATCGACACGGGCTTCGATAGCATGGCGGCGCAGCGTCAGCGCATGCTCAGCGCCATCAACGTCGGTGAAATGAAATGGGGCATGGACGGCGGTGGCTTCAAGGGCCATCCCGACGATGAAAACTACGCGCGCTGGATCGAGTTCGGCGCCTTCGTGCCGATCTTCCGCGTGCACGGCACGTTTGATGAGAAGCGACAGCCGTGGCTCTACGGCCCGGTGGCGGAGCAGGCGGCGACGCAGGCGATTCGCCTCCGCTACGCCTTGATCCCGTACATCTACAGCTATGAACACGCAGCGACGGCCGATGGCGTCGGTTTGGTGCGCCCACTGTTGTTCGACTATCCCGACGATCCGCAAGTGCGCGACGACGTCGACGCATGGATGTTCGGCGACAACCTGCTGGTATCACCGGTGGTCGGCAAAGGTCAGACCGAGAAAGACATCTATCTGCCGGCGGGAACATGGATCGATTACTTCAGCGGCAAGGTCTACCAAGGCGGACAAACCATTCGTTACGCGATAGATAGCAAGACGTGGAGCGATATCCCGCTCTTCATCCGTGATGGAGCGATCATCCCGACGCAGCCGGTGATGGATTACGTCGGCGAGCATCCGGTGACCGAGTTGTCGGTGGACGTATTCCCTGCCAACAAAGCCACGCATTTCGATTACTACGACGACGACGGCAAAACCTACGCCTATACGCACGGCGCGTTCTTCTTGCAACGCTTGAGCGTAGAGCGCACCGCCGATGGCGTGACGTTCGCCACGCAGCCAGCTCAAGGCACCTTCAAGCCGGCTTTGGAAAATTATCTGGTCAAGATTCACGCAGACGCTGTGTTGCATGTGAATGCAGCAGGGCATCCCGTGAAGCAGTACCCGAGTCTGGATGCGCTACGCGCAGCCAAGGGCGCGGAAGGATGGGCCAGTGGCAGCGATCGCTACGGTCCCGTCACCTACGTCAAGCTCGCCGCAGGCACGGCGACAAAGGTGATGCTTGATTCTGCCGCGGTGCAGCACTGATCGGGTGTCGCTGTTATTCGGCCCGTTGCGGCGCCACCGCAACGGGCCGGGTCGGCCACTAATCGTGATCGGGCTGCCAAAAACGACGCTTCCATTGGACGTGCGGGCCCTTCTGTAAGAGACTGCGGCCCGGGAAGTAAACGTTTACATGCGGTGCGATCGGAACGACGACCCGACACGCCGCTTTGCTCCAAGGAACCGTCATGCCAAACCCGTCCCCCTTTCGCCGCATCGCGCTGGGCATCGTTGCCACCGCACTGCTGACCTTCGAGGCGGCCTATGCCGTCACCTCGACACCCAACACCGTAGAGCTGCATGTCGATGCCCAGGCCAAGGGCACGCCCTTCCCGCATTTCTGGGAGCAGATGTTCGGCTCGGGCCGCGCGGTACTCGCGCTGCGCGACGATTACCGCAAAGACATCGATGCCGTGCATCAGGCCACCGGTTTCGGCTACGTGCGCTTCCACGGGATTTTTGATCACGACGTGGGCCTGGTGCAGCGCGATTCGGAAGGCCGTATCAGCTACAACTTTTCGTATGTCGACCAGATCTACGACGGTCTGCTTGAGCGTGGCGTAAAACCTTTTGTCGAACTCAGTTTCATGCCGCCTGAGCTGAGTTCCGATCCCTCCAAAGTGCACGAATTCTGGTATCACCCGAACGTCATGCCGCCCAAGGACTATGCGCAGTGGGACGCGATGATCCGGGCCTTCGCCCAGCATCTGATCGCGCGTTACGGCATAGATGAAGTCGCCAGCTGGTACTTCGAGGTCTGGAACGAACCGAACCTTGCGTTCTGGGGCGGCTCGCCCGTACAACCGACCTATTTCACGCTTTACGACCACACCGTGCGTGCGTTGAAAGCCGTCAGCCCGCGTTTGCGCGTGGGCGGCCCCAGCACTGCGCAGGCAGCATGGGTGCCAGTGTTTCTTAAGCATGTGCGTGATGCGAAGGTGTCGGTGGACTTCGTAAGCACGCACGTCTATGGCGATGACACCGCACAAAACGTGTTCAAGACGGACGAGAACATTCAACGCGCGGACATGGTGTGTCGTTCCGTTGAGAAAGTGCACAGCGAGATCGCCGCGTCGCCGTACCCGAAGCTGCCGCTGATCTTCAGCGAATACAACGCGTCGTACGCCAACCTGCCCAACGTCACCGACTCGGTTTACATGGGGCCGTGGTTGGCCAATACGATTCGCGAGTGCGCGGGCAAGGTCGACATCATGAGCTACTGGTCCTTCTCCGACGTGTTCGAGGAGCAGGGCGTGGTGCGTACGCCGTTCTACGGTGGCTTCGGCGTGATTGCGGCCGATCGTATCGAGAAACCCGCATTCAATGCGTTTGCGATGCTGCATCACCTGGGTGGCACGCGACTGCCGCTCTCGTCGGACAGCGCGTTGGCGACACGTCGTGACGATGGCAGCGTGGTGCTGGCATTGTGGAACTACGCTCCGCCTGTGGGGGACACGGCTGCTTATACGAAGGGTGAGCCGCAAGGCGAGGTGAAACATTTCGATATCGACGTATCGCACCTTGCCGCGGGCGCGAAAGCCACGGTTTATCGCCTGGATGAAGACCACGGCAATGCCGTGGCGGCATTCGATCGTATGGGGCGCCCGGATTTCCCGAGCCGCGAACAGATCGTGCAATTGCGCGAAGCGGGAAAAATGGCTGCGCCAGAATCGGTGGCGCTGCAGGATGGTCACTTGAGCATCGATATCCCACCGCAAGGCCTGGTTGTCGTGGAGCTGCATTGATAAGCCCCGCGGTCCCGGCGAATGCCGGGGCCGCATAAACGGCATGCGTGCATGAATACGTATGCATAAAGCTGTTACTGCGCGCGCGCTTGCCTACCATGCATGATTACCCGCGCGAAATGATCGCTTTTCATGCTGCAACTGCAGCATGTGCATCGCCTCGCGTCGTGCCATAACCGTGCAGGGGAGAGCATTGACGATGACCGATTGTTTGCAGATTCACCCGTATGCGGAGTGTTCATGCTGAGCGTAGTGATGGCGGCAGCATTGGCTGCGAGTGCTGCTGGCGATGCCTGGCACGATCAGATCCAATGGCAGAATCAGCAGGCGCGCATGACAGCGGCGACAAATGGGCGGTTTACGTTGACCGGTGCCTTCGGCCAGCGCGACATCCCTGCGCAGCGCATGCGCGTCGAAACAGACAGCCCCATGTTCGATGGCTTGTTCGCCCTGGCGCAGGATGAATTGACGCAGGATTCGGTTACCGCCATTCGCGACGGCGCCTTCGATCACGGCCAGCCGATTCCCTGCACGTGTTTTGAGACGGGTGTGAAATGGCCTTACGTGTGGACACGCGATCTGTCCTATTCGATTGATCTCGGTTTGTGGAAATTCGATCCGCTACGTGCACGCAACGGTTTGCGTTTCAAATTGTCTGACGTGCGCGATCCGTCGTCGCCGCAAGGCTTTTACGTGATGCAGGACACCGGTTCCGGCGGCAGCTGGCCGATCAGCACCGATCGCATGGTGTGGTTCCTCGGCGCGCAGCATCTGCTTGATGACAAGGTGTTCGCCAGCGATGTGTATCGCGCCATCGGCGATACGATGGCGCAGGATCGCCTCTATGCATTCGATGCCGATAGAGGGTTGTATCGCGGGGAGACGTCGTTCCTCGATTGGCGCGAACAGACGTATCCGGCATGGACCGCTGACAACGTGGTATTCATCGCGCAGTCTTATGCGCTGTCGACCAACGTGCTGCATTACCAGGCGTTGCAATTGGCGTCGCGACTTGCCGATGCGCACGGCGATGCGGCCAAAGCGAAGGTCTATGCGGAACAAGCTTCCGCACTCAAGGCGGCGATCAACGCACATTTCTGGCGCGCGGATCGCGGCATGTATATGAGTTACATCGGTGGCGACGGCACGCCTTACGATACTTACGATCTGCTCGGCACCGCGTTGGCAATCACCAGTGGTGTGGCGGAGGGCGATCGTGCGCGCCAGGCACTGGCGCACTATCCGACGTGGTCGGCTGGCAGTCCGGTGATCTGGCCGGAACGCGTCGATCAGCCGATTTATCACAATCGCGCGATTTGGCCTTTCGTCAGCGCATATGCGTTACGTGCGGCGCGAGCGACGGACGATCCTGCGCGGATTGCACACGAGTTGCGTTCGATCATGCGTGGTGCGGCGCTGTCCGGCTCGAACATGGAAAATTACGAGCTGGCGACACAGTCCATCCACGTCGACGAAGGCAAACTCAGCGGCCCAGTGGTCGACTCGCCGCGCCAATTGTGGTCGGTTGCGGCTTATCTCGATATGGTGAGCGAAGGTGTGTTCGGTCTTACATCGGATGGTCGTGTAGAGCCGAAGCTGCCGACGACGTTGGTGCCGATGTTGTTCGGTGATCGCCAAAGTATTCGTCTGAAAACGCCCGATCACAGCATCACGCTGCTTCGTCCGGATGCGTTGCATGGCAATCTTCTGGTTGCCGCCAAGTCGACGCAGCACGGCACCGAGACGATCGTGACATTGAAAGCGATTGATGTGCCAGCGGCGCCGTTGCGCACCGATGCACCTTTGTATGCGCCCACATCACCTGCAGCACCTGTGGTAACCGTCGACAACAAGGGCTGGCGTGTCGAGGTGGATGGCAAGGTAGTGCTTTATGCCGATGGTCAGCGCATCGGCGAAGTCGATAGCAGCACCTATATTGCGCAGGCTGCAAAGTCGCCTTGCGTCAGCGCGACACGCGTCGGCGAGCAGGGCATCGAGTCGCTGCATAGTCCAACGGTTTGCGCGAGTGAGCCAACGCGTATTTCAGCTAGCTGGCCAAGGTCATGGACCGCCCCAGCTTCCGGTCGTTACCGCGTGGCGCTTCGCTACGAAAACAATCACGGCCCGATCAACACGGGCGTTACCGCGGCGGTGAAAATGCTGGTTATGCGGTGCGATGGTAGCGCCGTGCAGCGTGTGCCGATCGTGATGCCGCATAGCGTCGGCGAGCAGTTATCGACCTACGGCATCGTGACGGCGAAGGCCGGCGCTGCGTGCCAATTTGCGCTGGAGCAGGGATTCAACATGAGCGATCTCAGCCACTTCGCCCATTTCACTGGTGGCAAAGGTGGCAGCGATGGCCCCCTCAACGATGCACGCATCGGTGATCTGCTGATCGCGCCTGCGGCAGGTGCGCCATGACGCGTAAACCCAACCTGTCGTTCTGGCAGATCTGGAACATGTGTTTCGGTTTCCTGGGCATCCAGTTTGCTTTTGCGTTACAGAACGCCAACGTCAGTCGTATTTTCCAGACGCTCGGCGCCAGCATCGATGACATACCGTTGCTGTGGATCGCGGCACCTTGCACGGGCCTGATCGTGCAGCCGCTGATTGGCTATGCCTCCGATCGAACCTGGGGCCGTCTTGGGCGTCGTCGACCATACTTCCTCGTCGGCGCGATACTGACCACCTTGGCGTTGCTGTGGATGCCTAACTCGCTCGCACTGTGGATGGCCGCAGTATTGCTTTGGTTGATGGACGCATCGATCAACATTTCGATGGAGCCCTTCCGAGCTTTCGTTGGCGATCAGTTGCCGACATCGCAGCGTCCACTCGGTTACGCGATGCAAAGCTTCTTTATCGGCATCGGTGCGATAGTGGCGTCGATATCGCCGTGGCTGCTTGCCAAGCTGGGCGTGAACAACGTAGCCGCCGCTGGCGGCATCCCCGATACGGTCAAATATGCGTTTTATCTCGGGGGCGCGGTGTTGATGGGAGCCGTGTGCTGGACGGTGATGTCCACGCGAGAATATGCCCCCGAACAATTGGTAGCGTTTGCCGACGATGGCGTCGAAGAAAACGCGGTGGACGTATCCGGCGCGTGGCGGGTCGGGCTGGTGTTGCTGGCGCTGGGAGTTGCTGCGCTGGTGGCGGTTCATGGCTATGCGCTTGAAAAAGGTCTCTACGTGCTGGGCGGCGGTCTGTTCGCCATTGGGCTGCTATTTCTATGGCTGTCGCGTACTCGAGGTGGTGGCGTTGTTCACCATGTGATGCGCGACTTGTACGGTATGCCAGGGCCGATGCGACGTCTGTCCGTCGTCCAATTCTTTTCCTGGTTCGCGCTTTTTTCCTTGTGGCTCTATACCACCGGCGCGGTGACTTCAGTGCAGTACGGCACAACGGATACCACGTCGGCCGCCTATAACGAGGGAGCCAACTGGGTCGGTGTGCTGTTCGGTACCTACAACGGCATTGCGGCAGTAGCCGCGTTGGTGATTCCGCTGATGGTGAGGCGCTTGGGCTTGCGCTTGAGTCATCTGGCCAACCTCTGGCTGGGAGGGTTGGCGCTGATATCGTTTCTGCTGATCCGCAATCCCACGTGGCTACTGTTGCCGATGGTGGGGTTGGGTTTTGCGTGGGCATCGATATTGTCGTTACCTTATGCGTTGCTCTCGGACAATCTACCTGCGAAGAAGATGGGCGTTTACATGGGCATCTTCAATTTTTTCGTGGTGATTCCGCAGCTGCTCGCCGCCAGTGTGCTGGGTGTACTGGTACGCATATTCTTCCACGGTCAGCCAGTATGGGCACTCGTGCTGGGCGGTGCCAGCATGATGGTGGCGGGTTTGTGCGTGTTGCGGGTGAACGAGCCGTTAGTCGCAGTGGAGCGGGCTCAAGCCTGAGACTGCGCTGCTTTGGCGCTGGCGGCTGCGCGTTCTTGCATCATGTTGCGCTCCCGCGTATTGCGCGCCAACGAGGCTGCACGCTCGAATTCATCGTGCGCTTCAGCGTGCCGCTCCAGCCGACTTAGCAAATCACCGCGTACGCTGGGCAGCAAATGGTAATTGCGCAGTAACGGTTCGCTCGCCAACGCATCGACCAATACAAGTCCCGCAGCTGGCCCGGAGGCCATTGCCACGGCGACGGCGCGATTGAGTTCTACGACCGGTGATGGCATCACGCGCGCCAGCGATGCGTAGAGCGTTGCGATGCGCTGCCAATCGGTGGCCTCGAAGGTTCGCGCTCGTGCATGACAGGCGGCGATGGCTGCCTGCAGTGCGTAAGGTCCATGGGCGCCATCGAGCTTTTCGATGCGACCAAGTGCGGTAAGGCCGCGCCGAATCAGTAACGGGTCCCATCGGCTGCGGTCCTGATCCGGTAGCAGAATCGGTTCGCCCGTGGACCTGGTGCGTGCATGCAGGCGCGAGGATTGAATTTCCATCAAGGCCAGCAATCCCAGTACTTCCGATTCCTGCGGCGCCAGGGCGGCCAGAGTGCGACCCATGCGCATAGCTTCGTTGCACAGTTCGGGGCGTATCCAGTCGTCACCCGAGGTGGCGGCATAGCCCTCGTTGAAGATCAGGTACAACACTTCGAGCACTGAGGCGAGGCGTTCGTTGAGTTCCTCGCCGCGCGGTACTTCGAAGGGAATCTGCTTCTCGGAAAGCGTGCGTTTGGCGCGCACGATGCGTTGTGCAATGGTGGGTTCGGGCACCAGAAAAGCGCGTGCAATCTCGTCGGTCGTAAGGCCGCCGAGCAATCGCAACGTCAATGCGGCGCGCGACTCTGTAGACAGTATCGGATGACAAGCGGTGAAGATCAGCCGCAACAGGTCGTCGCCAATGTCGTCATCGAGCATGGCTTCCAGCTCCAGCCTTTCGTCCGCAGGTTCGAACTCCGGTTCGTGGGCGAGCGTTGCGTGTTTGCGTTGAATCAGTTTTCTGCGGCGTATCTGATCGATGGCGCGATGCTTGGCTGCGGTCATCAGCCATGCGCCAGGGTTGTCCGGTACGCCGCTCCCGGGCCAGCGTTCTAGTGCTGCAACTAGCGCATCCTGCGCCAGTTCCTCGGCCAGGCCCACGTCGCGCACCATGCGTACCAAGCCGGCGATGAGTCGTGCCGATTCGATGCGCCATACTGCTTCGATCGTGCGATGGATATCGGTGGCCGTCATGGCCACCGATCACAGCACTTGCCTGGATGGGGTGCAAGTGCGTGGCCACTCATCATTGCGCCGTCGCATGCATGTCGTTGACGGTTTTTTGCACGTCTGGCGGAAAATCGGTCAGTTCGAAAACCTGGCGGATTTCGAGGGTGTCGCCCGGGGGAAGCGGACAACGCGATGCCCAGGCAATGGCTTCATCGCGCGAGCTCACATCGATGATCCAATAGCCACCGATCGCTTCCTTTGCTTCGGTAAATGGGCCGTCGGAAACTTTCACTTTGCCTTCGACTGTGGTGATACGCGCGCCGGTCGAAGCAGGATGCAGTCCATCGAGCGCGAGCAACACGCCCGCCTCGCACAGGGATTTGTTGTAGCTCATCATTGTCTCGATCGATTTCAGGTCGGGACGATGGTCGGGCGCCGCGCTGGCATACCCGGCAGGAAGTATAAGCATCATGAAACGCATGATCGGTTCTCCTGTAACGTCGTTTGGATCACTGCTGACCGGGAACGATGACCATCCAGCTCATGCCGAAACGGTCGACCGCCATGCCGAAGCACGGTGAGAAGAAGGTTTTGCTGAGCGGTGCATGCACTTTGCCGCCATCGGTAAGCGCGGCGAATACGCGTTCGGCTTCCTTTTCGTCATTCACCGAGATGGAAAGCGAAAAGCCCTGAAATGGTACGTTGGTATTGACGCAGTCGTCGGAAACCATGATCACCGAATCGCCGATGGTCAGATTGCCGTACATGATTTTTTCGCCGTCATAATTCACGCCAGGACGGGCTGCGTCAGATGGCATCTCCTTGTAGCGCATCAGCACGTTGACCTTCGCACCCAGGTGCTTTTGGTAATACTGGACGGCTTCTTCGCAGTGCCCGTTGAAGAACAGATATGGCTGGATATACATCGTGATTACTCCGTGAGTGAGTCTGGCGTGCATGGAAGCGTCCGGCCCGTTTTTCGGGCCTTTGGATAACAGACGAACCAGGATGACGAAAATCGACACGGTACATCTGCCGGTCTTCGCCGGCATAACGAAAAAGGCTGCGGGCGCAGCTACTAGCGGGGTGAGTGCAGGCTGGACCGCCGCACTACCAGCTTTACCGGCAGTACCAGCGTTTCCACCGGCTCGCGGCGGATGAGGCGGATCAGGTTGTCGACCAACGTCTCGCCAGCAAGCTTGGTGTCCTGGATCACGGTGGTCAATGGCGGATTGAGGAAGCGCGCCATCGGTATATCGTCGAAACCTGCTACAGCCACCTGATCGGGCACATTGATGCTGTGATCAGCCAGCGCGCGCATGGCACCGATGGCGATCAGGTCGCTGGCGGCGAATACCGCGTCGAACGGTATCTCCCGCTCAAGCAGGGTTTCCATGGCGCCGTAGCCGGATTGCTCCGTACTTTCGGCGGCATCTACCTGCAGGATGGAATCCACCGTCAAGCCGGCTTCTTGCAACGCGGCGGCGTAGCCGCGGTAGCGTTCGAAGAATTCCGGGTAGTGGCTAGAGGCGTCACCGAGAAAGGCGATCCGCTGGCAGCCCTGTTCGAGCAAATGGGTAGCCACCGCATGGCCACCCTGGAAATTGTCGCAGCCGATGGACACGTCCGGCTGATCGGGCAACACCGCACCCCAGCGCACCGAACGGGTACCTTGAGCGGCCAGTTTCTCCAGCTTGTCGCGATACGCCAGGTAGTCGCCATAGCCGAGCAAGATGATGCCGTCGGCCTTCTTGGTATCGGCGTAGTCGGCGTGCCAGTCGTAGGACAGCTGTTGGAACGAGATCAGCAGGTCGTAGCCGCGCAGCGCGCAGGCGCGGGTAATCGAACCGAGCATCGACAAAAAGAACGGGTTGATGTGCGAATCATCCGCGGTGGGATCTTCAAACAGCAACAACGCCAACGTGCCCGAATGCTGCGAGCGCAGGTTCGAGGCGTTTTTGTCCACTTTGTAATTGAGCTGATCCGCCGCCGCCTTGATGCGCTGGCGCGTTTCCTCGCTGACCAAGGGGCTGTCACGCAACGCACGCGAGACCGTGGATTGAGAAACCCCGGTCAAATGAGCAATGTCGAAGGAGGTGGCCTTGCCTTTGATCTGCACGGCAGCGTAACTCTCGGCTAGAGGGCTGGCAGGGCAGTCGCCGACCCATCTGATAACGCCATCCTAACGGTTCCGCCGGGCATCTGTCCTGATTCCGGCGAACAGGCAATAAAAAGCCCCGGGGACTTAGGGGGAGTCCTCGGGGCCGGTGGAATCGGAGACCCAGGGGAGAGGTCCGATTCCGGTTGGCGACCCAGGGAGGTGGGCGCCAGTGGGATGCCGTTGCGTGCATCCGATAACTTGGAACGCGCGCAGCTCGAAAAGTTGCACGCGATCTTTGAAAAGAAAGGTAACGGTCAGGCACGATTCATCCGAAAAGCGCGGCCCCACGTTTTTTCCTGCGCCAAACAACATTTTCACAGTTCGAGCCCGAGGATGACTACTCATCCGACGCAGGGGCAGCATGTGACGAAAGCTCGCAGGAAGGCGGTGGCACCCGCACATCGCGCCAAAGCGCTGCGTGATCTTCGCCATCGAAAGATGGCTCGCTCTGCGCACGCGTACGTGCGCGGCAACACCGAGAGGTTCTACGAATGGTTGCGGGAGCAGGGTGACGACGCCATTCCGCAAGGGCCTGCGATCTGGATCTGCGGCGACTGTCATATGGGCAACCTGGGTCCCGTCGCGGACGAACGTGGCGGCGTCCATATACAAATCCGCGACTTCGACCAAAGCGTGATCGGCAATCCCGCGCACGATCTGATCCGGCTCGGACTCTCGCTGGCAATGGCGGCGCGTGGTTCCAATCTGCCCGGTTTGACTACGGTGCGGGTATTGGAAGCATTGCTTGTCGGCTACGAAGCGGCATTTCCTGATTCGGATGAGGAGGAGCCGGCGATTCCCGACGCTGTGCACACAGTGATGAAGCGCGCGCTGCGTCGTAATTGGAAATCGCTCGCGCATGAGCGCATCGAAGGTGTCGAACCCAACTTCCCCATTGGCAATAATTTCTGGTCGCTGACACAACGCGAGCGTGATGCCATCAAGCGATTGTTCGCGACGCCGGAGATGGTAGAGCTTGCTACGCAACTGCATCATCGCGATAGCGAAGGGCAAGTCGAATTGCTCGATGCGGCGTATTGGCGCAAAGGCTGCAGCTCGCTGGGCAAGCGGCGCTATGCGGTGCTGTTGGATATCAATGGCGACGTGACCGATGGCGAAGATCTCTGCCTGATCGATATCAAGGAAGCGGTAGCTTCCGTTGCTCCCCGTGCTGCTGGTGCACGAATGCCACGTGACAACGCCAAGCGCGTGGTGCAAGCGGCAACTCATCTTTCACCTGCGCTGGGGCGACGCATGCGCGCGGCATCGCTGCTAGGCAGCGAAGTGTTTGTGCGCGAACTGCTGCCGCAGGATCTGAAAATCGATATCGAGCGCATGGGGCGCAAGCAAGCGACGCGCGTGGCGATGTTCTTAGCCCACGTGGTAGGGCGTGCGCATTCGCGCCAGCTCGATGCCGCCGCGCGCAAGAGCTGGCGAGAGGAGTTGGCGCACAACCACACGCGCACACTTGAAGCGCCATCGTGGCTATGGCGCAGTGTTACGGGGCTATTGGCGTACCACGAAAAGCAATATCTCGATCATTGCAGAACATTTGTAGCTGCTGATGATTCATGATCCGCTGCTGCCAGCGGATCATCATGCGTGAACCAAGATCAGTTGCCGAGATACTTAGCGAGGAAGGCTTGCATCTGCTGCAGAAAGTCGGTGTTGTCTGCTTCGCTGTAAAAGCCATGCAGTTCCTTGGGTTTGACCAGCCACTCATAAGGTTTGCCGGACTTTTCCAGGGCATCGCGCAACACTTCCGCATTCTTGACGGGAACGCGCGGGTCTTTCTCGCCATGGACGATCAAAACAGGAACGTTGAAGTCGTCAAGGTGATAGAGCGGGGAAATGGCTTTGATGGTTTGATCATCCAGGCCGATCTGCTCGTTGAACACATTGTGGGCATAGTCGGAATGCTGCTGTTCCGGATCGTCACGGATAATGGTGAAGTCACTGACGCCAGCGTAATCAATGGCACATTTGAAGGTGCCGGGCGAGCGGATAGGTAGCATTAGCGCCGAATAGCCGCCGAAACTGGCTCCAAATGTGCATACGCGATTCTTGTCGGCATATCCCTGATCGACGGCCCAGTGCACCGCGTCGATCAAATCCTGCTGTATGCCGGTGCCGAACTGACGATAGCCTGCCAATCTGAAACCTTTGCCGCGGCCTGCCGACCCGCGGTAGTTCACCTGCAGCACTGCATAACCCAGATTGGCAAGAAACTGCGGCCATGCGTCGTAATTCCACTTATCGCGGATGTCGATCGGCCCTCCGTGAGGCAGTATCACCAACGGCAAGTTCTTTCCCTTTGCCGGCATCGTCAAATAGCCGTCCAGATCCAATCCGTCACGTGTCTTGAAGCGGATCGGCTGCCGTGACGCCATTTGGTGCGGATCTATCCACGGGAGTACCCGGAACAGCGGCGTAAGGCTGACCGGCGTAAGCGTAAACAGTGCGTAGAAGCCCGGATCTTTGTCGCTGTAGGCATAGACGAGAACGCGGGTGCCATCCCCGCTCATGCCTGCAAATTTGATGGCGTAATCGGGATACTGCTCGCTAAGTGCCTTGTGGATAGTGGCCCAGTTGTCGTCATCGACATAGATGGTCTTGGGTCGACCGGTTTCCACGGTGGCAGCGAACGGCTTTTGTGGATACGGCGTCCAACTAACATCTTGGGCGCCGATACCGCCGAAGTTATCGGAAGCCAATATTTTTAGGTTCGAGAGATCCAGGTTGGCGTAGGCCAGAGCATCGGGAGCGCCGTTCGGGCCATAGAGCCAATACGCATGCGTGCCGTCCTCGCTGATTCTGAGTGGCACGGCCGAGGTCCCATCGATCTGACGCCACGGCTGGTCCGCGTTGTCCCGAATGAAAACCATCCGATGGTCGTGATCGTCCACGCCGTAGGCGATACGTGCGGTGTCGTCGTGGATCACAAACTGCATGCCGGGGTTGCTGAACGTTCCGATCAGTTTGGCATCACCCGTTTCCGAATCGACGTCGAAGACATCGGAGACCATGTCGCTAGGTCCATGAATCCGTATTACCGAGGCAGTGCCCTTGGCCGAAATATTGTCGTTGTTGGTGCTTGAGGTCCAGTAGAAATGACCGTTTGGTGTGGGCGGAAGACCACTGAAACCACCGCGTCCAAACGGAAGGCCACGGCCATTGCGCGTGCCCCAACCGAACATGCTGTGCTGGTTACTGCCATCGGTATTGACCGAAATGAGATCGGCAATCTTTGCAGGACCTTCGAGCCAGCCTACTTCCTTGGCCGTCAGAATGATCAGGCGTGTGTTGCTGGTCCAGATAATTTGCAGCGGTATGGTGCTGGGTTGCAGCATCATTCGCCCGACAGGTTTCATGTCCGGAACGTGAAACACGCCGACCGTGTACTTGCTCCCGTCATCGGCATCGACTTTGTCGCGCACCGACGCAGCTATGTACTGGCCGTCAGGCGACAGGCTCGGCAGGGTGATTTGGGCAGGTCGGGCGAAATCGCTGGCCGGTATGGCGGCAGCACCGCCGGCAAAGGCCTGGAAACTCACGACGCAAGAAACGCATACGACGAAAAAACCGCGCAAGCAGCTGGACATCCGTGCACTCCCCCCCGGGTGGAAGCCGCATTATGCCTATGTCGAGGGGGAGGGCAAATCAGGCGATCTGGATGGTCGTAAGTTAGTGCGCTTCGTCCCAGTTCTTGCCTACGCCGACATCGACGATCAGCGGCACGCGCAATTCAGCCGCGCCGGACATCCGCGCAATGACTGCGTCGCGCACGGTATCGACGGCGTCGGCACGCACCTCAAACACCAGTTCGTCGTGCACCTGCATCAGCATGTGAGCACCGTCGCGGTCTTTTAGCCATGCGGCGACGGCGATCATCGCGCGTTTGATGATGTCGGCGGCGGTGCCTTGCATCGGCGCGTTGACGGCGGCGCGTTCGGCGCCTGCACGCAGGGCTTGATTGCGTGCGGTCAGGTTTTCCAGATAGAGGCGGCGCCCGAACAACGTCTCGACATAGCCGTCGCGATGTGCACGCTCGCGCGTTGCTTCCATGAAGGCATGCACGCCCGGATAGCGCGAGAAATAACGCGCCATGTAGTCGCTGGCTTCGCCGCGATCGACACCGAGCTGGCGTGCGAGACCGAAGGCGCTCATGCCGTACATCAAGCCGAAATTGATGGCTTTGGCAGCGCGACGTTGGTTGTTGGTGACGGCATCGGGTTCGATGCCGAATACTTCGGCGGCCGTCGCGCGATGGATATCGCCGCCTTCATGGAAGGCGCGCAGCAGACCTTCGTCGCCGGAGAGGTGCGCCATGATGCGCAGCTCGATCTGCGAGTAGTCCGCCGCCATCACCAGCCAACCCTCCGGCGCAATGAAGGCCTGGCGGATACGTCGACCTTCTTCGGTGCGCACGGGAATGTTTTGCAGGTTCGGATCGTTGGACGAGATGCGTCCCGTCGCCACCGCGCCCTGGTGGTAACTGGTGTGCACGCGGCCTGTGCGCGGGTTGACGATCTCGGCGAGTTTTTCGGTGTACGTCGAGCGTAGCTTCGCCAAGCCACGATATTCGAGAATCAGTCGTGGCAGTGCGTGGTCGTCGGCGATGGCTTCCAACGCTTCTTCATTGGTGGAAGGCTGCCCCGTTGGCGTTTTCAGTTTCGCCGGAAGGCCGAGTTCATCGAACAGGATTGCCTGCAATTGTTTGGGCGAGTCGAGATTGAATTCGCGTCCGGCCGATTGCCACGCTTCTTTTTGCAATTCATGCATGCGCTTGCCAAGTTG
>OUNK011150754.1_pt1 | contig 24938 bp, 21 predicted proteins | sample 1755341 | NCBI WGS metagenome assembly OUNK01 (sample SAMEA3914788, study PRJEB12502) | metagenome | biome: forest; material: soil | place: Canada | collected 2011-07-03 | depth 0.1 m | reverse complement strand
GCGATCTTGTCCTTGCCGCTGCCGTACAACACAGCCTGTTGCACCGCGTTGGACAATTTCTGCCAAGGCGTGTCGACATCGAAGCCGTAGTGGTTGGCCAGCGACAGGATCAGCTGGAAGTAATGCGCATTGCGTCGATCCCATCCGCGTACCGCACCACCGGCCAAGGACAATTCCGGATGACCGACGACGCGATCAGGCGAGAACACCTGCGTCACGCCAAGGCCGTCGCACCCAGGGCATGCGCCCACGGGCGAATTAAACGAGAACAGGCGCGGCTCCAGTTCAGGCAGCGAGTAATCGCAGACAGGGCAGGAATAGCGTGAAGAAAACAATTGCTCGTTGGCTTTTGCATCGTCCATATCGACGACAATCACCAGGCCATCGCCCAACCGCAGCGCGGTCTCGAACGATTCGGCCAAACGTTGCTTGATGTCGTCGCGTGGACGGAAGCGGTCGATCACCGCTTCGATGGTGTGTTTCTGGCGCAAAGTAAGCGGCGGCACTGCATCGAGGTCGTACACTGCGCCGTCGACGCGTGCTCGCACGAAGCCTTGCGCACGCAGTTGCTCGAACACTTGCACATGTTCGCCCTTGCGCTCACGGATCACCGGCGCAAGCAGCATGAAGCGCTTTTCCGGATCCAGCGCCAGCACGGTGTCGACCATCTGGCTGACCGTCTGCGCTTCCAGCGGAATGCCGTGATCGGGGCAGCGCGGCGTGCCGACGCGCGCGTAGAGCAGGCGCAGGTAGTCGTACACCTCGGTGATCGTGCCCACCGTCGAGCGCGGGTTGTGCGAGGTGGATTTCTGCTCGATCGAGATCGCCGGCGACAGACCCTCGATGTGGTCGACGTCCGGCTTCTCCATCATCGACAGGAATTGCCGCGCATAGGCCGACAGCGACTCGACATATCGACGCTGGCCTTCGGCGTAAATGGTGTCGAAAGCCAACGACGATTTACCGGAACCTGATAGCCCGGTAATCACGATCAGGCGATCGCGGGGCAGGTCCAGGTCGATGTTCTTGAGATTGTGCGTGCGGGCGCCGCGGATTCGTATGGTGTCCATGACGCTGAGATATTGGGGAATCGCTCACTATACCAAGGCATGGCGCGAAGCCTGTGCGGCATCCGTAAAAACCTGCTGACAACGTTATGTCAGCAGTTGCGTTTAAAGCCTCTCTAGGCAGCGGCATGCAGGGCGAATATGCTCGGCCGCTGTTTCCCGATTTCCGGCGAATGCGGAGGGTGTGACATGACGGTTGGCAAATGGGCGGTAGGCGTTGGGGTGTGCATGGCGCTGGCGGCCGGTTCCGCTTTCGCGGCCCAACCGAGCGAGGCGCAGGTGCGGGAGCTGATGCAGGTGATGAATGTGCCCGGCCAGTTCGACGTCATGAACAAGCAGATGGCGGCCATGATGAGCCAGCAGCTGCCTTGTGTGCAGGCTACCTACTGGGAGACCTACATCGACAAGAACGGCGTGGAGCAGCTGACCGCGGCCATGGTTCCGGCCTATCAGCATCACTTCACCTCCGACGAGGTCGCGGGTCTGATCAAGTTCTACAAGTCGCCGCTAGGCCAGAAACTGGTCGCGGAAATGCCGGCGACCATGGCCGAAGCGGCCCAGAGCGGCCAGCAATGGGGCCGACAGCGCACCGCCGACATGTTCTCGGAGCTCCAGAAGCAGGGCAAGCTGGATGCCCAGGGCCGTTGTCCGGGTACGGGCTCCGACGCCGGTGGCGCGGCCACGCCATCCGGGGGCAGCCCAGGCCAGTAAACCGGCCGCTGTATGTTCAGCTGGCTGGTTGGTCACTTGTTGACCAGTAAACTGCCCAATCGATATAATCCTCAGTTCGCTGCGCCGGAATGGGTCGCAGCGAACCCAAGAGAATAACGACAGAAGGGCTTTTCCCATGAGTTATGCAGTCATCAAGACCGGTGGCAAGCAGTACCGCGTCCAGCAGGGCGATGTCCTGCGCGTGGAACTGCTGAACGCCGAAGAAGGCGCCAGCGTGAATTTCGACCAGGTGCTGCTGGTCGGCGCCGGTGAGACGATCACCGTCGGCGCTCCGACCGTGTCCGGTGCCACCGTGAGCGCCACCGTGCGCAAGCATGGCCGCGCCGATAAGGTCCGCATCATCAAGTTCCGCCGCCGCAAGCACCACAAGAAGCAGCAGGGACATCGTCAGCATTTCACCGAAGTCGAGATCACGGGCATCAACGCCTGATACAGCCGGAGTAAAGAGTCATGGCACATAAAAAAGGCGTAGGTTCATCCCGCAACGGTCGCGATTCGAACCCGAAATACCTGGGCGTGAAGGTGTACGGTGGCCAGGCCATCGAGGCCGGCAACATCATCGTGCGTCAGCGTGGCACCAAGTTCCATGCCGGTACGGGCGTGGGTCTGGGCCGTGACCACACCTTGTTCGCGCTGGTCGACGGTACCGTCGAGTTCAAGACCCGCGGCGAGAACAATCGCAAGTTCGTCAACGTCGTCAAGGGTTGATCCCTTTACCGATGTCGTAGCTTGGGCCCCGCCTCGGCGGGGCCTTTGCTTTTTGAGAGGGAAGCTACGGATGGGGCAGAGCCCGCGCCCGTGTTCCCGATATGATGCGCTGAAACGCGCTTGACCCGTTTTCCGCTCCCGGTGCTTCCCCATGAAATTCGTCGACGAAGCGATCATCAAAGTCCACGCTGGGGACGGTGGCAACGGCTGCATCAGTTTCCGCCGTGAAAAATTCATCCCGTTCGGTGGCCCGGACGGTGGCGATGGCGGTACCGGCGGCTCGGTCTGGCTGATTGCCGACGAGGGCCTGAACACGCTGATCGACTTCCGCCACCAGCGCAGCTTCAAGGCTCAGCGCGGCCAGAACGGCATGGGCAGCGACATGTACGGCAAGGGTGGTGAAGACACCTCCATCCGCGTGCCGGTCGGCACGGTCGTCACCAATGTGGATACCGACGAAATCATCGGCGACCTCACCGCGCACGGCCAGCGTCTGCTGGTTGCGCAGGGCGGTAAGGGGGGCCTGGGCAATATCCATTTCAAGAGTTCGGTGAATCGCGCGCCGCGCAAGTCCACCCCGGGTACGCCGGGTGAGTTGCGCGAGTTGAAGCTGGAGCTGAAGCTGCTGGCCGACGTCGGTCTGCTCGGCTTCCCGAATGCCGGCAAGTCGACCTTCATCCGCGCCGTTTCCGCCGCCACTCCGCGCGTGGCCGATTACCCGTTCACGACTCTTCATCCGAATCTCGGCGTTGTCAGCCTCGGCACCGACCAGAGCTTTGTCATTGCCGACATTCCGGGCCTGATCGAAGGCGCTGCCGAAGGTGCGGGCCTAGGCATCCAGTTCCTGCGCCATTTGGCGCGCACGCGCTTGCTGCTGCATCTGGTGGATGTCGCGCCGATCGACGGCACGGACGTGGTCGAGCAAGTGCATGCGATCGAACAGGAGTTGGAGAAATTCGATCCCGAACTTCTGCAGCGCCCACGCTGGCTAGTGTTGAACAAAGCCGACGTGTTGCCTGAGGACGAGCGCCAGGCGGTTGCCGAAGATATCGTCAAGCGTATGGGCTGGACCCAGCCCTGGTTCCTGGTCTCGGCGATCGCGCGTGAGAACACCTTGGCGGTGTGCCAGCAGGTGCAGCGTTTCTTCGAATCGCAGAAGCAGGCACGCGAAGGTCGCAGCGACATGCTGCCGGGCGACGTGCGTTTGCGCGGTGACGATCAAGCCCAGGACGATCAAGCCTAGGTCGAGATACAGGGTCGCCTCATCGCGACGCATCGTTCATCATGAGGGCTTCGCGGCGTCAGGCCGCTGTTGGAGGCCTCATGAGTAATCGTCGCGATTTCCTGAAAACCACCCTGCTGGCGACTTCTGCGCTGGCGTTGCCACGCATATCGCGTAGCGCTGCATCGTTGTCGGGCACCGTTCCCGGCGGTGTCGGTGCGCGTGTCGTTTCCACGTGGGACTTTGGCATACCGGCGAATCAGGCGGCGTGGGCTGTTCTCGGTAAAGGCGGCCATCCGCTCGATGCGGTCGAGACCGGCGTGCAGGTGCCCGAGTCGGACTTGCACAACCACAGCGTAGGCCGTGCCGGTTATCCCGATCGCGACGGCAAAGTCACGCTGGATGCCAGCATCATGGATGGCGACGGCCGTTGTGGCGCTGTCGCAGCGCTCGAACACATTGCGCATCCGATCAAAGTGGCGCGCAAAGTGATGGAAGACACGCCGCATGTGCTGCTGGTCGGCGATGGCGCGCTCGAATTCGCACTGCAGGAAGGCTTCACCAAGGAAGACCTGCTGACACCCGAGTCGGCGAAGGCCTGGCACGAGTGGTTGAAACAGGCCAAATACAAGCCGGTCGCCAATAGCGAAAATATCGATTACCACCAGAGTTTGCTGGGTCCAGGTTTGCCCGGTGGCAAGAACAATCACGACACCATCGGCATGCTGGCCGTCGATGCGAACGGCCGTCTTGCCGGCGCCTGCACCACCAGTGGCATGGCGTGGAAGATGCGCGGGCGTGTGGGCGACAGCCCGATCATCGGCGCGGGTTTGTATGTCGACAACGAAGTGGGCGGCGCGACGTCCACCGGGGTCGGTGAGGAAGTCATCCGCACTGCCGGCAGCTTTCTGGTGGTCGAGTTGATGCGCCAGGGACGCAGTCCGCAGGAGGCTTGCGAGGAAGCGGTGCGACGCATCGTGAAGAAGCGTCCCGATGGCGCCAAGGCGCTGCAGGTCGGTTTCCTCGCGCTGCGCCGCGATGGCGAATGTGGTGCTCACGCGATCCAGAAGGGCTTCACATACGCTGTTTGCGATGTGCACCAACAAGACCGCCTGCTGGCCTCGCCCAGCGTCTACCAGACGACGTTCACCTGATGACTCAACAAGCATTACTCGAAATAGCCGCCGGGTCGTTGGCGTCGGCACTGGCCGCGCAGGAAGGTGGCGCCGACCGCGTGGAACTATGCGGCAGTCTCGCGGAAGGCGGCATTACGCCATCCTATGGAACGCTGGCATTGGTACGCGAGCGCGTTCGCATACCGATATACGTGCTGATTCGGCCGCGTGGCGGGGACTTTCTGTACGACGATGTCGATTTCGACATCATGCAACGCGATATCGAAACCTGCGCAAAGCTGGGCTGCGATGGTGTCGTGATCGGTGCCTTGAATGCCGATGGCGGCATCGACCCACGTTGTCGCGAATTGGTGGCTACCGCGGGAACGCTGGGTGTGACCTTTCACCGAGCATTCGATGCAAGCGCTAACCTGAAGCGCTCATTGGACGATGTGATCGCACTGGGCTGCGAGCGCGTGCTCACATCGGGCGGGTGCGCGAATGCCTTGGAGGGTGCTGACGTGATTGCTGGTCTGGTGCAGCAAGCGGCAGGGCGCGCCGTTGTGATGGCCGGTGCGGGTGTGCGTTCCAGCAATTTGCTAGAGATCGCCCAACGTACTGGTGCGCACGAATTTCATGGATCCGCGCGCGCTGTGCATCGTTCGCTGATGCGTCACCGCAATCCTGCTCTGCAGGATTTGTCGCCAGACACCGAGCAAACCAGCGTGGCCGAAGTGCGGGCAATGAAAAGCCAATTGGCGTCATCTCCCAAGGCATAGCTCATCAATTATGCGGTGAACTAACTCCCTCCCCTGCGAAGTAGGGGAGGGCTGGGGTGGGTTACCCCTTGCATTGAGGTCAGTGCGTGCAACCTTCTCCTGTCTCGCAGGGGAGGGATACATACCCAAGCTAGCCGATGCCGTAGAACGCGCAAACGAAAAGCCGGCGTCTCCGCCGGCTTTTCGCCAACCCGTTTGTACGTTTGGAGCTTAAGCCAGCTCGCGGATCTTCGCGTTCAGGCGGCTCTTATGACGGGCAGCTTTGTTCTTGTGGATCAGGCCGCGAGCGGCGTAACGATCCATCACCGGCTGAGCGGCGGTGAAAGCGGCCGTAGCGGCAGCCTTGTCCTTGGCCTCAATGGCCTTGACGACCTTGCGGAGGGCGCTGCGCACCATGGAACGGGCGCTGACGTTGCGCAGGCGGCGCTGCTCGGACTGGCGCGCACGCTTCTTCGCGGACTTGATGTTAGCCAAGGTAGAACTCCGGAAATGAATTGCTTGGGTTGGAAAAAGGCGGCAATTATGACGTCAATTTGCCGTTAGGTCAAGCGGTTGGCCGCTTTTGGCGGCCTGGGCTGCTGATTCTACTAGGTTTTGGCCAGCAACCCGCTATTTTTTAGCATCCGATTGTATCTGCGTGCCATCACAAGGGCCCGGGTGGCTGTCAAACTCTGCATCTATGCCGGCGCTATGCGCCGTTTTTCAACGCAAAAAGGGTGTCGGCAGGGGCATGAAGTCTCCCAGCATGTTACGCGGGCTGCTGTCGTTCAGCAGCATGACCATGGTGTCGCGTGTGCTCGGGCTGTTGCGGGATATCTCGATCAGCCATGTTTTCGGCGCCAACGTCGCCACCGACGCTTTCTGGGTGGCCTTTCGCATTCCCAACTTTATGCGCCGCATGTTTGCGGAGGGATCGTTTTCCACCGCCTTCGTGCCGGTGTTCACCGAGGTGAAGGAAAAAGGCAGTCATCAGGACCTGAAAGAGCTGATGGCGCGCGTTTCGGGCACCCTGGGTGGCGTGCTGCTGGTGGTTACGGCGATCGGTGTTCTGTTCGCGCCGCAAGTGGCTACGGTGTTCACGCCGGGCGCGGTGGACGAGCCGCACAAATTCACGCTGACGATCGAGCTGCTGCGTCTTACGTTCCCGTTTCTGTTGTTCGTATCGTTGACGGCGCTGTCGGGCGGCGCGCTCAACAGTTTCCATCGTTTTGGTTTGCCGGCACTGACGCCGGTGATCCTCAATCTGTGCATGATCGCCGGCGCTTGGTGGTTATCCAGGCGCTTGCAGACGCCGATCCTGGCGATGGGTTGGGCGGTATTGGCCGCGGGCATTTTGCAGGTGTTGTTCCAATTGCCGGCGCTGCGTCAACTCGATCTGCTGACATGGCCGCGTTGGGGCTGGAGTCATCCCGACGTGCGCCGGATCATGCGTCAGATGGTGCCGACCCTGTTCGGCTCGTCGGTGTCGCAGATCAACCTGCTGTTCGACACGGTGATTGCATCGCTACTGATTTCAGGCTCGCAAACCTGGTTGTCACAGGCCGATCGTTTTCTGGAGTTGCCGTTGGGCGTATTTGGCGTGGCGTTAGGTACGGTGATTCTGCCGTCACTGTCGCGACATCACGTCGCCACGGATCACGAAGGTTTTTCCAAGGCGCTCGATTGGGGCTTGCGCACCACGCTGCTGATCGCCGTGCCCGCGATGTTCGGTTTGATGCTGTTGGCCGAACCGCTGGTGGCCACGCTGTTCCAGAACGGCCAGTTCCGGCCGTTCGATACGCGCATGGCCACGCTGTCGGTTACGGCGTTGAGTTTCGGTGTGCCGGCGTACGCGCAAGTGAAGGTATTGCTGCCGGCGTTTTATGCACGTCGTGACACGCGCACGCCAGTTCGTGCCGGCATTGCCGCGCTGATTACCAACATGCTGCTCAACGGCGTTTTCCTGCTGCTGCTGTATGCGATGTGGGCGCCGGCCAATTTGAAGGCGGGGCCGCTGCTGGATGGCCTGTCGAAAGTGCCAGGGCTGCATCTGGCGCTAGGCATGGCGAGTGCGCTGGCCAGCTACATCAACCTGCTGCTGCTTTGGCGTTGGCTGGGGCAGGCCAATATTTATCAGCGCCAGCCAGGTTGGCGGCGTCACCTGATCCGGCTCGCACTAGCTTGCGCGGCGATGACGGTGGTCCTTCTGATCGGCCGCTGGTACTGGCCAGATTGGACGCAGATGCAAGTCGTTGGCCGCGTTTGGCGTCTGGCACTGTTGGTCTGCGCGGGCGGGGCGGCCTACGTCGCGACGCTTTTCGCGGCAGGTTTTCGTCTACGCGAATTGCACCACACATGAACGTTATACTTGGCCGATGATGAAACTGTCCCGAGACGTCGCGGGGCCGTGCGTGGCCCCCGGCGGCAGTGTGATTGCGGTCGGTGCTTTCGATGGGCTGCATCGCGGTCACCAAGCTTTGCTCAGCGAAGTGCGCGAGCGTGCGCAGGCGCTTGGCTGCACGCCGATCGTGGTGAGCTTCGAGCCGCTGCCGCGTGCTTACTTTTCGAAGGAACCGGTGCCGCGCCTGTCCAGTGTGCGCGAGAAGCTGCTCGGCTTCGCGGCGGCCGGCATGGAACACACGCTGCTGCTGCGCTTCAATCGTGCGCTGACGGCGATGTCCGCCGAGGATTTCATCCAGCGTGTGTTGATCGATCGGCTCGGCGTACGCGAAGTCTGGGTCGGCGCGGATTTCCGCTTCGGCCACAAACGTATCGGCGACGTCGCCATGCTGGAAAAGGTCGGAGCGGAGCGCGGGTTCGCCGCGCGTACGATGCCGGCGGTCGCGCTTGATGGTGAGCGCGTCTCGGCCAGCCGGGTGCGCGCGCTGCTGGCGGCCGGGAATTTTGGTGCTGCTGCGCCGTTGCTGGGCCGCCCCTTCGTGATCGAGGGCAAGGTGGAGTACGGCAAGCAGTTGGGCCGCACCCTGGGTTATCCCACCGCCAATATCCACCTGCGCGAGCGGGCCACCCCCGTTCACGGCATTTTCGCCGTACGGGTAGGGCTTGGCGAAGGGGAGTGCAGTTGGCCGGGCGTGGCCAGCCTGGGCACGCGGCCCACGGTCAACGAGGTTGTCGAGCCCTTGCTGGAAGTCCATCTGTTCGATTTCGATGGCGATCTCTACGGCCAGCGCATGGCGGTGGAATTCGTGGCCAAGCTTCGCGAGGAGATGAAATTCGACGGATTGGACCCATTAAAGGTACAAATGGATCATGATGCACGTTCAGCCCGGGAGATCCTGGGCATGAACCCGGTACTGATCAACGCGTGAAAGGCCACGACATGAGCACCCTCCACATGCCAGCCAACCGCACCATGCCCGCACAAGCGGCCGTGGCGATCATTATTATTTGAAGCACCCGCCGAAGCGCGTGCGCTTGCCGCCGCGCGCGGCAAGTAAACGTAGGCGCTTCGGTTCCTTGGGTAGCTAGGGGTATCGAAGCGGGATGAACGAACGGCGGTGTCGTCATGGTGACGGCGCCCCACAGCACGGCACCCGAGCGATGACCCAGGACTACAAGAGCACCATCAACCTGCCGCAGACTAGTTTCCCCATGCGCGGCGATCTGCCCAAGCGCGAGCCGGGCTGGCTGGCCGAATGGGAGAAAGCAGGGCGTTACCACCAGATTCAGGCCAAAACGGCCGGTCGCCCGATGTTCTTGCTGCACGACGGCCCGCCGTATGCGAACGGCGCGATCCACATCGGCCACGCGGTCAACAAGATCCTCAAGGACATCATCGTCAAGTCGAAGGTGCTGGCCGGTTTCCACGCGCCTTATGTGCCGGGCTGGGATTGCCACGGCATGCCGATCGAGATCCAGGTCGAAAAGCAGTTCGGCAAAAACCTTCCAGCTGCTGAAGTGCAGCGCAAGGCGCGCGCGTATGCGACCGAGCAGATCCACGCGCAGAAGGCCGACTTCAAGCGCCTGGGCGTGCTGGGCGATTGGGATCGTCCGTACCTCACGATGGATCACTTCAACGAAGCCTCCGAGATCCGCGCGTTGTCGGAGATGCTGCGCAAGGGTTACATCTATCGCGGCCTGAAGCCGGTGAACTGGTGCTTCGATTGCGGCTCGGCGTTGGCCGAAGCGGAAGTCGAGTACGAGGACAAAACCGACATCGCCATCGACGTAGGCTTTGCCTTCGACGATCCGGCCGCCGTGGCCAAAGCGTTCGGCCTGGACAAATTGCCCAAGCCGAACGGCCAGATCGTGATCTGGACTACCACGCCGTGGACGATCCCCGCTAACCAAGCGCTCAACCTGCATCCGGATTTCAGCTACAGCCTGGTCGATACGCCCAAAGGCTTGCTGATCCTCGCCACCGAGCGCGTGGAAGATCGCCTGAAGACCTACGTTTTGGAAGGCCAAATCATTGCGTCCGTGCCTGGTAGTGCGCTGGGTGAATTGCGTTTCCGTCACCCGCTTTATGCGGTGGATCCGGGTTACGCACGCCTGGCGCCGGTGTACTTCGGTGATTACGTAACGCTCGATACCGGTACCGGCATCGTGCACTCCTCGCCCGCGTACGGCGTGGAAGATTTCCTGTCGTGCAAGGCGCACGGCATGAAGGACGCCGACATCATCAGCCCGGTGATGGGCGATGGCCATTACGTTTCCACGCTGCCATTGTTCGGCGGCATGTTCCTGTGGAAGGCCAATCCGAAGATCGTCGAAGTGCTGGATCAGGCCGGTTCGCTGCTGCATCAACACAAGTACGTGCACAGCTACATGCATTGCTGGCGGCATAAAACACCGATCATCTACCGCGCTACGTCACAGTGGTTTGCCGGGATGGACATCGCCCCGAACGACGGTCACAAGACGCTGCGTGAGACCGCACTGGAAGGCATCGAAGCCACGCGCTTCTATCCCGCCTGGGGCAAGCAGCGCCTGCACGCGATGATCGCCAATCGCCCGGACTGGACACTGTCGCGCCAGCGCCAATGGGGTGTGCCAATGGCGTTCTTCGTGCATCGCGAAACGGGCGAGCTGCATCCGCGCACGCCGGAACTGCTGGAAGAAGTCGCCAAGCGCATCGAAAAGGACGGCATCGAAGCGTGGCAGAGCATCGAGCCCAGCGATTTCCTCGTTGCGGATGAAGCGGCGCAGTATGAGAAAAATCGCGACACACTCGATGTGTGGTTCGATTCCGGCACCACGCATTGGCATGTGCTGCGTGGCTCGCACGCGGATGTCTCCACGTTCCCGGCTGATTTGTATCTGGAAGGTTCGGATCAGCATCGCGGCTGGTTCCATTCCTCGCTGCTGACGTCCTCGATGCTCGACGGCAAGCCGCCGTACAAGGCGCTGCTCACGCACGGTTTCACCGTGGACGGGCAGGGCCGCAAGATGTCCAAGTCGCAGGGCAATGTGGTCGCGCCGCAGAAGGTGATGGATACGCTTGGCGCGGACATCCTGCGTCTGTGGGTGGCATCGGCCGATTACCGCAACGAAATGTCGGTGTCTGACGAGATCCTCAAGCGCGTCGCCGATGCGTATCGCCGCATCCGCAACACGGCGCGCTTCCTGCTCGGCAATCTCGATGGGTTCGATCCGACCAAGCATCTCGTGCCGGTCGAGCAGAGCTTGTTGCTGGACCAGTGGGCGGTGGGGCAGGCCTACGAAGTGCAGCAGGCAGTGATAGCCGCGTACGAGCGTTACGATTTCCCCGAGATCACCCAGCGCGTGCAGAACTTCTGCACCAACGAAATGGGCGCGTTGTATCTCGATATCACCAAGGACCGGCTCTACACCATGCCGACCGAAAGCCTTGGCCGGCGCAGTGCGCAGAGTGCGATGTATCGCATCCTGGAAGCCTTGGTGCGCTGGCTGGCACCGGTGCTGTCGTTTACCGCCGAGGAAATCTGGCAGCACATGCCCGGCGAGCGCGCCGAAAGTGTGTTGTTCGAAACCTGGTATGACGGCTTGGCGAATACGCAAGGTTCACCCGAACAGCACCGCTTCTGGGGCGACTTGCTGGCCATTCGCGATACCTCGTCCCGCGTGCTCGAAGACATGCGCAAGGAAGGACGTATCGGTGCAGCGTTGGAAGCCAAGCTCGTGCTGCACGCCGATCCGGCGACGACGGCGCGTTATGCACAAGTTGCTGACGAGTTGCGCTTCTTCTTCATCACCTCCGAACTGAGCTTCGCGCTGCTGCAGCCCGATCCGAACGAAGTTGCTGTGGTGGCGCTTGAAGACGGCGAGGTGCACGTGGCGGCAAGCGTGAGTGAGGCGGCCAAGTGTGTTCGCTGCTGGCATCGTCGCGACGACGTGGGAGCCAACCCCGCTCATCCAGAGCTTTGCCTGCGCTGCGTCAGCAACGTGGAAGGCCCTGGCGAAGATCGGCGCTGGTTCTGAGGATGACGATGCGTACCCAAGCCAATGCATTGCCATGGTTGTTGGTATCGGTGCTGGTGATTGCGCTCGATCAGCTCAGCAAAATCTGGGCACTGTCAGCGTTGCAGCCAGCAGGTGAGCCACATCCGGTCATTCCAGGTTTCCTCAACTGGACGCTAGCGTTCAACACCGGCGCTGCCTTCAGCTTTCTCGCCGAGAGCAGCGGCTGGCAGCGCTGGTTCTTCGTTGGGCTGGCAGTGGTCATCAGCGTTGCGCTGGTGGTGTGGCTGGCGCGCACGGCGCGGCAAGAATGGCGCACGGCATTGCCGCTCGCGTTGGTGATCGGTGGCGCGCTGGGCAACCTGATCGATCGTCTGCACGCATCGCAGGTGACGGACTTTATCCAGGTGTACTACCAGCAGTGGTATTACCCCACTTTCAACGTGGCCGATTGCGGCATTTGCGTGGGCGCGGTGCTGCTAATTTTGTTCGGCTTGCGTCATCCGTCGCCGAACAAGGCTTCCTAACGCCTCGATTTCCGCGCGAGCGTCGATATTCACATGGGTGAAGAAAAGGCCTGCAGATGCAGGCCTTTTGCTTTTCAGCAAGCTAAACGTGGAATCGATTTACAGATCTGGCATCACGCCGTCTAAGCCTCGACGCAAGCTGAATCGGAATTTTCTGAAAGCATTGTCCAAACGTGGCCGATAGATTGCCCTTCTAGTTTTTGTTAAGAGGGCGCGCTTGGTCGTAATGAGACGTACACGGGCAATCCGCGCCTCAGCAACTCATGGGTCCCAGCTAGCCTCAAAGGCAGGATGCCGTGGCGCTCAGCCATGGCGCGGGGCGAGGGAACTCCCAGACGCGGGTAGCCGCATCCAGGGCGGTAGGTCGTCCGTACAGTCATGACGGCTATGGGGTGCCTTCCCCAGAAATGTGATGCACATCACAGATGGCCCGGTTCTTGCCTCCTCCCTGACAACAGATAGCCGCCGGGTGATGAGCAGATAGCGCAAGGCGCATCACCCATGTCCTGAGTGGGGGTATCGCAGCCAAATTGATGCATGGGTAGTGCAGGCAGAAGCATGTATATGGAATTCAAATCGACAAGGGGCACGAGGCGCACACGCCGCAAAGCGACTGCATTGCTTGTTTTGTTGTCGCTGTATGGTGTTGGCACTGCCGCTTTCGGTCAGGGCGTGGCGCCCACGGCAACGGACGCCGCCAGTTTGCTGACTCTTGCGCGCACGGAACGCGCGGCGGGTCGTCGCGTCGAAGCCCTCGCCTATTGCCAGGAAGTGCTCGCACGCTGGCCCAACAACGCAGACGCGCGCCAGCTCAACGTCGTATTGCTGTCCGAGCTCGGCGCCTCGACACGTGCCCTGGAACTGGCTTCGACCCTTCCTCCCTCCAGCCAACATGCCGAGCACGCACGACTAGTCGCTGACTACGACGCGCATGAAGCGCGCTGGGCCCGCGGCGAGCCTTCCGACCCTCATCATCCTTACGGGGAGGCCGACAAGGCCGTCGCCGACATCCAGCGCCTCGCCAATGATCCCAATGCGCCGGCCGATATTCAGCAGCGCGCGCGCATGGACATGCTCGCCGCACTGGATCAATCGGACCGTGCCGGCGAAGTGCTGGCTGCCTACGCACCGATGAAACAGCAGGGCGTGCAGTTGCCGCCTTATGCGGAACAAGCTGTCGCCGATGCGATGATGCAAAAGCATCGTCCACGCGAAGCGATTGTTTTGTATGAGGACAGCATTCGTCGCGACCCGGGTCCTTACGATCCGAGTGAAACAGATCCACGTATCGGACTTGCTTACGCGTATCTCGACGCGGGTCGCACGCACGACGCACTCACCACGATCAATGCACTCTCCACCGGCGAAGCGCGCTGGCTGCACTTGCGCGATGTCAGCGGCGCGGTGCAAAACCAGCGCAAGGTCGATGCGGACACGAGTGCCGCCGGGATCGCGCAGGATGTGGGGTTGCTCGCGCAGGCCTATGCACGCCTGGCAGCGATGAGCGCCGAGGCACCTGGAAACGCTGACCTACGTCGTGATCTGGCGATGGCCGAACTTGCGCGCGGCTGGCCACGCCGTGCGTTGGAAACCCTCAAGATCGCCGACACGCTCGACGAGCGCGATGCCACCGCGGCGCTCGATGAAGCCGAAGCGCATCGCGCCTTGTACGACTACGCGGACGTTCAGTCCAACCTCGACCAGGCCCAGCAGGAAGCTGGTCGCAGTGGCCGTGTGCAAGATGCGCAGGCTGCCTGGGACCGCGACAGCGGCTGGCAGTTTGATCTCACCCATGACAACGGTCGTGGCAATAGCCCCGATTACGGCGATCGCGACCAAGAGACCTTGGCGACACTCGCCAGCCCGCTGATCGACGACCATTGGCGCGTGCTAGCGCTCGCGCAGTACGCCACGGCAGCGCTGCCAGAAGGCAATGTATCGCGCGAACGTGCCGGGCTTGGTTTGGAAGGCTATCTGCATGGCCTGCAGTTCTACGTTCAGGCGTTGCCTGCAGCCGATCGCTTCGTGCGGCGTACCGCGTTCGCCGCTGGTTTCAACTGGTCGATCAGCGACCATTGGTCGTTATCCACCGATTGGAGCAGCGCAGGCAACGACGTGCCATTACGCGCGCAGTATTACGGCATCACCGGCAACACATTGAGCACGGCCTTGCAATGGCGCGCGAGCGAGCTGACATCGGCGCGTCTGGATGTGTACCGCGATCGCTTCAGCGACGGCAACTTGCGTCAAGGCTGGCTTGCCGATGTCGTGCAGCGATTGCACACAGGCGCCAACTTCACGTGGGATGGTGGCGTGGAAGTCGGTGGTTTGCATAACAGCGAAGTGGATCGACCGTATTTCAATCCATCCGAAGATCGCTCCTACGCGCTTACCAGCAGCCTGCAAAACGTGCTCAGCCAGCACGACGATCGCAATTGGACCCAGCGCATCGATCTTGCCGTAGGGGAATACGCCGAGCGCAACTATGCGACCGGCCTGCTGGTCAGCGCCCGCTATGGGCAAGTATTCCAACCACGTGCTGGCCTGCGTTTTGGCTGGGGCCTGGGTTGGCATTACCAGCCGTACGACGGCAGGCACGAGTCGCGCCTGGTGCTCGACCTGACCATGCATTGGGGAGAGTGACGATGCGTCCGTTCCTGCTCGCTCTGCTCCTGCTCTGTCTCGCGAACATCGCGCACGCCACCGCGCCATTAGCCGCGAAACCTGCTTTCATCGTGCTTGCGTATCACGACGTGCGTGATGACGTCGGTGCGCAGGGCGATCACGATTCCGATGCCACGAGCACTGATCATCTGATCGCGCAGTTCGATTGGCTCAAGGCCAATGGCTATCACGTCGTCAGTCTCGACGCGGTCATCAAGGCCTCGCAGGGCGGTCCGGCGTTGCCGGATCACGCCGTGCTGCTGACCTTCGACGACGGCTTGGAAAGTTTCTATACGCGTGTCTATCCGCTGCTGCGTGCGTATGACTATCCCGCCGTTTCCGCGCTGGTCGGCTCGTGGATCGATCTGCCCGCGGGCCAAACGATGGCTTACAACGGTGCGCAGTGCACGCGGGCATGTTTCCTCAGCTGGGATCAGGTGCGACAGATTCAGCAATCGGGTCTGGTCGAATTCGTCTCGCATACCTGGCAATTGCATACGGGCATACCGGGCAATCCGCAGGGCAACCAGATGCCTGCGGTAGTGAGCTTGCGCTATGACGCCGCGTCGGCAAGCTATGAAACGGAAGCCGCTTACGTCGCGCGTCTGCATGCCGATCTTCGCCACAGTTCGGACGAGCTGGAAAAAGAAACCGGCCGCCGACCGCGCGCCATCGCGTGGCCTTACGGCGCCTACAACCAGATCGCCGTACAGGTTGCTGCGAGCGAAGGCATGCCGGTGTCGCTGAGCCTAGACGACGCGCTTCCGGATGTACGGGCCGACAGCACGATTCCGCGCCTGCTGATCAGCGGCAACATCAACGCCAACCGCCTTGGCTGGCTGATACGCCATCAGTCGCACATCGATCCGGTGCGTGCCGTGCAGGTCGATCTGGACTACGTCTACGATCCTGATCCGGCGCAGCAGGAACGCAACCTGTCGTTGTTGCTGGATCGCATCAAGCGCATGCATCCGAGCCAGGTATGGCTGCAAGCCTATGCCGACCCGAAGGGCGATGGTGTGGCCGAAGCGGTGTACTTCCCCAATCGGCACCTGCCGATGCGTGCGGATCTGTTCTCGCGCGTGGCGTGGCAACTGCGTACGCGCGCCGGCGTGCGCGTGTATGCGTGGATGCCGGTGCTGGCTTTCCGTTTTCCCGATGCGCCGAACTTGCCTTCGCTAGGCGGCGAGCCGAAGCCCGGTGGCGATCATTTCCGTCTGGCGCCATGGGATACACATGTGCGTAAGCAGATCGGCGATGTCTACGAAGACCTCGCCATGCATGCCGACGAAGCGGGTCTGCTGTTCTCCGACGATGCCTATATCCGCGATACGGACAACCTCGGCCCGTGGTCCGGCATGACGCCTGCGCAGAAAACCACGGCCTTGATCGACTTCACGCATGAACTCACGGATCGCGTGCGTCGCTGGCGGCCGGAAGTAAAAACGGTGCGGAACATCTACACGCGCCCGATCGTCGACCCCGCCGCCGAAGCCTGGTTCGCGCAAAGCTTGCCGGCGTTCCTCGCGGGCTATGACATGACTGCGGTGATGGCAATGCCGCAACTCGACAAGCAACGTGACACCGCCGGCTGGTATCGCGACTTGGTCGAGCGCGTGGCATCGGTACCGAATGCACTGGATCACACACTGTTCGAGCTGGCAACGCGCGACTGGCGCAACCACGACCAGCCGATGACCGAGGCACAACTGAGCGATCGCATCGAGTTATTGCAGGCCTCAGGTGTGCGTCATATCGGCTACTACCCGGATGATTTCATCCAGAATCAGCCGCGCCTGCAAGCCATTCGCCCGTCGATCTCGATCGCCGATTATCCCTATCCGGAGCCATCGCGATGAACGGTGGCCTGCTGCATATCCCGCTCGAATTTGCCTTCTTCTATCCGTTGGCAATGTCGCTGATCTGGATGAGCGGCGGCCTGATTTATTTTCTGCGCTGGGAGCGCAAAGAGCCGTCGCGGCTCAAGCCGCCGGCGTTATCGTCGTATCCGTTGGTTTCGCTGATCGTGCCTTGCCACAACGAAGGCGAACAAGTGCGTGAAACCATCGCGCACCTGGCGGCACAAACCTGGCCCGATTTTGAAATCATCGCCGTCAACGACGGTTCGACTGATGACACCGGCGAACAGCTCGATCAGCTGATGAAGGAATACCCGCAGCTGCGTGTGCTGCACCTGTCGAGCAACCAGGGAAAGGCCATGGGATTGCGTGCGGCGACACTAGCCGCGAAAGGTGAGTACCTGGTTTGCGTGGATGGCGATGCAGTGCTCGACCGCTACGCCACGCACTGGATGATGTTCCATCTGTTGAGCAGCGCGCGTGTCGGTGCCGTTACGGGCAATCCGCGCATTCGCAATCGTTCGACGCTGCTCGGCAAACTGCAGGTTGGCGAATTCTCTTCGATCATCGGTCTGATCAAGCGCGCGCAGCGTGTGTACGGACGCATCTTCACCGTTTCGGGCGTGATCGCCGCGTTCCGCAAAGTGGCGTTGCACGACATCGGTTATTGGAACACCGATATGGTGACGGAGGATATCGACGTCAGTTGGCGTTTGCAGATGCGGCATTGGGAAATCCGTTACGAACCGAATGCGCTGTGCTGGATCCTGATGCCGGAAACCATGCGCGGTTTGTGGAAGCAACGCTTGCGCTGGGCCCAGGGTGGTTCGGAAGTACTGCTGCGTTATTTGCCGAAACTACTGCGCTGGCGCCAGCGTCGCATGTGGCTGGTCGCAGCCGAATACATGATCAGCCTGGTCTGGTCATACGACATCGCGGTGATCTTGCTGTTATGGCTGGTTGGACGCTTCGTCGATTTGCCGGAGTCGATTCGCGTGCCAACGTTGCTGCCGGAGTGGAATGGCGTGGTGCTCGGCATCATTTGCATGCTGCAATTCCTGATCAGCCTGATGATCGATCGCCGCTACGAAAAGCGCGTCGGCCGTAATTATTTCTGGATGATCTGGTACCCAATCGCGTACTGGATGCTCACCACTGCCACGTCCATCGTGGCGTTTCCCAAAGCGGTGCTTAAACGCAAAGGCACGCGCGCCGTTTGGACCAGTCCCGACCGAGGCATACGATGAAAGCCGATCCCCTCATCATCGAACGACCGGAGCGGCAGAAGCCGCTGCAACGAGCGACATTCGCCCTCATCACCATGGTGGCTTGGACGCTTTGGGTCTCCCTGTGGTTGCCCTTGCTCACCTTGATCGCATGGATGCTAGGTTTGCAGGACATCTACATCAAACTAGGCTTGAATCATCCGTTCCGCGCGGCGGGAGATTTGGACCTGGTATTCAGAGTGGCGTTCGTATGCGCACTCTCGTTGGGGTCTTGGGCGTTCTACAACCGCATGCGTTTTGCTGGCAAGCAGAAGCGTCGTGCCAACCGCATCGTGGATCTTACGGAGATGGCACCGGTGCTGGAGGCGTCCGTGAATACGGCACGAGAGTTGCGGTCCAGTCGCCGTGCGGTGGTTCACTTCACGGATAGCGGGCAGATGTTTCTTACTGCGGACAACGCGTAAGGTTCGCCATCGTCCAGCCGTAGTGGCTCATGGCGAATTTATCGCAGCATGTTCGACACGGTTCCGTCCTCTGCGCTTGGCTTCGTACAGCGCACGGTCGGCGGCAGCGATCAGTTCCTCCTGCATGGCGCCTTCGGCGGGCACCATGCTCGCGACGCCAACGCTTACCGTAACGCGACGAATTGGGCTGTCATCATGGCTAATATTCAATTGTCGAACCCGCTTGCATAGTCGTGTAGCGACTTCACGCGCACCGCTTAGCGGCGTGCCCGGCAAGATGAGTACGAACTCTTCGCCGCCGTAGCGGGCAAGCAAATCCGATGGACGTTGCACGGCTTCATGCAGCACAACGGCAACGTCGCGAAGGCATGCATCGCCGGCAAGATGCCCGTAGCGATCGTTGTATTGCTTGAACAGGTCGATATCGATGAGCAGCAACGACATCGCTTGTTGTGTGCGCAGTGCCAGGCGCCATTCGCGTTCGAAAGCTTCCTCGAAGGCGCGCCGATTGGGGATGCCGGTCAAACTGTCGCGCATGGCGAGTTCGGCCAGCATCGTTTGATTGTTGCGTAGCCTGTCTTCGGCTTCGCTTTGCTTGACCTGGCTCAGGATGCTGCGCAATCCATAGCCGAGCACCGCAACGATTACACCGGCAACACCAAGATCGAAACGTGGGCGGAGCAGGAGCAGAGCAATCGCCAACACCGAGAGTGCCAACAGCAAAGGGCTACCGCTGCGAACGAAACGGACAAGCCCAATAGGCGGACTCGGCGCTCGCGTGATGCGCGATGGCATGCGCCACGCTACGACGGCGAATACCAGGAAAGGAATATCGATCAGCAAGTCGTAGAGGCTGCCTATGTCCGGCGCGACATCCAGCGCCACGTGGTGGTTGTAGTAGGCCGCCGAGATGGCGTAAAGGCAGGTATACGAAGCCAATGCGGCGAACAGATGACGTTGCTTGGGCGTCTCTGCAGCGAAGAATCGGACTGTCGTGGTGACAGCGAGAAATCCGTTCTCCACATCGAACATCGTGGCGATCATTTGCGCGGATTGCGGACTCGATGCACCTTGCAGGGTCGTCCATGAAAACATCAGCGCGAAGTAGAGGTAACCCAGCGATATGGCGAGCACGGCGTCGACGCCGCGCTGCACGTAGCTGCTACTTTCCAGGCCGACTGTCGCGGCGACGTACGAAATAGGTACGCCGTACAGGATATACAGCAGCATGCTTTCGCCGGGGGCTTCGTTCGTATTGCCCAACAGATCAAGGCGAAGACTGCTGACCATGCCTAGCGTCCAAAGCAACAGGCTCAACGCCACGGGGCTCCAGCCGCGGGCAGGGGAGATGCCCGCTATCAACCCGCGTCGTGTCGCTATGCAGGATGCCAGCAATGGCGCGGCGACCAGGAAGGCGTACGACGCCGCCATGGCGTGCGCAGGCAAAGCCAGAATAAGCACGGCGTGCAGGAGGAGGAACCCGATTGCAAGCAGCACCATCATGATATTGGCGAGCCCCCTGACTTACGCTGGAAATACCTTAATACACATCGCGCCTTGGGAATGTATGCGCGGTGTCACGAAGGGGGAGGGCAGCGTGCCCCAGGCTCAATGGGGATGCTGTCGACGTCAGCGTCGTTGGTCGCAAAAACATAATGCCCGGCGACTTTTTTACTTACGTCGCCACCTTGGCTTAGATGTCGAAGCCAGGCCCCGACACATACGGCCTGGTCCTGGCTTCGACTTCAGTGCGGTCGTGCGGCGTTAGCTTTAGCCGCCGCTAGACGAGCTGGATGCGGGTGCCGATTTGTCGGCAGCAGGATGCTCCTTCGACTTGCTACGTGAGCTGTCATCGCCCGCTGCGGCTTGTCCGCGGGAGTAAACAATCGCTTTGTTACTTTCGCACTGTCCCACAACTTTGCCGCCGCTCTTATCCGCCTGATCTGCCGTGACCACGTCCAAGGTGTAGTTGCTTACACCGTTAGCCTTCATCTTGGCGTCGATGCTGGATTTCACCGTGTCGCACGAGGCATGGGCAAGCAACGGCAACGACATCAATGTCAAAGCGGCGATATATAGACGAGTCCTCATGGTTTCTCCTTGGTTGGCGTGTTTCACATCGAAAGTAGAGCGGCCGCCACTCGGTCGCTACAAAAGCACTTTTTCCCTGGGCTTTTTCCACTACAACGATGTGATCCTAAAGCAATCCTCCAAAACCGTCATCGGCCTCAGTCCTGGGTCAGAAGCGAACGCTGGATATAAACGCTCTTTTGCAAATGCCTGACATGACATTCAAATCGACCACCTGGCATGAACCCAACTTGACCCAAATAAGGCGTATTCATCGCAGATTGATCTTCACCACCCAAACTCAGACTCCCACAGGCAACTGAGGAGCGATTCGTGAAGAAGATTGCTTCATTGACCATCGCACTGGTACTGGGATGTGCTGGTATCGCGATGGCGCAACAGCAGGCGTTGAATCAGCAAGAGATCAGCGCGCACCTAACCCAACAGGGGTACACAGACGTTCACGATTTGAAATTCGATGACGGTGTCTGGTCGGCGCGAGCGCGCAGCGGCAATGGCCAGCGCGTAACGCTGCGTGTAGACCCTCTCACCGGCCACGCGTATCCCGATAAACAAGTCTCGCCGATGAGTGAAGCCGACATCCGTTCGGCGCTTTCTGTCCAGGGCTACACGGATGTGCATGACGTGGATTTCGATCACGGCATCTGGACCGTCAAGGCAAAAAATCCTGCGGGTGCGAAGGTGGGTTTGAAGATCGACGCACAGTCGGGACGCGTCATCGGTACCAACTGAGCAGTCGCCGCCACTACGAAATGATCAGATGTCAGGCCCCACGTACAGCAAGCGTGGGGCCTTTTTGTTGCTTGAATCTGGGCAACCTGATCAATGGAGCTTGAGCCACGCGATCAGCCAGGCGATATCGACCGCTCTCTACGAGATCCCGGACATGCGGCCTTATGAAACCTTCGCGCATGAAAAAGCCCGCTGTTAGGCGGGCTTATCGTCTTGCTTGGATTTCGCTGCTACTGCATGAAACCCATCATTGGTACCGGTGATAGGACTCGAACCTACACGACATCGCTGCCAGTGGATTTTGAGTCCACCGCGTCTACCATTCCGCCACACCGGCAGGGAACGAACGCCTATTATGCCGGGTTCAATTCACCGGGTCGAGACTTAGCTTGCGATCGGAGCGCTCATAGCCGTGATCCTGGCCTTTGGGCTGGAAGACGGCGCAGTGGGTCATGTTGCCGGAGTAGATGTGCAGGCTCACGGCGACTGTGTCGTCGCTGGGGTTGCGGATGGTGTGGTACTCGTGAGGCGGGATCAGGCTGCCGGCGGAGCCGGGGCCGGCCTGGATCGAGCCGACGGGTTGGAACTGGCACAGGTCGCCTTTGTCCGCCAGACGCTCGTATTGCACCACTTCCAGCGCGCCGCTCCAAACGCCCTCGACGCACCACATGCCGCAATGGTCGTGGATGGGGGTGCCCTGGCCGGGGCCCCAGGTCATGGCTACCACGCAGTAGCCGTGGTCGTCGCTGTGGTACAGCTCGCGGCGGGCATAGCGATTCTCGGCGGTTTCGAACACGCACTCCGGGAGAATGATTTCCTTGCTGCGGATCAGCTTGCACAAGCTATCGCGCAGGCTATCGGTGATGGCGGGCGTAGAGTCTTTGGCAACCGCTTCGTCGATCGCGTCGATCAACTTCTGGCAGCCGGGGAATTCTGTGGTGAGCATGGTGATCTCGGGTCATTCCGGGTTGCAGAGAACCCATAGTGGACATCAAATCGGCTGAAGCCTGGATAAGGCTTCTCTGCTAGCCTTTGTCGATCGGTGCCTGATCCAGCCCGAAGGGGGCGTCCATGGGTGCAATGGTGATTGTAGCTTACCGCCCCAAGGCGGGGTTCGAAGTCGAGCTGGAGGCGCTGGTTCGTGAGCACGTGCCTTGCCTGCGGGCGTTGGGACTGGTCACCGAGCGCCCGGCCCAGGCCATGCGTGCCAAAGACGGCACGATCGTAGAAGTTTTCGAATGGCAGGATGGCGCCATCGAAGCCGCCCATTCGAGCCCGCGGGTGGTGGAGTTGTGGGAACGTTTCGGTGCCGCCTGCACGTACGTGCCCTTGCGCGAATTGGCCGAGGCGGAGACGCTGTTCGCGCAGTTCGAGCCGATGGTGATTTAAAGGCGCGCCAGAAAGCCGCCGATCGCGCGGCTGTAATTTTCGATATCTACCAGAAACGCATCGTGACCCTGGGGCGAATTCAGCGCCACGAATTCCACCTGCGCACCGGCGGCTTTAAGCCCCTCGGCGATCTGCTCCTGCTGTTCCAGCGGAAACAGGATGTCGGTGCTGACACCGATCACCAGCGCCCGCTCGATATGAATGCTCTTGAGACCTTCAAGCACGCTGCCCTGGCCGTATTCGGCGATATCGAACCAATCGCTGGCGCGCGATAGGTACAGATAACTGTTCGGATCGAAGGTACGCACGAAGCGTTGCGCGTGGCCTTCGAGATACGACTCGACCTGGAATTCAAAACCGAAGGGCTGCTGACCCTCGCGTTGCTCCGGGTCGAGCCGGATGCGCGCGAAGCGGCCGTTCCATTCCATCGCCGAGCGATAAGTGATCACGCCGAGCTTGCGCGCGATGCTCATGCCGATATCGGGGTACTGCTCGTTGTCGTACTGGCCGTTGTTCCAATGCGGATCGAGTCGGATCGCCTCGCGTTGCAGCGAGCGAATGGCGATGGCGAACGGTTGCGCCTGCGGGGCGGTGTCCACGCTGATATGTGCGCGCACGCTGCCGGGATGCAGCAGCATGTAGGCCAGCGCACTCATGCCGCCCATCGAGCAACCAATCAGGCAGGCAAGCTTTTCGATGCCCAGGTTCGCCACCATCGCGTGTGTGGCGTTCGCGACGTCTTCCAGCGAAAGATCGGGGAAGCTCAGGCGATACGGCTCGCCGGTAGCCGGATCGATCGACGCAGGGCAGGTGGAGCCCTTGTCGCTACCGAGCGAATTCACGCAGATCACGAACCAACGCGTGGAATCGATCGCTTTGCCCGGGCCGAGCATATCTTCCCACCAGCCCGGCGTGGCATCGATTGAGTTGGAAGCGGCGTGCGCGCTGGGAGACAGACCGGTAAAAATCAGCACCGCGTTGTCGCGTGCAGCGTTTAACGTGCCCCAGGTTTCGTAAGCGACGTGCGCGCCGTGCAACGCACCACCGCGCTTCATCGCGAACGGTGAGGGCAGCTTGAAATACTGGCGTGCATCGCTCATTACCGATCCTTAGTCGTGCACTTTGTCGATCAAGATACTGATCGGCGTCTTGCTATGGACGTCAACCACGCCGCCGTTGCCTTCCAGATCCCCGGCTTGGGCGACGGCTTCGCCACTATGACTGATGCGCGCGCCAACGAATACGCGCGGCACCGACGATAGCTTCATCGACGGCATCATGCCCATCGCATCGGTCAACGTCACCGTGGTGGGCAATTGGCCGGCGTTGATCCGGGTGACCGCCAGAGGCATGGGCGGCCCGTGTTCGGCGCGAGCGTAGACGAACAAGGTGTCGCCTGCCGCAAGTTTCGTCTTCAGCGTGGGTGCCAGCGCAACATTGACTCGCAAGGCAGCGCCGCTGGATGAAGCCGCGCTTGTGCTTGAAGCCGAAGCGGGCGCGCCGCCGGCGCGTGCATCCGCCAGTGCGATCTGTTGCGCGACGGCCTGGGCGACAGTCGATCCCGGCTGTAGCTGAGGTTGCAACAATCGCCAGGTCGCTGCGGCATCGGCAAACTGCCCTTGCTGAAAATCGCTGATGCCCAGCAACCACAGTCCGCGTTGATTGTCCGGTTGCAGCTTCACAGCCTGCAGTAGCAAGTCGCGCGCGTGGCCCTCGATATGATGATCCGGCCGTGCAGTCGAATCAGCTTGGGCCCAGCCGACCATCGCATTCGTATCGTTCGGTGTCAGCTGCAGCACGTGATCGAAAGCATCGCGCGCTTCATCCGGCTGCTGCATTTCGGTGGCGGCTTGCGCTAGCAACATCCAACCTTGCGCGTCCTTGGGGTTACTTGCCAGATGGGTGCGCAGCTCGTCCAGCGCCTTGTTGATGTCCATCCCGGCTTGCGCCGGCGTGGACACGCCGTTGAGCGTCGTGGGCATGCC
>OUNK010002525.1_pt1 | contig 25205 bp, 24 predicted proteins | sample 1755341 | NCBI WGS metagenome assembly OUNK01 (sample SAMEA3914788, study PRJEB12502) | metagenome | biome: forest; material: soil | place: Canada | collected 2011-07-03 | depth 0.1 m | reverse complement strand
GCGGTCTATCGCCTCATGCTCGGCGCCACGCCGCTGATGCCAGCCGGTGCCTGATAAGTACTCACTGGGTACGACGCGTCACCGGCTTTTCGCGTATCGCCTGAAACGGCTTGCCCACCGGCATGGGGGTCACCTGGCATACGGATTCGAATGGGCGCTCGAACAATTCGCGCGCCCATTCGATGAACGCCTGCACGCGCGCCGACAGATGTTTCTTCTGCGGATAGACGATCCACACGCTTTTGCCGGTGGAAACCGTGTCGGTCATGATCGGCTCGAGCTTGCCCAGATCCAGCATGCACGCAGCCAGCACGTGCGGCGCCTGGATGATGCCGAGTCCCGCAACGGCCGCCTGGATCACCGACTCGCCATCGTTGATCAACATATGCGCGTCGATGTCGACTTCCAGCTTGCCGCTCGGCGTATCGAATTGCCATTGGCGCGGGCGCCCGTTCGCGTAGACATAGTTGATGCAGCGATGGTTCTTCAGATCCTCGACGCTGGCCGGCGCGCCGTAGCGCTGCAGGTATTCGGGCGAGGCCAACAGCACGTTCTGCAGGTAACCGATTTTGCGCGCGATCAGACTGGAATCCTCCAGCTCACCCAGGCGAATGGCGCAGTCCACCCCTTCCTCGTTGAGGTCGTAGGGGTAGTCGCACATCATCAATTCGAGCCGGATATCGGGATAGCGGCGCTCGAAATCGCTCAGCTGGGGAATCAGCGCGGCCCGGCCGACGGAGACCGACATGCCTACGCGCAGCTTGCCCGTGGGCTTACGATGAGCATAGCCCAGCGCCTCGGTCGCCTCGGTGAGATCGGCAAGGATCTCCTTGCAACGTGCATAGAAAGAGGCCCCATCGTCGGTTAAACGAAGGGCTCGTGTGGAGCGGAACAACAGCCGGGCGCCTAGGTTTTCTTCCAACCGGGACACCGCGCGGCTGACGCCAGAGGGTGTCATGCCCAACTGGGCGGCGGCGGACGCAAAACTTTTCGCCTCGACGACGCGGACGAAGGCGGATATCGCGGAAAAGTCTTCCATTACGCACCTCTATAAAGCGTGATCTGCAAATTATGCACCCATTCGTGATTGCGAGTCACGAGTGGAATGCGCAAGAAACGGATTTTCTAAACTGCACGGTATACCTAATATTCGTTCCCCTCAATCGTGCTGCATTGCGGCACGACCTTTTCCAGGGAGCGAAGTGATGTTGAAGAAAGCCATTCTTGCCGGTCTCGTTGTGGCCGCCATTGCCGGCAGCTGGGCCGTCCTAGACAGCCACGGCGCCCAGGCCCAGTCCGCAGCACCAGGCGGCGGCCTGCCCGAAGTCACCGTGGCCCAGGCCATGGTGCGGCCGGTCAGCGACAGCGCCGAATTCACCGGCCAGCTCCAAGCCGTCGACACCGTCGACGTGCGGCCGCGCGTTGGTGGATATGTGGACGCCGTCCAATTTAAGGAAGGTGCCGAAGTGCACCAGGGCGATGTGCTGTTCCGCATCGACCCGCGTCCGTTCCAGGCCGAGGTCGACCGGCTGACCGCCAATCGCGCGCAAGCGCAGGCGCAGCTGGGGCTGGCCCAGGCCAACGCGGCGCGTGCCAAGCGCCTGCTCGCCGCGCATGCGATCTCGCAGGAAGACGCCGACAGCATGAGCACCGGCGAGCAAAGCGCCAACGCCACCCTCGCGGCGGCAACCGCGGCACTCGCATCGGCCAAACTCAATCTCGACTGGACTCAGGTCCGCGCACCGATCGATGGCCGCGTCAGCAACGCCCGCATCATGCCGGGCAACCTGGTCACCAGTTCGGATGTGTTGACCAGCGTGGTGTCGGTCAATCCCATCTACGTCTACTTCGATGTGGATGAACAGACCTGGCTCAAACTCGATCGCCTGCGTCGCGATGCGATCAAGAACGGTCACGCACCGCGCATCGAAGCGTCGATGGCATTGTCCGATGAGCAAGGCTACCCGCACATCGGCCGCATCGACTTCGTCGACAACCAGCTGCGCGTCGGCTCCGGCACCATGCGCCTGCGCGCGGTGTTCGACGAAGAAAACGGGCTGCTGACGCCGGGCTTGTATACGCACGTGCGTCTGCAGAGCGGCGAACTGCGGCCGCGCTTGCTGATCGACGACCGCGCCGTCGGCACCGACCTCAGCAATCAGTTCGTGTATGTCGTGGATGCACAGCACAAGGTGCAGTACCGCAAGGTCGACACTGGTGCGCTGTTCCATGGTCTGCGCGTCATCAACGACGGACTGAACGCAGGCGACGTGGTGGTGATCAACGGTCTGCAACGCGTGCGCCCCGGCGCCGAAGTAACGCCACAACAGGTTGCGATGGATTCCCGTCTCGATGCGCAAGACAAAGCGCTGGTCGATGCGGCCGCGACCGATCCCGATGGACATGACGCGCGCACGGCGCAGGCCAACACGTCTGCACCGAAGCGCCCGCAAGGTTAAACCATGAAAAACATTGCGCAGTTTTTCGTCGATCGGCCAATCATGGCCGCCGTGCTCTCGCTGATCTTCGTGATCGCGGGCAGCATCGCGGTGTTCAAATTGCCGATCAGCGAATACCCCGAAGTCGTACCGCCCACCGTTGTGGTGCACGCCAGCTATCCCGGCGCCAACCCCGAGGTGATCGCCGAAACCGTCGCCACGCCGCTGGAAGAACAGATCAACGGCGTGGAAGGCATGCTCTACACCGCCTCGCAGGCCACCAGCGACGGCACCATGACGCTGACCGTGACTTTCGCGCTGGGCACCGATCTCAACAACGCCCAGGTGGAAGTGCAGAACCGCGTATCGCAGGCGTTGCCGAAGTTGCCTGAAGAAGTGCAGCGATTGGGCGTGACCACGCAGAAGAGTTCGCCCGACCTCACCATGGTCGTGCATCTCACCTCGCCCGATAAGCGTTACGACATGTTGTATCTGTCGAACTACGCGCGCCTGCACGTGAAAGATCTGCTCGCCCGTCTCGATGGCGTGGGCGATGTGCAGATCTTCGGCGCCGGCGAATACAGCATGCGCGTGTGGCTGGATCCGCAGAAGCTGGCCCAGCGCAACATGACCACCGGCGACATCGTGCACGCGATTCAGGAACAGAACGTGGCCGTCGCCGCGGGTGCACTGAATGCGCCGCCAGTGCCGGGCAATACGGACTTCCAGCTCAACATCAATACGCAAGGACGTCTGAGCACGGTCGACGATTTCCGCAACATCATCGTGCGCACCGATGCCAACGGCAGCGTGGTGCATCTGCGCGATGTGGCGCGGGTGCAGCTGGGTTCCAACCAGTACGCATTGCGCAGCTTGTTGAACAATCAACCGGCAGTGGCGATTCCGATCTTCGCGCGGCCGGGCTCCAACGCGATCCAGATCTCCAACGAAGTGCGCGCCACCATGGCCGAGCTGAAGAAGGAGTTCCCGCAGGGCGTCGATTACAGCATCGTGTACGACCCGACCGTGTTCGTGCGCGGTTCGATCGAAGCGGTGGCGCATACGCTGCTTGAGGCGATCTTCCTGGTCGTGCTGGTGGTGATCCTGTTCCTGCAGACCTGGCGTGCATCGATCATCCCGCTCGTGTCGGTGCCGGTGTCGCTGATCGGTACGTTCGCAGTGATGTACGTAGTGGGCTTCTCGCTCAATGCGCTGTCGCTGTTCGGCCTGGTGTTGGCCATTGGTATCGTCGTGGACGACGCGATCGTGGTGGTGGAAAACGTCGAGCGCAATATCGAGCTCGGACTTTCGCCGCGCGATGCGACGCGACGCGCGATGAACGAAGTGACCAGTCCCATTGTTGCGACGGCGCTGGTGTTGTGCGCGGTGTTCATCCCGACCGCCTTCATCAGCGGCCTGACTGGCGAGTTCTATCGCCAGTTCGCGCTGACGATTGCGATCTCCACCGTCATCTCGGCCTTCAATTCGCTGAGCCTCAGCCCGGCGCTCGCCGCTGTGTTGCTGAAAGGCCATGACGCACCGAAGGATCGCTTCACGCTGCTTATCGATCGTGCATTCGGCTGGCTGTTCCGTCCATTCAACAAGATGTTCCACCGCGGTTCGGAACGTTACGTCAGTGGCGTTCGCCGCGTCGTTGGCAAAGGTCCGGTCGCCTTGGTGTTGTATGCCGGTCTGATCGGCCTGACTTGGTTCGGCTTCAATCATGTGCCGCTGGGTTTCGTGCCGGCGCAGGATAAGCAGTACCTGGTGTCGTTCGCGCAGTTGCCCGATGCGGCGTCGCTCGATCGCACGGAAGACGTGATCCAGCGCATGTCGGCCATCGCGCTGAAACAGCCTGGTGTCGAAAGTGCCGTGGCGTTCCCCGGCCTGTCGATCAACGGTTTCACCAACAGCACCAACGCGGGCATCGTGTTCGTGACGTTGAAACCGTTCGAGGAACGTCGTGATCCGTCGCTGTCGGCGGGTGCGATTGCCGGTGCGCTGAATCAGAAGTTCGCGTCGATCCAGGATGCGTACATCGCTATCTTCCCGCCGCCGCCGGTACAGGGCCTGGGCACGATCGGTGGTTTCCGCATTCAGGTCGAAGATCGCGGTCAGCTTGGTTTCGACGAGTTGTACAAGCAGACGCAGAACCTGATCGCGCAAAGTCAAAAGGTGCCGGCATTGGCTGGATTGTTCTCCAGCTATCAGGTCAGCGTGCCGCAGATCGATGCCGATGTTGATCGCGAAAAGGCGAAAGCCGAAGGCGTGGATCTGGCCGACGTCGATGAAACGATGCAGGCCTATCTGGGTTCGCTCTACGTCAACGACTTCAATCGCTTCGGGCGCATCTATCAGGTGAACGTGTCGGCCGAACCGGGTTTCCGTCATGAGCCGCAGGACATTCTGCAGTTGAAGACGCGCAACGCAAAGGGCGACATGGTGCCGCTGGGTTCGTTCGTGAACGTGCGTCGCACGGCGGGCCTGGAGCGCGTGATGCATTACAACGGCTATGCCACGGCGGAAATCAACGGCGGTCCCGCACCCGGCTTCAGTTCCGGTCAGGCGCAGGCGGCGATGGAGAAACTTGCCGCGGACAACTTGCCCAACGGCATGAGCTACGAGTGGACCGAGCTGACCTATCAGCAGATCCTCGCGGGCAACACCGCCATCCTGGTGTTCCCGTTGTGCGTGCTGCTGGTGTTCCTGGTGCTGTCGTCGCTGTATGAGAGTTGGTCGTTGCCGCTGGCGGTGATCTTGATCGTGCCAATGGTGCTGCTGTCCGCGATCGCCGGTGTGTGGATGTCCGGTGGCGACAACAACATCTTCACGCAGATCGGACTGATCGTTCTGGTCGGCCTAGCATGCAAGAACGCGATCCTGATCGTGGAGTTCGCTCGCGAACGCCAGCATGAAGGCATGAGCCGTCACGATGCGGTGTTGGAAGCAGCTCGCCTGCGTCTACGCCCGATCTTGATGACCTCGATCGCTTTCATCATGGGCGTGGTGCCGCTGGTTACCTCGCACGGTGCAGGTGCGGAGATGCGTCATGCGATGGGCGTGGCGGTGTTCTCCGGCATGCTCGGCGTGACCATCTTCGGCCTGATCTATACCCCGCTGTTCTACGTGCTGATCCGCGCCGTGGTCGAACGCCGCGAAGCGCGCAAGAAGCAGCATGCATCGGTAGTGCCCGCTTTGGAGGGCCATTGAGATGACACGATTTATTCGTAACACTGCCCTGTTCGCCGCACTCGCGCTGGCTGGATGTGCCAGCGTCGGCCCGGACTACAAGACACCGGCCACGCCAGCGGCAACGGTGCAGGGCGTGGACGCGGCGCGTGAAAGCGCCGCGCAATTCCAGGCTGCGTGGTGGAAGCAGTTCAACGATCCAGTGCTGGATACGCTGATTCAACATGCCGCAAAGGGCAGTCTTGATCTGCGTATCGCCACCGCACGTCTGCATGAATCGCGTGCGTTGCTTGGCAGCGCCAAGTCCGATCAGTTGCCGACCATCAGCACCGACGTCGCCTACAGCCGCGCGATTGAGCAGGAACCAGGTTTCGGCACTCAGCGCGTGGCATATGACACCTACCAGGCCGGCTTTGATGCATCCTGGGAGGTCGATGTATTCGGCGGCGTGCGTCGCTCGGTAGAAGCGGCTCGTGCCGATCTCGGTGCCAGTGAAGCTTCCTTGCGCGATGCGCAAGTGAGTTTGTTCGCCGAAGTCGCGCGCAACTACTTTGCCTTGCGCGGCACGCAGCAGCGTCTCGCTATCGCCCAACGTAATATCAACAATCAGGCCGATACGCTGAAGCTGATCGAGGCGCGCGCGCAAATTGGTACGGCATCCGAGCAAGATGTCGCCAGCGCAAGCGCGCAGTTGAGCGCTGCCAAGGCACAGCTGCCGGTGCTGGATACGCAGGCACATGGCTACGAATACCGCCTTGCAGTGCTGCTTGGAGAACGTCCCGGTGAACTGGATGTCGATGTCTCGCCGACCACGTTCAAACCGATTGCCACGGTGCTACCGATCGGCGATGCCGGTGATGTCCTGTCGCGTCGTCCCGATGTGCGTATCGCCGAACGCCAATATGCGGCGGCGACTGCACGGATCGGTGTCGCCAAGGCGGATTTCTTTCCGCATATTTCGCTTGGTGGTTTCGTGGGCTTTCTGGCCGGACAGAGCAATGATTTCGGCGGCCCTGCTACGCGTGCTTTCTCGTTCGGGCCAAGCATTACCTGGAATGGCCTGAACGTGGAACGTGTTCGATCTAATCTGCATGCCAGCGAAGCACGCGCCGATGCTGCCGAGGCGAATTACCAGCGCACCGTGCTTGGCGCGATCGAAGATGTCGACAACGCCGTGGTCGGTTACAACGCTGAACATGCACGTGTCGAGCAGTTGATCGCACAGAGCGCGCAGAGTCGTCGCGCGGCCGATCTAGCGCGTATTCGCTATCAGGAAGGCGCTACGGGTTATCTCGAACTGCTCGACGCCGAACGTGTGCAGCTGGCGGCCGAGGATGATCTCGCCCAATCCGAAGCTGCGATTGATACGCGCGCGGTGTCGATTTACAAGGCGCTCGGCGGCGGTTGGCAGGCGTGTAACGATGCACAATGCACGCAAGTTGCAGAGGCTGTCGCCACTGCGCCGTAACGCATGCAGTAAGACGCACGTGAAACCCCAAACCCGTCGTCCCGGCGAAAGCCGGGACCTAGCGTCTTCGCTCAACATCAAGTCACTGGGTCCCGGCTTTCGCCGGGACGACGGCGTTGGGCGGTTTAACGCGTTCTATCCGCGGACTATCTTCAACGCTGCACCATCCGCGCAAACCACTCCCAGCCACGCACGCGCTCAGCAATCAGCTTTGCGCTGGTCAGCATCGGCACCGCCAGCAACGCGCCAGGAACGCCCCACAGCCATCCCCACACCAGCAGCCAGATCAAAATCGCGATCGGGCTAATGCGCATGCGCCGGCCAAGGATCATCGGCGTAATCAAGTTGCCTTCGAAAGCGGTAACGACAGCAAAACACAGTGCGGGCAGCAAGGCATGCGCTACGTCTTCGAAATGGATCAGGCCCACCAACAGCAAGGTGGTGGTCGTGACGATGGCGCCCACGTACGGAATGAAATTGGCGAGCATCGCGACCGATCCCCATAACAGCGGATCGGGCATGTGCAAAAGAAACAGCATGCCGGCCGTGGTCAGGCCGAGCGTCGCGTTGATCACGACGGTAGTGAGGATGTAGCGCGACACCTCGGTCTGGATGCCGCGCACGATGGTCACGGCGTGACGTTTGTATCCAAAGTTTGGCGCGATCTCGACCAGGCGACGCAAGATCAAATCGCCATAGACCAGGAAGAAATACACCAGCAACACGACCGTAAGTATCGCCGCCAATACTTTCGGCGCATTCGCGAGCACATCCCACACGCTGATGGCGACATCGCCTGGGTTTTGCCCTGCGTTGGCCTGTGCCGGATGACCGTTTACCAACGTCTGTGTTGCACGGCCCGCAGCTTCGAGGGGCCGAGTGATGTGCTCGAGCTTGGGAATGAAGCTGCGAATCGCGGTCGGCGCGCTGTGCAACCACGTTACCGCCGGCTGCGCGAGCATGCTGATGCCGGCACCGATCGCTGTAATCAGGGAAATCATCAACACGCTGGCGCCGAGCCACCGAGGTACGCGATGGCGCGTGCCGGCGACTACGATCGGATTGAGCGCAAGCCCGAGAAACGCCGCCAGCACAAGCGGAATCACCAACGCGCGCACGATCGTGACGGTGTACATCAAGGCCAGTATCAGCAACGCATTGAGCATCATGCGAATCGCGCGCAAATGCCTGCGCAGGCGATAGACGCCCTGGGTGGTTTGCTTGAGCTGTTTGGAAGTGATCGCAGCGGTGGCTTTGGCCTGTGCTCCTGCCGCCGCCGACACGCTGCCTGGTGGCGTCGTGGATTCGACGCCGCTCATGTATCGCTGCTGTCGTTATCGTTGCCGCCGTCGTCCATGCCCAATTCGGCGATCAGGCGTGTACCGTGCGCCACGATTTCCGCAAGGCCGCCGCTGAGCATCGACACCAATCCCGGTACGCGCAGCGGGCCGACGCCAAGGCTACCCAGCACGAAACCCGCTCCGGCCGCCGTGCCGACCGTGGTCAGCGGATGGCGATAACCACGCTGCAGCAGTGCGGCTGCCGGCGTCGCCAGCTCATCGCGGTGCGCCGCCACACGTTCGCGTGCCTTTTTTACGTTCTCGATCTTTTTGAACAGGCTCATGACCGCTCATCCCCTTCTAGTCCTGCCCTTTGCCGGCATCGACGTCCTGTTCGGCCTTTTGCAGGGTGTCGTTCATGATGGCACGCCACTCATGTCGCGTGGCGGGCAGGCTCATCCAGTGCATGAAGTGGCGGAACAGCATGATCGCTCCGAACAGGATCAAGGCTTCCAGCAGGGCCAGTACGGCAAACGCGAGGATCCAGGAATGGAGCCATTTGGCCAGCAGTAGCCCGACCAAGCCCAGCAGCGTCAGGCCGAAACCGACGCCGGCCACGGTGGCGACCAGGCCCGCCGCCAGCAGCCACGAGACGGCGCTGCGCGCCAACCCAAGCTCGGCAGCCAATAGCTGCAACTGCGCGCCGAACAACTTGGGCAGCGCGCGTGCAACCTGGTTGAGTTCATCGAGCACGCCGCTCGGTGGCGGCACGGATGATGGCTCCGATGGCCCAGCCGTTTCGTCATCGCGCACGGAATCGTGCATCGCCCGCCCCCGTGCCAATGGTTAGCTTAACGACGCAGGATGCGGCCAAGCAGCCAGCCGGCGCCCAGCGCAATCGCCACCGCTTGCACGGGCTTTTCGCGAACGTAGTCGCGCACTTCATCCAGCCACTCGTCGGCGCGGTCCTTCGCTTGGTCGATGGCGGCGCGGCCACGCTCTTTGGCCTCGACCACCTTGTCGGTGGTGCGGTTGGCAGCACCGGCGGCCTTGTCTGTGGCACGGTGCAGACCTTCTTCCACATGGTCGGCGGCGCGGTCGAATTTTTCCTTGCTGGTAGCGACGGCTTCGGACGTAGCCTGCTTGATGCGCTCGGCACCCTGGTCGATGCGTCCGTGGATGCCGTCTTCCTGCGCTTGGACTTCTTTGCTCATGACGTTCTCCGATGGCAAGGTCTTCACTCTAGCGGGTTACTGCGCCGTAGGCTGAACGGTCGCTACGCCGTTCAGCTAGCTCGCCGCAAGAATGCGATCACAGCCAGGATCAGGAACAGCACGAACAGTACCTTGGCGATCCACGCGGCGGTACCGGCGATGCCGGTAAAACCAAGGAGTGCGGCGATGACAGCGATAACCAGAAAAACCAAGGCGTAATGCAGCATGACGGCGCTCCTCGCGAAACCGGGGCGTCGATAACGCACGCCCCGATCATCATGTGCCACATTCCGTGCCGTCTGAGCGTGAAGGCAGGCCAGAGCGGTTTACACCTTACGATTACGTTACAACGTCACGACGTTCAGGCTGGCACGCTGGGATTGAGACTGTATGTCCCCGTGAGTACCGCTTCGGCCAATACGTGTCCGGCGATGGCAGCGCGCAGTTCGGCGACCGTGAAACCGGGCTGCAACGACAGGCTCTGCGTATCCAACGCATAGACGCGGAAGTGATAGTGATGCACCAATGAATCGTTCCACGGCGGGCACGGGCCGTCGTATCCGAGATAGGTGCCCCCCATGTCCGCATCGCCGGCGAACCAGCCGGTGTAGTCGTTAACGCCCTGCACGCTGCCGGGTGGTCCGAAGGGCTGCTGTTTGCCGTGCGGCGTGATCTCGTCGCTGCACGAGCCGTCCGACAATTCGCCGCACTCGGGCGGGATGTTCGCCATCAGCCAATGCACGAATTCCCCACGCGGCAGATCGGCAGGCACGGTACGGCCTTCCTTATTGACGTCGTCCAGCTTGGTCGGCACGTCGGTATCGATGCAGGTAAGCACGAAGGACCGCGTTCCCGTCGGCGCATCCTTCCAGGCCAGATGCGGATTGTGGTTGTCCGACAATGCCACCGGCTTGCCGGGCTTGCAGAATGCAAACTCGCTGGGGATCGGCTTGCCGTGCTGGAAGTTGTCGCTGCGTAACTGCATGGGGAATCTCCGGGAAGTGCGGGGGAAGCTCCTCAACTGGGGACGCCGCGCAGGCGCCGCAAGTCGGGGCATGTCGCAGTATGAGCGCCAGCTTATGCCCAGGCCATGATCCCGTCGTGACAGCCCTGCTAAGGTAGCGGCCTCGCAGGAGGATGCATGAGCGAACTGGATGACCTGAGCACGCTGGTGCGTGCCGCGACACCCTTGCTGGTAATTGAAACGGTAGACGAACAACGGGTCATCGACTGCTTCCAGCACGTGATCGCCCAGGCGCTCTACCCGCTCTGGCGTTGGACGCTGACCGACGGCCTGGAACGGCTCGACTTCAACGGCCCCAGGGACCAGCAGATCGCACCTGATGCCACCGCCACGCTGACGGCGATCCGCGATGCCGAGCAACGCGGCATCTATCTGTTGTTCGATTTCCAGTCGTGCCTGCAATACGCGATGGCTCAACGGCAGATGCGCGAGATTGTGCAGCGCGAACGCTCGGCCGCCCATACGTTGGTGATGGTGGGCGCGAAAGTAGAGCTGCCGCCGGAACTCGATGCGTTGGCCACGCGCGTACCGCTCGCATTGCCCGACATCAAGGAACTAGCCGGCATCCTGCGCGGCGAAGCTGCCGCATGGCAGCGCGAGAACAATCGCCCGCTCGCCGTCGACAACGACGCCGCGCGCACTATCGTGCGTAACCTGGTCGGCCTTACGGCGCAGGATGCGCGACGCATCGTGCGCAAGCTGATCTACAACGACGGCGCGCTCAACGCCAACGATTTGCCCGAACTGATGCAGGCCAAGTTCGACCTGCTCAATCGTTCCGGCCTGCTGCACTACGAATACGCCACCGCCAGCTTTGCGGATGTGGCTGGCGTCAGCCATGTACGCGATTGGGTGCAACGGCGACGCGTGGTCTTTCTCGATCCCAACCCCACACCTGCGCTCGATCCGCCCAAGGGCGTCTTGTTGCTCGGCGTGCAGGGTTGCGGCAAGAGCCTGGCGTCGAAGGCCATCGCCGGTGGTTTCGGCGTACCGCTGATCCGATTGGATTTCGGTTCGCTGTACGACAAATACCAGGGCGAAACGGAAAAGAACCTGCGCGAAGCGCTTTCCAGTTGCGAAGTGCTGGCGCCATGCGTGCTGTGGATCGACGAGATCGAAAAGGGGTTGGCCGGTGGCGGCGACGATGGCGGTGTATCACGTCGCGTGCTCGGATACCTGCTCACCTGGATGGCCGAGCGCAAAGCCAAAGTGTTCGTGGTGGCAACCGCCAATGCGGTGAACGAATTGCCGGCGGAGCTGCTGCGCAAAGGGCGCTTCGATGAAATCTTCTTCGTCGATCTGCCACGCACCGAGGTGCGCGCAGCGATCTTTGCGATGCATTTGACACGTCGCAAACTTGCGGCCGAATCCTTCGACCTGAACGCACTGGCCGAAGCGAGCGACGGTTTCTCGGGTGCGGAAATCGAACAGGCCGTGGTCAGCGCACTCTACGATGCCGGCGGCAACGGCTCCTCGCTCGATCAAGCGACGTTGCTTAATGCGCTGCATGGTACCAAACCGCTTTCCGTGCTGATGCACGAGCAAGTCGCTGCACTGCGCGAATGGGCCAACGGACGCTGCGTACCGGCGGATTGATTTCGGCTTGCATCGATTTATCTCAAAAACCACACCGCTAAGCCAGCCTGCACCGGACGGCTTAGCAACGCACGCGCAACTGCGCTTCGATCAGGTCGGCCGTGACGATCGCACCGTGTTCGGAACGCACAGCTTCCGCGCATCGCCACGCACACTGGCCGTAGTGTGCGTCTTCGAGCAAGTCGCGCAACAGCGGTATCGCCGTGTCGGCGCTATAGCTGCTCGCGTGCAATACCTGCGCTACGCCCAGGCGTTGCAACCTGGCCGCGTTGTCGAATTGATCGAAACCATGCGGCACGACCAGCATGGGTCGTCCGGCGCGCAAGGCCTCCGTACTCGTGCCGATACCGCCATGGTGCACGATGGCGGCTGCATGCGGGAACACCGCTGCGTGTGGCGCGTAGTCGACGATCCTTATTGTCGCCGGCAGTTGCGCCGGCAATTGCGCGCGCACGGCTGGCGTGCCTGTGAACAGCACCGCGCGTTGATTCAATCGTTCGGCCGCGTTGATGCTGGCGCGCAAGAAGCCCGCACCGATGTGCACGGCTGCCGAGCCTAGGGTGAATACCAGCGGTGGAGGCCCTGCGCGCAGAAACCCATCGAGTTCCATGTCGACCTTTGCACCGGGTTGTGCGTAATGCGCAAATCCGGTGATGTGCGTGTGCATCGGCCAGTCGGGTTGTGCACGGCCGATAAGCGGAGAAAACAGCGCCAGCACACAGTCCGGCGAATGCTGCCCGCGATGGAACGGATCGCCGCCCGATGACACGGCTGGCAAACCCAACTCGCGCCGGAACGCGCGTACTGGCGCAGTCCAATGCCGTGTACCCAGCTCAAACACATGTCTCAGCAGACGCACACGCCACGGTGCATGACGCGTGAACGCATCGACCGCACGCATGCCCGTAGTCGGCGGATCGTATGCGGAGACGAAGCTCGCTGGCGCCAGCACTGCGGAAATCCATTGCAGCTTGTTTGCCGCGCTTAGCGTCTCGCCGAGTATCTGGCCGCCAAACGCGAGACTGGATGTCACGAGTACATCGGCGCCCTGACAGACATCGAGCAGCTTGAAGTAACTGGTTCGCACGTCGGCAGCGGCCAGTTCGCGCACGACAAAGTGCGGCCCATGCCGAGGATGGAAGGCGCGCCCGATGAATTGGGCCTGGTCTTCCGGTTGCGGCATGCCACTGGCGTCGGCAAAGTGAAGCGCCGCCTGCTCGACGGTCTCGCGATGCATTGCATGCGTGGCGATGGTGACGCGATGTCCGCGCGCATGCAGCGCCTGCCCCACCGCCAGGAAGGGAAACAGATCGCCGAGCGAACCGAAGGTGGTGATGACGATGTGGGCGGTTCGCATGCTCGGAATGGCCGGAACGGTTATTCCCAAGCATAGCGTGCGTGGCGTGGTTCTCTTCTATCTTGGCGTGAGAAGCAACCGTTACGCTTTGGCGATGGCGTTGAAGCGCGCGGCGATGTAATCGTCGCAAAAACTTGTCATGTCCCAGCCGCGGATAAAGCCGCAGTGGCCGCCATAGTTGGCGATGTCCAACTCGATGTTCGGCGGCAGCTCGAGCTTTTCGAACGCGTCGACGGGAATCACCGGATCGTCACGCGCAGTGAGAATGGTGGCCGGAATCTGCATCGCCGCCAGCGCGTCGCCCGCGACCGAGTAGCCATCCAGATACGCCTGCAGCGAGCCGAAATTCGTATGGCGCAGCACCAATGCTTCGGTGAGGCCGCGAAGGTTCTGCTTCAGTTCCTGCAGCTCGAAGTATTCGCGTTGCGGGAAGGCGGCCTGTTTCGCGCGCAGCGAATGGCGCCATTTATTCATGAAATACGCCTGGTAGAACCACGGCGCGGTTTCTTCGAGCGAGAACAGGCCTTCGCCCGGATCGATGATTGGGCACACACCCAGCGCGTAGCTCAGCGGAATACCCAAGGCCGGTGCCCGCAGCGCGACGCGCAGCGCAAAATTGCCGCCCAGCGAAAACCCCGCCAGCGCCATCGGACGCGACGGCCAGCGCTGCGCGATGTCGCCGACGGCATGCACCACTTCATCGATGCGGCAGGAGTGGAACAGCGCTTCGTTGAGCCCGTGGCTATCGCCGTGGTCGCGGAAATTGAGCCGGAAAACGTCCCAACCATCTGCCAGCAAACGGCTGCCGGTCTGCAGCACGTAGGTGGAATCGACGCTGCCTTCCCAACCGTGAAACAGCACCGCCAGACCGCGCGCGGTAGCCTGATCTTTTTGCGGCGTATACGCACCGGTCAGGCGCACGCCGTCGCCGCCGTCGACCACCACCGGTTGCGCACCATCCAGCACCTTGTACGCATGACGAGGCAGCAAGGTGCGGCGCACGCCGCTAGAGGAAAGCATCGTTTGGATATGACCGCTGGTGAGCGGCCACGGCGGGCGGAAATCCCGCCCCGAAGGCAACGTCATGCGGTGCGATCCTCCAGCGCAACGGCGATACGCTCGCGTGCCAGGTCCGCCATGCGGCGTCGACCGTCGGGATTCATGGGCACTGGCTCGAGGAAATGCACTTCGGCATCCATCGATGCGCCACCGAGCATACGCAGGAAGTTCTGCATGAAGTTTTCGTCTTCGCGGAAACCGGCATCGATCAACCGCTTGCCGTCGCGAGCGAAACGCAGCGCGACCGGCTGCACCGGCACTTCGGCATCCACCGCCGCTTGGAAGATGCGCGCGTGGAATACTTTCAGCACACCGTTGTGTCCGGTGCCGCCTTCGGGAAACACCGCCACGGAACGGCCTTCGCGCAGACGCTCGACCATCAATTGCATCACCGCCGCAAGCGAATGATTGCTGCCGCGCCGATGAAAGATCGTGCCGCCGCTGGCGGCCAGCCAGCCCACCAACGGCCAGTCGGCGATTTCCGCCTTGGCCACGAAACACGCAGCGCGCTGGCTGTGCAGCAGCTCGATGTCGATCCAGGAGGTGTGATTGGCGACGAACAGCACCGGATCGGCTGCCGGCTGCCCCACTCGCACGGACCGCAATCCGAAGATGCGCATCAGCCCGGTGGACCAGGCACGGATCATGCGATGGGTGAAAGGCTCGCGGCCGTCTTTCATCACGGCATGGCGATTCCAGGTCAGGATGAACCCGCACAGCATGATGCCGAGCACGACGTGCAGCAGCAGCAGCGGGATGCGCCACACGTAGCGCAACGGGCGCAGCAGGTCTCGGTCCGGGGTAGATACGGCTTCGATACTCATCAGTACATCATTTTAACGTTAGTCGGCCGCTTCGGGGGTACTAGCGCTCCAGTTGTTGCAACGGAAGCGAAGGTGAACGCTTAACCGTGCGCAGAACGAAGCTGGAATTGACGTCGGCCACCGCGGCATCGTTCAGCAGCTGGTCGAGCAGGAAGCGCGAAAAGTGTTCCAGGTCGGCCACATAGATATGCATCAGGTAATCCATGTCGCCAGTGAGCGCGTGGCAGGCCACCACTTCGTCCCAGGCCGCCAGGCGCTGCACGAAGCGTTCGATCTCCGCGCCCTCGTGGCGCGCCAGCTGAACGCGGACAAAGGCCTGCAGGCCTAGGCCGACCGCCTGCGGGTCGATTTGGGCGGCATAGCCGCTGATCACCTTCTCAGACTCCAGCCGTTGCAGGCGACGCAGGCAGGCGGAGGGCGAGAGGCTGATCCGCTCCGCCAGCTCGGCATTGGTGATCCGGCCCTCGGCCTGCAGGACGGCGAGCATGCGCAGATCGGTGCGATCGAGCTCAGCCATTGCACGATTCCTCTACAAATGTACTCCAACGCGAATGAATATTGCACGGCTGGTTATAAAGTCAACAATAAAACAACCACCGTGCGGGGTCTGAGTCGTATGCTCTTGTTTGTGGCTCCGACACAACCCGGGGCGCCGCTGGAGTCCCTATGGAAAACAACACCCCTCGTCGCGTCGAACACCAGCAGACCGATCGCGGTTACGTGCCGGTCTATGCCACCGGTGTGGTGGAACAGCCATGGGCGGACTACAGCCGCACCGACCACGAAGTCTGGGACACTCTCTACAAGCGCCAGCGCGAGCTACTGCCCGGGCGCGCCTGCAAGGAATTCCTGGCCGGCGTGGAACGTTTCGGCCTCGGCGACGGCGGCATCCCCAAGTTCGCCGATCTCAACAAAGTGCTGGGCGAGACCACCGGCTGGGAGCTGGTCGCGGTCGAAGGCCTGCTGCCGGATGAGGTGTTCTTCGATCACCTCGCCAACCGTCGCTTCCCGGTCAGCTGGTGGATCCGCAAGCCGGATCAGCTGGACTACCTCAGCGAACCCGATCTGTTCCACGACCTGTTCGGCCACGTGCCGCTTCTGCTCAACCCGGTTTTCGCCGATTACATGCAGGCATATGGACGCGGCGGCATGAAGGCGTTCGGCATTGGTCCCGAGGCGCTGATGAACCTGACGCGCCTGTACTGGTACACGGTGGAATTCGGCTTGATCAACACTGACGAAGGCATGCGCATCTACGGCGCCGGCATCGTCAGCTCCAAGGGCGAGTCGATCTACTGCCTGGATTCACCCGCGCCCAACCGCATCGGTTTCGGCCTGGAGCGCGTGATGGATACGCGCTACCGCATCGACACCTATCAGCAAACCTATTTCGTGATCGACAGCTTCGAGCAGTTGTTCGACGCGACACGGCCAGATTTCACGCCGATCTACGCCAAGCTCAAGCAAAGCGCGGCCCATGCGGCGGCGGACGTGCTCGACAACGATCGCGTGTTCAATCGCGGCACACGTGAAGGGTTTGCAAACAACGCGGATGCGTAATCGGTAGCCAACGATCCAACATCCCAGCGTTCGTTGTGATGTCGGATCAAGGGAAGCTGCCCGTCAACGCGCGTGCGCATCCACCCAGGGTTTGATAATGCCGATCCACAGCGCATAGCCGCTGCGGTTCATGTGTAGGCCGTCCGGCCCGAACCATTTCTGCTGTGGCTGGCCGTCTGCGCCTAGCATTGGCGTAAACGTATCAATGTAGGTCACGTTCTTCTGCGAGGCAGCATACGCGCGAATAAGATCATTCGACTGCTTGATCTGCAGCAGTAACGACTGGCGCGCTACGCTGGGCTTGATCGACACGAAGGCGATCGACACGTGCGGATCGAACGAACGCACCTTGTTGACGAAGGCAGCGAAATCATCGCGCACTTGTTGCGGCGTGTGGCCGTAATACAGGTCGTTATCGCCGGCGTACAGCACGATTGCGCGCGGGTGATACGGCGCGACGATGCGATCGGCGAAATACGTGGAATCACCCAACTCGGAACCGCCGAAGCCGCGATTGATCACTTTCACTTCCGGAAAATCCGCAGCTACGGACTTCCAGTGCTCAATCGAGGAACTGCCGATGAAAAGCACCGCGCCTTGCGGCGGCGGGTTTGCACGATCAGACGCCTCGAAAGCGGCAATCGCCGGATTCCAATACGAGTGCGGGGATTCGCCCGCGCAAACAGCGCATGACACCAAGGCAAACAATAGCGATAGCAGGATTTTCATGATGCTTTCCGTGAAGGGCTCTCGTTGACAACGATGCGTGAGGCGGCAGCCATATCGTAAATACTCACGTTAATGGCCATTTTCGCTTCCGATCATAGTTCTTCAGATCGCATCATGCTGTGAGTGCGACGAATTTGCACATGCGCATCACTTGCTGCATGGTCGTGTCGTCGCAGTCGTCGACGCCTGGTGAATCTAGCGAGGATGAGTCGTTCATGGCTGGCTACGTTTCACTTCGCTCACTTCAAGCACCTGAGCGATGCGCCTGCCATCCCACCGATAGATCAGGTGTTGTGCCTGCACACAGGGCGCGACCACATCAGGATAAAAAGCCGCGAGACATTCGCCACCTGCATGCCGCACGCTGTCGTAGACGACACCGTTGGAATCGTCGTTGCGAAGTTCACGAGCTAGCTTGATGCTTGCGACATAACTGTCCGGATCATGCGCCTCGCGCCAGCCGCCGCGCAGATCATGCAATTTGCAATCGACGCTGGTGCGATAACAGCGCATCTCGATATCACACGCCGGCTCGGCCGTGGCAGCAAGAAACCGTTCGCGGTGATACACAGTCTCTTCTACCGCGGTGATGACCGTGCGCGCCGCATAAAACACGCCCCATGTACCGTCGGAAAAACGGCTTCCTTCCGGATTGAGATGCGTGAACGCTGCCATCACCGGCGTGGAACCTGGGCCGCTGATGCGGCGCTCCGACGGCACCAGTCGCAGCGTGTTGGCTTCTTCACGCAGACGCGGATTGGTCATCGCTTCGATCGCGAACACCGCATCCATGTCCGCGGGGTCCGCGATACGATCAAACAACCCGGCCGGCGGAAACCGGCTGGGAACGATGCGATAGGCCTGGCTCCAGCGAATGCGTCGAATGGGGGGCGTGTCGATAGGCATGGGGTATTCCGAGGCACGAACCGCGCCGTTTTGTTCTTCCCTGTTTGCCTTTCAATGGTGCCGGAGCATGTTCTCGCCGACTGCGACGGTCGACACCGTTCGGAACGATGGATCAATTGCCGCCGCGTTGCGCATCCAGGTACTGACGCACCACATACAAGTCGGCCACATTGCCCGACAACATGCGCTCCAGCGCGGAATGACCGCCAAACAACGCCGACTGATTCGGTTTGTGCAGCCACGCATCGGCCTGCTCCGGATCCGGAAACAGAATCTGCAACGCCTTGTAGATGCCCAGTAGGTAACTGATGCGCTCCAGGGTGTCGCGCACCAACATGCCGTCCTGCTGCCGCTTCCATTTGTAGAAGGTGGATTCGGGCGGATCGCCCAACAGTTTGCGCTGCTCGGCGATGCGCAGATTCCAGCGGTCGGCAAGCTTGAAGAATGTCCGCAAGGCGGGGCCGCCAAGCTCTTCGACAGGTGCCGTGCGGGGTAGGGCGTGGGCAGTCATGGCTAACTCTCCCTATAAAGCTTGACGCAAGTCTACTTTATTGGTGAAGTTTTAGCCAGCCTGCCCGTGGTCAGTGGGCGGCGCTGGGCGTGCCTGAGCAGGCGATGCTGTGCATCCAAGGAAAGCCGAACTTTCCAGGGTGCAGCCCCATGCAAACCACATCGCCACGCTTGGCCTCGAAATAACGCTCGCTATCTACCCGCAGATTGGTGCCCTGAGTTTCCGGACCCCAGCCGGCCAGTTCCAGGTAATGCGAGGGGCCTCCCTTGCCGCGCACAAGATGCTTGCCCAGCACTTCGGTTTGAAAGAGCTGCGGTGGCTGCTGATCGAGCATACGGTTGCCGAGCGCCAGGAGACTCCCGCCGTACAACCACGCAAACGGCACAAAGATCAGGGCCGCCACTAACGCTTGTTGTGTCGATGCGGATGGCTTGGCAAACAAACCCATGCCGGCCAGCCATAGCGGCAGGCCCACGAAACCACCCCAAACAATGACGCCGCTCGAATCGAGCAGGCCCGATGAATTCAACGCGAGCAGCACCAAGGTGAAGATGGGCATCATCATGGGCAACACGGCGACAGCGGCGTTGTTATTGTTCGCGCGGAACCATTGATCCTTGTATACGCGCCCAAGCAAGACCGCACACCAAGGAACGACCGCGGCGACGATAACCGCTGACATCGATAGGCCGGGAAACATCATCCCCGCGAAGAACACGATCATCGAGACGACCGTCAGGCAACCACTAGCGGTTGTAAAAGCTTTGCGACGCCTGGCGTCTTCGGCGATGCGTTCCGATGGCGTAGCCCCAAGCGTGGGATCGTTGCGGATGCGCTCCATATCCTCTTTAGCGTCGATCTGCTTGAGATCTGGCAGCTTCGTGAACCACTCGTCGAAACGGCTATCCAGTCCATAGGATGAGGAATCGATGGAAAAGGCACCCCCGCTCCTCGGGAAGATCATGGGGCAATTGCCCTTCGTTGTGTAGCGTCGCCCTTTGATGTCACTAACACGAAGCACGCGGCGGAAAAACGGTTTGGATTGCTCAATCGCATCTTCGCGCAGCACGATCTGTGCCGTGAACGCCCACCACACCAGATACAACATCAACGACGTCAGACAGACATCTATGCAAACCAATACCGGGCTGAGCGGCACATTCGGCGCCGCCAGCAACGGTTGGAATGCCATGGCGCTAAAGCCTCCGGCAATGAACAACGCAACGACAATGGAAGCAATACGCACCCACGTCACTACGCGATAGACGATGGGATAACGCGTCGCCGAATACTGACCGCCCCGGACTGTTCCTTCAGACATTCCACACTCCCCCTGTTTGGTCGATATTTGTGCGGTTATCCCGCCGCTTTATCGTTGCATGCTGTTGCCGGAACTCGCGGCATTACCGAAATCCGGTTCGGATCCGCCTTCTGCGATAAACCGATCGATGCGCTGTTCCAATACAGGCAGCGGTACGGACCCGGTGGCGAGGATCGTGTCGTGAAATGCGCGAATATCGAATTTTGATCCGAGCGCTTTTTCCGCTTTTGCGCGCAGTTCCAGGATCTTGAGATAACCCAGCTCGTACGACAGCGCCTGACCCGGCCAGCTGATGTAGCGATCGACTTCATTCGCGATTTCGCGATCGGACAGCGCCGTGTTTTGCGTCATGTAATCGATGGCCTGCCGCCGCGTCCAACCGAGATGATGGATGCCGGTGTCGACCACGAGGCGGCATGCACGCCACATCTGATACGTGAGATAGCCGAAGCGTTGATAGGGCGTTTTGTAGATGCCCATCTCGTTGCCGAGAAACTCCGAGTACAAGCCCCAGCCTTCGCCATAGGCAGATATATAGCCGTTACGACGAAAGGCGGGTTGATCGTGCTCCTCTTCGGCCAGCTCCAGTTGCAACGCATGACCCGGATACGACTCGTGCAAGGTAAGCGCGGGCATGTTGTACAGCGGACGCGAGGGCAGGTCGTAGGTGTTGACCAGATAGACGTCCGGGCCCCCGCGGCCTGAGGTGTAGTACGGCGCGATATCCGCAGGCACCGGCACGATGGTGAAACGCTTGCGTGGCAGATGACCGAAGAATTTGCCGACCTGGCCATCCACTTCTTTCGCCACCCATGCTGTGCGATCGAGCAATTCCTGCGGCGTCTTGGCGTAGAACTGCGGATCGGTGCGCAGGAAATGCAAGAAATCGTCAAAGCTGCCCTTGAAGGCGGTTTCCTGCATGACTTGCAACATCTGCGCATGGATCTTCGCCACCTGCTGCAGACCGATGGTGTGAATCGCATCGGGATCGAGATCGAGCGTGGTGTATTCGCGAATTTGCTGGCGGTAGTAATCCTTGCCGTCCGGAAGCGACTCCGCGGCCAGCGTGGTCCGTGCCTGCGGCACGTATTCGCCGCGAAAGAAGGCCAGCAGTTTTGTATAGGCAGGAATAACGCCGCCACTGATCTTCGCGCGTGCATCGGCCTGGATGGCCGCTGCGGTCGCTGCGGGAATGTCCGCTGGCATATGCTGCAGTGGCGCGTAGAAACTGGTTTGCGTCGGATCCTTCACATCGGCGACGGCGGCGATCGATACATCGCGCCCGGCCAACACCGCACGCGGCACGCTGAAGCCGCGCTTCAAGCCGGCGCGCATATTGGCGATCTGCTGGTCGAAGTACGCCGGCACCTGACCTAGACGATCAACGTAGCGACGATAATCGCTTTCGGTACGAAGCTCGTCACTGCCGAGGTCGTCGTTCAGTTCGCTCCAAAACGCCGAATCGCTGTTGAACGGCATCTGCCATTGTTGAACTTGCTGATCGGCGATGAAGTTGCGGATCTGCTCGCGATAGACCGCGTAATTCACCTGTTCGGCGGCCGAGAGTTGCTTCACGTCGATGGCGTCGAGCTGAGTCATCACCTTGCGCCACTCATCGAGACGTTCCTGCTGGCTCTTCGCATCGACCTGATCCAGCCGCCCATTGTTGGGTTGCGATTCGCCCGATGTGCTGATGCCGGACTGGCCGTTACGCCACGCCCATTCCTGCTGGTAGATCTGCTTGAAGCGTGCGTCGGCGTCCTGCTGCGCCCATGCCGGAAGGGTCAGCGCCAAACCCAAAGCCATATAACCGATGCGTGTTGCAGTATTCACTACGTTGGATTCCCCGTTGACGACGGCGCCGAACATGCCGACACGGCATCTTCCACGCTCCAGTTATTGAGCGCCTGTGGCGAAAGCTGGGGTAACGCGGCGCGCAAGAGCAGGGCACGTGTGTCGTCTTTCAGCCGCGCCACGCGCAAGCTGATACCGAGGGATTGCAGCCAGCTCGAAAAATCGCCGAGCGATTCCAGCGCAGTACTGTCCAAATCCGGCGATTCTTCCAGGCTCAGGATCACCTGCTTCACTCCGCTCTTCTTCTGCACCTGGTCGCGCGCCAGCGTCAGCACGGATTCAGCGTTCGCGAAAAAAAGCGGCTCCTCCGGACGCAGAATCAGGACGTCCGGAGGCTGCACGGCATCGGGGTGCTGCGCGATGTCGACGAAATCGTGACCGCCAGCGAGGCGGCCAAGCACGCTCAGTCGCGCTACGGAGAGCTGGCGCAACAGTAATGCCAGGCTGAAGGCAATCGCTACCAGCAAGCCGTTGAGAATGCCCAGTGAGAGCACCGCGAGCACGGCGGCGAGCGCCAACAAGCGATCACGCTTCCACATCAGATAAGGGCGAAATACCGACAAGCGCCACGATTTGCTCACCGCGTGAATCACGATGGCAGCCAGTACTGCCTGCGGAATGTGCTCGATCCAGCGCAAAAGCAACAGCACCATCAACAGCACGGCGGCGCCAGCAATCAGTCCAGACCAACGCGATTGCGCGCCCGCGGCTTCATTGGCCGACGTGCCCGAATAGCCCGCACCGACAGGCATGCCATGCAGCAGGCCGCTCAGCACGTTTGCCACGCCCAACACCAGCAGATCGCGGTTCGGTTGCACCGGATCGTTATGCTTGAGCGCGAAGCCGCGAATCGAGCTGTACGACTCGGCGTAGAGAATCAACAACAGCGCAGCGGCCAGTTCCACGCTCGGCAGCCACTGACCGCTCGCCGGCCACGTCGGCATGCCCAGCGCCATATGCAAATTGATCGCGCCGGTCAACGGCACGTCATGCGCGGACAGCCAGCCCGATGCGATCACACCCAATGCAATAACCAACAAACTGCCGGGCAGGCGGCGCACACGCTCGCACAAGAACAGCAACGCTAGCGCTATAAGTCCCGCGCAGAGCGTGATGATGTGAACCTGGTTCGACGTTCGCACCAACTCCGCCACCAGCAATGGCACGAAATCGCCGTGCAGATCGGGCCACCCACCCAGATGCGGCAACTGCTTCAATGCGATTACGATCGCCAGGCCGAAGGTGTATCCGCGCAACACTGGTCGTGCAATGAGATGCGACAGACTTCCCAGGCGCGCAAAGCCGGCGATCAAAAAACAGACACCGCCGAACAGCACCAGCGTCGCACCGATTGCCACTCGCGAAACGATGGCATTGCCTGCCAACGCCAACGTTCCGGCTGCCAGCACGGCAGCCGATGAAGAAGTCGACGACACGATCGCAAAGCGGCTTCGCCCGAGCAGCCCATAACAGACCAGGCCGATGAAAAGCGCGATGACACCGGCTTGCGGCGGCATACCGGCGATGCCCGAATAGGCCACCGCCTCGGGCACCAGCAGACCCGCAATCGCCAGGCCCGCCAGCAAATCGGCGATGCGCGCCGAGGTCGGGGCGGAAGTGGCGTTCATTGGATAATGACGCCACTCCAGCCCGGCAAATACGCCGTTTCGTGTGCGTGTGCCAGCAGCAACGCGTCCTGCACCACCTTGGCGGTAATGCGGCCATTCTTGAGTTTCATATGGCGCCGATAGAAATCGGCCCAGAGAAATTCCGAATAAGGCGTGGCGTCCTTGGAGTATCCGCCGGCCATGCGCACGCGCGCAGCGAGCGTGCGGAACGGATCATCCACCATCGTTTTCAGAGTGCCGGGAATGGCGCCGTAATCCTGCCGTTGGCCATGTTCGTCATACGGATGCGCCCAGCGGTTGAATTCCATGGTGTGCCAGAACACCGGCAGTTCCAGCCACGAGAAATCGCGCTGGATCATCACCGGCACCGACTTCACGCCTTCTTCGAGCAGAGCCAGGCCAAGGTGATGGTGATCGACGATAAACACCTGATTCTTCGGGCCCAACACGCCAGGAAACCAATGCTCGGCGAGCATTTCCTTGCGCTTCTTTTTACCGAGTTTTTCCCATATTGCCCGCTTCTCCACCACTTCGGCCTTGCCGACGGTCATTTGAGTAGGGCGTAGCTTGCCCGGTGCAATCGACAAAAGAGGGTGACGCACGCCTGACGACATGACCTAACTCCTTGGGTAGCCCTGGTTCGCGCAGGGTACCCGAAGCGCAGGCGTCGCGGTCACTGTCTCTACCGAGGGAAATGGGGCGTAGCGCTTATTCCAGCCCCGAGTAATAGCCGCGCATGGCTTGCAGATACGAGCTGAGGTTGCGATCGGGTGGGCTGTCGAACACTTCGCCGGTCTGCTCGATCTGTGCGATGCGGTCCGGGCGGAAATTGCGGAAATCGCGCCGCAAACGGCACCAGGTGCCCAAAGTCCATTTGCCGCCCCAGAAGGCCAGGCATAACGGTTCCACTTCGCGCTCGCTTTCGCGGCCCACTTCGTCGCGATAGAGCAGGCGCAAAACCTGCTGCGCTTCAATCGACGCGTGCAACTGGTCGATGCGGGCGGCGAAAGCGATCGATTCCTCGTCGCGCCAGATCGGCGCGTAGATGCGCGTGCGCGAAGAACGCTCACGCAATTCGGGCGGCAACACCGCTTCGATCTTCACCAGCGCCGCCTGTGCGCCGGCCGCCAGCCGCTCGCCCGCAAACGCGCGCACGAAGCGCGTGCCGACCACCAGCGATTCGAGTTCGTCGGCGGTAAACATCAGCGGGGGAATGTCGAAGTCGCGCCGCAGCGTGTAGCCCACGC
>OUNK011124329.1_pt1 | contig 25216 bp, 19 predicted proteins | sample 1755341 | NCBI WGS metagenome assembly OUNK01 (sample SAMEA3914788, study PRJEB12502) | metagenome | biome: forest; material: soil | place: Canada | collected 2011-07-03 | depth 0.1 m | reverse complement strand
CCGACTCCGACTCCGACTCCGACTCCAACGCCTACCCCGACACCAACTCCGACGCCTACACCCTCACCAGGCATTACATCAGGCACGGTGAACTTCCATTTGTTACTGGGTGCAGGCACGGCAGAAGATCAGATCGTTCTGACCGGTGACAATTACACCGATCTCATCATGTCCAATGTCATCGCCGGTGCCATGTACGGCCACTTGGTGAAGGAATACTACCCAGGCATGCAGTTCAACAAGGACTACTTGTATGGATCGATCTTGGGACAATTGCTGCAAGAAAATATCGCCACAGAGTACTACGTCGACACCAGCACCTTGATCGATCCATCGCCCGATCAAGCGGCTGTGATGGGCGTCGGTCAAGGCGGTCCGTATCAGATCAACAACTACGCCACCGATATGGTCGCGGGCTCTTATGCGCCGGCCGGCCATTCGCTGATCAACTACGTTGCGATCCAGAAAAACATCGGCTACACGATGGCGACGGCGGCTACGCAGTACAGCCAACCCACACCCGCATCGTTCAACAACAAATACTACGGCCCGATGCTGACCGCGTACTTCCATTACAACGATTTCGTATCGCTGATCGTTACCGGGACCGGGCCCGATGGCTGGATAACGCCTTGGCAGCCGCAGTACAACAACGCACTAGCCAACTTCAAAAATTTACCGAACAACTTTCTCGACGTGCTGCTGAATGTAGCCTACAACCAGGGTTACTACGGAGGCTTGGTAAGCAGCTATAGCACCCTGGGCGCGACGGCTACGGCAGTCACCGTAGCTTCGGTTAATTCCTATAGCTCGGTGTGGGGAGTGCAAGACACCTATCAACAATATCCCTACCAAGTTCACTATTACTTGGACCAGTTGTACGACAACCCGATTCCAACGACCAGCGCGACAACCTACTCCACACCCACCAACCACGTAGCGTTCAACATCGCTTCGCTGGAAACCGTCTTCTCCAACGTGTTTCAGACGATGGACTACGTCAACAGCTCAGGCTCATCGGTCTATATTTCGGCAACACAAGCGCAAACCGCGTTCAATACGGCACTCACACAGGCCGGCGTGGCTAGCTCAGCAACTCTTGATTTGAGCAACGCATCGGACCGAGCGCAGATATTCAGCCTGCTGGACTATGCCATCGGCGATCTGGAGACAAACCTGGGTACACAATTCAACGCGACGACGACTTCGCAGCTGTAAGGATAGAGGGACGTAGGGTAAACGGGGTCAGTTGACCCCGTTTATTCAAATGTTTGCTTCAGGTCGGAAGCAGCTCAATGACAGCGCAATAAATAGCCATGTTGCCTGGCGCTCAATACCCCATTAGAGGCACGGCCACATGCAGTACCAAGTCCGCGCCAAAATGAGCCACCATGGCGTGTTCTAATCCGTACTTCCAGAACAAAGTGCCCGTTACGAGTCCGACCAACGCATTGAGAAATACGATTTCGCTGATCACCATGGGCGTATGGCTCACACCTATTGCGAAGGCGTAAGGCAAATGACCAAAGCCAAATAGCAATGCGGACAGGATGATCGCTAGCACAAACATCCATGATCGCGGATGCCGTCTGTTGAATAAGGCAAGCACCCATACGAGCAGGCTCACCAAAAACAATCGCATCAATATTTCTTCAGCCGTCCCACCATACAGCGACGCCAGGGCACCGCGCCAAGCTTGCCCCGCAGGCGAAACACCCTCGATCGGCGGTCCAATCCTTGGGCCCAATAAATTCAACCCTACTACTAGCGCACCTGCCAGTACTCCCGCAAACACGGCCAAGCGCCAATGAGTACGAGCGGTCGTTTCAGGCGGATATCGATATACGAAAGCGCGTAGCCACGGCGCGTCCAAGCCGTATTGCGATCCCAAACTCAACCCAAGCCATCCCAGCAAAAAGCACGGAATACCCGCCTGTACGATAGCGATGATCAAGAACGGCACATGCAACTTGGACATAGCTGCCGGCATGGTCATAACGAGATAGGGCTGTAAAGCAAGTGTCGCGATGATTGCAAAAGCACTGAGCAACAACGCGAGTTTCAGATTGGATCTATGCGTCGATGACAAGGGTAATGCGACTGACATAGCGCTCCTCCTTGACTCAATCAATGTGGGATGTCGATGACTGCTCGTGATGGGCAATATTTGCTGCGGTTTTATGTATTCGCTGCCTTTTCGATGACAACTTATTCAATCGCTGTCTTTATCAACGATCGGCTTTGTCTTTGCTGCTTTCAGACGACCATTTTTATAAAGCGCCTGCCGCAGCACAAATTCGATTTGTGCATTGACACTACGCAGTTCATCGTCGGCCCAGCGTTGCATGGCGTCCAGGACACCTGCACTAATGCGCAGCGGGTAAGCTTTTTTTTCAGCGCTCATGTCGCCTTCAATTGTGTAGCGTGCCCGTATTTACCACCGGCTGCGTGCCGCGTTCACCGCACAATACGACCAGCAGGTTGCTGACCATCGCTGCCTTTCGCTCTTCGTCGAGATCAACGACACCCTGCGCGCGTAGTTTCTCCAGTGCCATAGCCACCATCCCCACAGCACCTTCAACGATGCGTTGACGCGCAGCGATGATGGCACCTGCTTGCTGGCGTTGCAGCATGGCCTGGGCGATCTCCTGTGCATAGGCGAGATGGCTTATACGCGCCTCGCTTATCTGCACTCCGGCCTTGCCTAGCCTTGCCTGAATTTCATCGCGAAGATGGTTGTTGATTTCCTCGCCATGGCTACGCAGCGATGGCTTGCCATCATCGTGAGCGTCATAGGGATAACTCTGCGCCATCTGACGCAACGCCGATTCGCTCTGAATTTGTACGAAATTCTCATAGTCATCAACGCAGAAGGTCGCCTCAGCCGTATCGATGACCTGCCAAACAATGACGGCGGCTATTTCGATGGGGTTTCCGTCGCTGTCGTTGACCTTCAGCTTGCTGCTTTCAAAATTGCGCGTGCGCAGGGAAATCCGGCGCCGGGTGCAGAATGGATTGGTCCAGCGCAGCCCCTCCAAGCGCACAGTGCCGGCATATCTACCGAACAGCTGCAGCACCTGCCCTTCATTTGGGGCAACCTGGAAAAAGCCTTTCACCAGCAAAGCAGCAAGCGCGAAAGTCCCCACTCCGATCACGCCTATCCACGGAGGCAAGCCGCCCGAACCCGCATGGGCAAGGAAGCCGATGCCACACGCGATGAGTAAGAAACAAAAGGCAATGAATGGAATACCGGCGATCGAAAACCCACTACGCTCGTTCATGACTATGCCTCCATTGGACGGCATAGTTATATATCAAAGTGATATCACTTTCTAGTGCCCACCGAGGCACCTAGGCGCTGGGGGTTTAGATCCCAATTTCGAGGAAACCTGCGGCTTGGCCAAGCCTACCCTCATGGTTGGAAGCGGAGATTTTAATCAAAGTCAGTCACTTGCCATCAGCATGCCGCTCAACGCAATCTATTCGTTAGACGAGCGTGCTGGGCACGCTTCCACCCCGCAGGCCACCACTCCTCCAGGACAAGACCAATCTCATCGTGCGCACTCACTCCGACCCGCCATCAGATCCCGCCACCACTTTCACCATTCGTGAAGACGATTTGTCAGGCGAAGAAACACGAGCGTTGCTGGCTTTCCATTTGCAGCAGATGCATGCCAACTCGCCCGTCGGCAGCGTATTCGCACTTGATCTATCCAGCTTGAAGGCGCCGGACGTGACTGTCTGGACCGCTTGGCTTGGCTCGCAGGTCGTATCCGTAGGTGCTCTCAGAGAATTCACCGACTCGACAGGTGAATTGAAATCCATGCGAACCCACCCCGACCATATTCGTCGAGGCGGTGCGGCCGCCATTCTCGAGCACATTATTGGCGTCGCTAAAAAGCGAGGTTTGAAGCGGCTAAGTCTTGAGACAGGCAGTGGCGCGGCATTCGAACCCGCCCTCGCCCTCTATCGGAGGAGAGGATTTGAAGAAGGCGATGCGTTTTCTGACTACATACGCAGCCCCTTTAACCGATTCCTGCACTTGAAGCTTTGATTATTTTTCACTCTGGGTGAAAGCGAACATTTCGATGCTGATGTAACCGGTCGCCTTTAGCAGCCAATCTTGAAACACGTCCGCGGCGGAACTCCTAGCCAACATAGCTAAGTGCGCAAGATAGAAATCCGATTGGACCAGCTCAACTATAGATATCGATACCGATTGCCTGTGCGACCAATGTGGCGTTGAGTGTCAGCACGACGAAGACCGCCAGTATCGCCAAGACTTGCACAGGCACCCTATTGCGATGTTGTCCCATGAAGGCTTTTCGCCCGGTAAACCAGACCAACGCAATCATGGGAAAGGGAAGTGCCAAACTCAGAACGACCTGACTGTCGATCAACGCCTTTGTGACGTTCACGCTGAGCGCCACGATGATCACGCTGGGGATCATCGTGATCGCACGACGCACCCAGAGCGGAATCCGAAACCCCACGAAACCCTGCGCAATCATTTGGCCTGCCATGGTGCCCACCACAGAGCTGGAAATACCTGACGCAATCAACGACGTCAGGAACAACCCGGCCGCAGCAGCACCAAAAATCGGCGCCAAGGTGTGATACGCCTCCTCGATTTGTGCGACACCCGAGTGGCCGCTGTGAAACGCATCGGCGGCCATCACGATCATCGCTACATTGATGAACCCTGCGATCGTCAAGGCGACACCAATTTCAATATTCGAATACTTAAGCAACTTGGAGCGCTCAGCGTCGCTTCGGGGAACGACGCGCGATTGAGTAAGCCCCGAATGGAGAAAGAGTGCATGCGGCATAACAGTGGCACCAATGATGCCCACCGCGATATTGACCGCCTGCGCATCGGGCAGCCGATAGACCACCATCCCTTCCATCACCGCTGGCCAGGGAACGCGTGCGATGAGAAGTTCGGACAGGTAGCACAGCCCGATCACTGCAACCAGCGCGCCGACAACCAATTCAATGGGGCGAAAACCGCGTTTTTCCAGTAACAGAACGCCGCAAGTAACCAGCGCCGTCACGAGCATCGCGGGCAACAGCGGTATATGAAACAGCAGTGATAGCCCTAAGGCTGCGCCCAGAAACTCAGCAAGATCCGTCGCCATCGCAGCAAGTTCGCTCACGACCCACATCAACCACACAACGGGCTTCGGAAAATGTTCCCGACAAAGTTCCGCAAGATTGCGACCAGTGACAATGCCAACCTTGGCCGATAGCGCCTGGAACAACATCGCCACAAGACTGGCCGCCAACGCCACCCAAAGCAGGTCATAGCCGTAGCGAGCACCGGCTTGGATATTCGTTGCGAAGTTACCCGGGTCAACGTACGCCACCGACACCATGACCGCCGGGCCGGCGATCTTCAGCAGAGATGTCCACCTGCGCCCACGCCCGTCCAGAACCTTCCGGATATCAAGGATTGCATGGTCGGTCACCGTGAGGGTGCCGTTGATGACACTGGCGTTCATGGGGGCTCAGGAGGACCCTTCTGGATCTGAGTGGGAATCACTCTAATCCGTACCAATGGTCACTGGAATTTCATTGTTTCAATCCGATCGATAGACCCTGCCTATGTCGGAAAACGTCCGCAAAAACGCGCCAGCTAAATATCAGCACCTGGCTTTGGGATGGTCCAATGAAAATCCATCGTCTGTTTTAGGCGCGCGCGTGGGAGACACTTTTGATGCCTCAATCCGGCGGCCTAATGGCTCAGAATTTATCGTTCATTTCCCAGCCAGCTACTAAGCACGTATCCGCGTAATCTTACTTTCGCTCGATGACTCGGTATCGCAACACCTTCGGTTTTCTCGTAATCCAAAGCATTCGGGAATAGCCATGGCAATCACAAATGGTTGTGGCGACCAAAACAAGATTCATATACTGGACAAATACCACTTGTATCCGGTGATACATGCGGTATTGCTCCACGGTCGCTCTATAACCTGTTGCTGCGGTCAACCCATAGTCGACGAGTTCTATCAGTTTGACGCCATCGATCAAGGCGGCAATGTTCTGAACGTTCTCTTTGCGAGTGCCACATGCGCACGAACCTTATTGCGCTTGTCTCAAACGCACGGCCCCGAACCCATCCTGCTGCTGCCCTTGTTCAATCCACTGCAACAGCGTCACGGTGATATGTATGGCGGGCCTGAAGCAGAGGAGAACCACCTTTCAAAGCATCCACTAAATGCTGAAGTAGAGGCGGCGATTTATCTGACTCTGACATGTGGCGACTCGTCACCTCAGCAACGGCGTATTTTTGCTCAGGCACTGAATCGGATTCGTCTAAATCCAACCTTTCCCATCATGGACTGGGAAGTTAAATCGATAAATTCAACGATCTCCAAAGGCGGCAAATGCCTGCCCGCCATGCTGGATGATCAGCGAGAGAAAAACCCCGAATTGAGGCATTACACATTTCCGGAAATATCCGCGGCATTGAAGCGAGAGGCCGCTCGAACAGGATTGCGAATTCACTGCAACCTATGACGTACTACTTGAAGATCATGACTACTACAGCATGATCTTGAGCGAAGAGATTGATCGAGTCTGCGCCCTGAATCGAAAGTGGACATTCTCAATGTCGCGACCCGATGTTTGCCATCCGGAACACTGCAAACGGATATCGTCAGGGATACCAAAGTATCTATAGATCGATCTGTTTCGCCAGTCATGCCGACGATAAGATTTGAAACGCGTAGCATGTGCGAATCAGCTGTCCTTGGTGCTCGCAGAGACCTAAGCCATGAGCCAAGTCGTTTCTGTCAATGTCGGCATTCCAGCAGATGTGGAGTGGCGCGGCAAAATTGTTCGCACTGCTATCTGGAAGCGCCCTGTGAACGGACGCGTGATGGCACGGCGCATCAATCTCGACGGCGATGGTCAAGGAGATCGTCACGGCCACGGTGGCGTGCATCGAGCCGTCATGGTTTATCAAGTTGCTTCCTACCGATACTGGGAGCAAGTACTGCACCGGACTCTGACCGAATACGGAATGTTCGGAGAGAATCTGACTGTCGATGGGCTGCCTGATGATGAGGTATGCATCGGTGACCGCTATCGCATCGGCGGTGCACTATTCGAAGTATCGGCGCCGCGTGTCACATGCTATCGCGTTGGCATACGGATGGACGAACCGCGCATGCCCGCGCTTCTCGTCTCGCATCGACGGCCCGGATTCTATTTCCGTGTTATCGAAGAAGGCGAGATTGGTGCCGGTGATGAAATCGTTCGCGTCGAGCAAGGGCGCGAGAAAATAACTGTCGCCGAAACCGATGCCCTGCTCTATTTGCCAAATCATCCTAAGGATCGCATTCGCCTCGCTGCAAACGAACCATCGCTGAGTCCTGGATGGAAGCGCTCCTTCTGTGCGTTGCTCACGAACACATCAGGATTGCCCGGCAATGCTGGACTAGCGTCTTTACCACCAGAAGTGGCGTGGCAGGGCTTTCGTGCGCTTAAGGTAGTCGATGTCGTCAAGGAGAGCGATGACGTGAAGTCGCTGCTCCTGAGTGCGAGTGAGCCGCCTTATCTCGCGCCTCCAACTGCCGGATCGTTTGTGGTGTTGCGCCTCCCGAGCGCCAGCGGAAACGGCACAGTGGCCCGCAGTTACTCCATCTCCAACGTCGGCGAAGAAGGCGTGTATCGCGTCAGCGTAAAGCTCGGTTCCGGTGATGGAAGTCGTTATATACACAGCAGCGTTCATGCGGGCGACGTTCTCGAAGTCAGCGCACCGCGCGGTGCATTTACCCTGCGGAGTGATGAAAAGCCGATCGTATTCTTGAGTGCGGGCATCGGCGTGACGCCAGTGCTTGGCATGCTTCATCAGTTGGTGGCGAATCGAGCTGCCGACAATCGCGATGTCTATTGGATTTACGGCGCGCGAAACGGTGCCGAGCATCCTTTTGCTTCAGAAGTCCGCCATCTGCTTGAGGCGCTACCTCATACCCATGTTCTTATCGCCTACAGTCACCCACGCCCCGAGGATCAACCTGGGCGTGACTTCGATGTCTCAGAACGTATAAGCGCCTCCGCCATCCAACAGCTAGGCGCACCAACCACGGCGCAGTTCTATATCTGCGGGCCGCCGAGCTTTATGTCCGGCCTCATCACGGGTTTGAAGGGCATTGGCGTAGCGAGCGCGAATATCCATACGGAGACCTTCGGGAGCGAAGCCTCGATAACGCCGGGTATCGCTGCGGGGCCTGTAAGGAGTCCGCATCCACCGGAGGGCATTCAGGGAAATGGGCCAAGCATTTCCTTCAGTCGAAGCGGTTTGGACGTGCCTTGGTCCGACAAATTCCAAAGCTTGCTGGAATTCGCCGAGGCCTGCGACGTTCCCGTCCGGTGGGCCTGTCGCACCGGTGTATGTCACACCTGCGAGACCGCGCTCATTGGCGGCCAGGTTCTCTACGATCCAGAGCCTATTGATCAACCCGTCGGCGGCAATGTGCTTATTTGCTGCGCGCGCCCCACAACCGATATCGAACTTGATCTCTAACACCAGATCGGCTGCCGAACCATCCTCTTCAGATGGCGGTGTTGCCACGTACGCCGGCCCTATTCCATTCAGCGGTCAAATCACGCGCCGATTCATCGGCCACTTCCACGCGGTCACGACCGTTTTTCTTGGCCATGTAAAGCGCCCGATCAGATTCTTCCAGCAGAAACACTGGATCCAAAGGAGTGTCCGGCGTCTGCGTGGCGATGCCGATACTCACCGTAAGCCACTCATAGGGGCTACTAGGATGCGGGACTTGTAAACGCTCAATGGCGCCGATCATTCGCTTCGCGGCTTCGACGGCCGTTTCCGCAGAGGCATTCGTCAGCACGACAACAAATTCCTCGCCACCGTAGCGCGCAACCAAATCGCTAGCGCGTAGCTGGCTGCTGAGCACAGTAGCTACTTTCACCAGGCACGCATCGCCAGCGATGTGGCCGAAGCTATCGTTGTACTGTTTGAAAAAATCGATATCGATCATCAACAGCGCGCAGTAACGACCAGTTCGCTGCCCTTCCTGCAATGCTTCACGCAGGCGAGCATCCAGCGTCACGCGATTGGCAATGCCCGTGAGCGGATCACGCCCCACTTGTTGCTCCAGACGCAAGGCGCTCAAGTCGCCGGCACGTTGCATGTCCATATGGCGGCTTTGAATAAATGCCACCCGCAAGCCGTAAAACAACACTGATGCGCAGCCCGTCAGCAGGCCGAGAATAAAGCTGACGCGTGTCACGCTGAAGCCAAGCATGACAACCATCATCGACAAAATGATCGGCGCAAACGATGCGATGGTTTGCGATACCGTCAGCGATGGATGGTAGGCGCGCAACCAGCGCGGTGGTTGCCGTATGGCCACCAGTGCGAGCAACGCGTGGGGAATATCCACCAGCGAGCCGGCCCACCAGGGCAGCCCATGCATTTCTACGCGGTTGTAGATGGTTGCAACAATCGCATTGACCAGCAAATAACTGCTTGCTGCAAAGTAAAAGAAACGCCAGCGAAAACTGCGCGCGCCCAACAGGCGCAAGATGGCCATGATTGCCAGCGAAAAATCGATCGCGTCCGCTTGGTAGAGCACCGCGTAGATACTGGAAGGATCCTTCGCCAGCGGCCCGCTCAACATCTGCGTAAAGAACTCATACATCAATATCGCAACCACACACGACATGGCGAGATCCAGCCCCACCACGACGCGAGGTTCATCTCGCGCGAAGGAGCGCGACACCATGAACATGCAGGGGACCACATACAGGCCGGAGAAAACCGTTGCGAGTGCGGACAGATAACCGCCTTTGTCACCCAGCATCGTCGTAAGGAGGTTGGTGCTTCCCCACAGCACCTGCATCAAGATGGCCAGCGCCAGTAGCAGCCATGGCAAGCGGATCAATGGCGGGCTGCGCCTGTAGCGCACAAAAACCGCGCCCAGGGCCGTAGCCTGCACAGCCAACAACATCAGTTGCGGCCACGCATCTTCCGCATGACCGCTCCAGTTCCCTAGAACGAGATGGGCTAGCAGCAGCAATACGAGTAGCAAAACGACGCGCAAAAAGCCTCTCCCTTCAAGAATGGGGCATCGAATGTAACGCAACATTCACGGACCATTTGCGTCACATTCGCCGAATGCACCCTATGTCGTCATAAATACCTTTATCGACCGATTGTGGGGGTATATGACGCCCGCGCTCTTATCGGCCTGCTAATCGCCGTGGCGCTGACAAGACTGTCGATACACCAAGCAAGTTATGAGCCTTAAGGATGCCCTGAGCAAACTTTTCCGTCCTCCTGCCTCAATGACAAGAAAAAGGGCCCTCGTGAGAGAGCCCTTCTTATGTCGTCCCGCGTGTACCGGGTGCTTACGCAAACGGGTCATCCAGCACAATCGTGTCATCACGATCGGCGCCGGTAGCGACGATGGCCAGGTGGCAGCCGGAGAGTTCTTCCACCGCGCGCAGGTAGGCACGCGCTGCCGGGGGCAGCTTGTTCCAGTCGCGGATGCCGCAGGTGGATTCTTCCCAACCCGGGAATTCCAGATAGACCGGCTTGCACTCGGCCCAGCCGTCGGCGTCCAGCGGGGCGAGTTCGCGACGCTTGCCGCGGTATTCGTAGGCGATGCAGACCTTGATGCTGGGCAGGCCATCGAGGACGTCGAGCTTGGTGATGGCGAGGCCGTTGATGCCGTTGATCTGCACGGCGCGCTTGAGCGCAACCAGGTCGATCCAGCCGCAGCGGCGCGGACGACCGGTGCTGGCGCCGAATTCGTTGCCGACCTTGCGCAAGCGTTCGCCCATTTCGTCGTTGAGTTCGGTCGGGAACGGGCCGCCGCCGACGCGCGTTGCATAGGCCTTGCAGATGCCAAGCACGTAGTCGATGTCACCTGCGCCCACACCGGTGCCGGCGAGTGCGCCGCCGACGGTGGTGTTGCTGGAAGTGACGTACGGATAGGTGCCGTGATCGATATCGAGCAGTGCACCCTGCGCGCCTTCGAACAGGATGTTGCCGCCTTCCTTGCGCACGTCGTGCAGGATAGTGGCGACGTCGTCGACCATCGGGCGGATGAACTCGCCATAGGCGAGTGCATCGTCCAGCACCTGCTGATAGTCGACCGGCTCGGCCTTCAGCCACTGGGTGAGGATGAAATTGTGATAGTCGACGGCGGTCTTGATCAGGCCAGGCAGCTCGTGCGGATACATCAGATCGGCCACGCGCACGCTGCGGCGGGCGACTTTGTCTTCATACGCCGGGCCGATGCCGCGACCGGTGGTACCGATGGCCTTTCCGCCGGCGGCGATTTCGCGCGCCTTATCCACGGCAATGTGGTACGGCATGATCAACGGGGTGGCCGGGCTGATCTTGAGGCGCGGACGCACGCTGACGCCTTGCGCTTCCAGCTCTTCGATTTCCTGCTTGAGTGCGGCGGGCGAGAGCACCACGCCATTGCCGATCAGGCACAGCGCGTCATCGCGCAGGATGCCCGAGGGGATGAGATGCAGCACGGTCTTCTTGCCCTTGATGACAAGGGTGTGGCCGGCGTTGTGGCCGCCTTGGAAGCGCGCGACGGCGCCCACGCGTTCGGTCAACAGGTCGACGATTTTGCCTTTGCCTTCGTCGCCCCACTGTGCGCCAAGAATTACGACTGACTTGCCCATGATGTTTCTCGCTCTAAAGACGTTCCGATCGGCGGAACGGGAAAACTATCGCGCGCGGCGGTTACCGCACGGTGAAGGTGTTTCAATGCACCAGGTGCAGCGTGATCAAACCGATGCCAATGGCGACCGCGCCAAACACCCGCAGGGTGCGCGGATCCAGCTGCAAGGCCTGGCGCATCATCGCCTGCCAGCCTTGCGGCGCGGCGAACAGCACGAGGCCTTCAATCACCAGCACAAGGCATAGTGCAGCGTAGAAGTCGCGCGGCATGACGTGGACTCAGTGCCGCGCCGGCGCGGGTGCCGGATTACCAAAATAGCGCAGGAATTCGGAATCGGGCTTGAGGATGATCGTGCCTCGGCCGTCGCCGAAGGCTTGTCTGTACGCCTCCAGGCTGCGGTAGAAGGCAAAGAAATCTGGATCCTGCGCGGCGGCTTGTGCGTAGATTTGCGCGGTCTGCGCATCGCCCTCGCCCTTTACCCGCTCGGCTGCGCTTTCGCCGTTGGCGCGAATGATCTGCGCCTGGCTATCGGCATCAGCCTTGATGGCTTCGGCCTGCTGCTTGCCGTCGGCGCGAATGGCGGCGGCCTGCTGCTGGCGTTCGGTCTGCATGCGCTTGTAGACGGCGGCCTTGATGTCATCGGGGAATTCGATGCCGGTGACGCGCACATCCACTACCGCCACGCCCAATGCCTTCGTCTGTTCGTTGGATTGCTGCAGCGTGTTGGCGGCGAACTCGCCCTGCCCGCCAGCGATCAGCTGCTGCAAAGTGTGCGCATCGACCACGCTGCGCAGAGCGTTGCTGACGATGGGGCTGAGACGCTGGCCAGCCTGCAATTCGTCGCCGCCGGTGGCGCGGTAGTAATCGGCCGGATTGGCAATGCGCCACTTCACGTAGAAGTCGACGTTGATGCTTTGCTTGTCGGCGGTGGCATAACGCTGCGGCGTGCCGTCGAAGGCCAGGATGCGGTCATCGAGGGTCAGCGTCTGTTGCAGCAGCGGCACCTTGGCATGCAAGCCGGGTTGGTTGTCGGTGCGCAGAATTTTGCCGAACTGCAGCACCAGCGCGGATTGGCCGTTTTCTACCGAGTAGAAGCTGTTAATGCCGAGCAGGAGCAGCAGAACGATGATGATCGCAGCGGTGGTTTTCATGGCTGCTTCCCCTTTTCCGCTTCATCGTTGCCGGGCTGCGCCACGGTGCCGACACCCGGCAGATTGGTGGTGGGCTGCGCGTCGCCATTGTTGATGTTGATGACGCTGCGGCCGTCGGACCCGTCGATCACTTTATTGTTGATGCGCAGGATCTCTTCCATGGTTTCCAGCCACAGGCGACGGCGGGTGACATCCGGCGCAGCCTTGTATTCCTTAAGGATGAGGTTGAAGCGCTCGACATCGCCCTGCGCGTGCGCAATGCGTTCGGCCTTATAGGCGTCCGCTTCGGCGGCCATGCGCTTGGCATCGCCGTTGGCGACCGGAATTTGCTGGCTGGTGTTGGCGTGGGCCTGGTCGATCAGGCCCTGGCGATCCTGGCGCGCGGCGTTGACGTCGTCGAAGGCGTCTTTCACTTCCTGTGGGGGTGTGATGGCCTGGAAGCTCACATCGCTGACTTGCAGACCGCAGTCATAGGCATCCAGCGTGTGCTGCAGCTGCTCGCGCACTTGCTGTTGCAGCGTGCTCAAGGCTGGAGCGGCTCCAGCCCCTTCGCTCTGGCCGGTGAGGATGTCGTCCATGGGTTGCGCACCGATCACGGCGCGCACGGCCGCCTGGGCGGCTTCGTTGAGAGTGCCGTCAGGGTCGCGCGTGTTGAACAGGTATTTCTGCGGATCGGTGACCTGGTACTGCACGTTGAAGTCCACCGAGACGATGTCCTCGTCGCGGGTTAGCGTGCGGATCTGGTCGGACATGGCGCGCACGCGCGCGGTGGCCACCGGCTGCACGGTTTCGATTGGCAACGGAAGCTTGAGGTGGAAACCCGGGCCGATGGTGCGGGCGTAGGCGCCGAAACGCTGCACCACGCCGACCTGACCGGCGCCGATCATGGCGTAGCTGGTCATCAGCAGCCACGCCAACACGAACACCGCGATGATGGTGAGAATGCCGCCAGGGCCGCCCAGCTTGCCGATGCGTTTGAGCACATCCTTGAGTACGGCTTCAATGCCCGGTTTGCCGCCGGAGCTGCGCTTATTCTTGTTCCATGGATCGCGTTGCCCGTTACCGGGTTCGTTCCAGGCCATGGTCAGTCTCCTTGGGGCCGCTGGGAGGCCGGCAACAACGGCCGGAAAACGCTCTGTGCTGGATGGGACATGGTGACGGGTAATGGGACGTGCAAGCACCTGGAAGGTGTGGTGCACAAACGGTCGCATTCTAACAGAGACAGATCGGGGACGAGTCTTTCCGGGCGGCACGGATTGCCGAGATATCACACATACCCGCGTATAGCCCTCCCCCGCTTGCAGGGAGAGGCTGGGAGGGGGTGTGCTTTTCCTCGCGCCCAAGACGAGCACATTCATGCTCTGCGCCGCATAAGGCAGGTTGCTTGACCCCGCCCCAGCCCTCCCCTGCAAGCAGGAGAGGGAGCGGGTATTCGTCTACTAATGCGGCCTTTAGGCGACTGAATCCGGATGACCAAGCAGCTCGCGCAGCAATTCGATATCGGCCCCATGGCCACCCGTCAGCGGCGCGAGCACGCTGCGTGGTGCGTCGATGCGCAGACGCCAGCCGTATTCGTCCACGGCCTCCTCGGCAATGGCGCCCGCAGCTCGAAGCCGGGCATGCAGACGACCGGCGGACAAGGGCAGCAGCAGTTCCGATTGCACCCGTTCGCCACCGAGTCGCTCGCCGAGCGCTTCGCGCAACAAGTCCAGCCCTTGGCCTGTGGCGGCGGATAGCCATACCTGCTGCGCAACGCCTTCTGCATCGCGCACGATGCGCGGCTCACCGCCCGCCAGGTCGATCTTGTTCATGACGTGCAGCTGCGGTACGTCGCCAGCGCCGATTTCTTCCAACACTTGATCGACCACTTGATGCAGCCGCTCGCGCTCTTCGTCAGCGGCGTCGCTGACGTGCAACAGCAGGTCGGCGTCGCGCGCTTCGGCCAGCGTGCCGCGGAAGGCGGCGACCAGGTCATGCGGCAATTCGCGGATGAAACCGACGGTGTCGGCCAGCACGGCAGGGCCGCAGCTGAGGTCATCCAGCTTGCGCACGGTGGGATCGAGCGTGGCGAATAACTGATCGGCGGCGTAAACCGCGCCCTCGGTCATCGCATTGAATAGCGTGGATTTGCCGGCGTTGGTGTAGCCCACCAAGGCCACGCGTGGCACGGTGTTGCGCAGGCGTGCGCGGCGTTGCTGGCTGCGCTGGGTCTGCACTTTTTCCAGCCGCTTGGTGAGCATTTTCACGCGCTCGGCAAGCAATCGACGGTCGGTTTCGAGCTGGGTTTCGCCGGGACCTCGGTTGCCGATGGCGCCGCCGCGCTGGGCGTCCAAGTGGGTCCAGCCACGCACCAGGCGGGTGGCCAGGTGCTTGAGCTGGGCCAGCTCCACTTCCATCTTGCCCTCGTGGGAGCGGGCGCGCTGGGCGAAGATGTCCAGGATCAGGCCGGCGCGATCGACCACGCGCACGTTGAGCAGCTTTTCGAGATTGCGCTCTTGCACGGGCGTCAGCAGGTGGTCGACCAGCACCAGGTCGGCTTCCAGGGCACGCACGGCCTCGGCCACTTCCTCTGCCTTGCCGGTGCCGATGTAGTAGCGGGGATTGGGTGCTTCCATGCGCGCCGGAATGCTTGCCAGCACTTCGGCACCAGCAGATTTCACCAGCTCGACAAATTCCTCTGCCCGCTCCGCCGCATCAGTCCCGCCGCGCGAATGCGGCAAGACCAATACGGCACGTTCGCCTTTCTTTTGTCTATCGAACAGAGTGAATCAACCTTCGTTGTCAGCCGACACGTGCGCTTCAATGTGGCTGTCGTGACCATCATGGCCTTCGTGGCCGTTACCGACGCGCACATTACGGCTGGGCACGACGGTGGAGATGGCATGTTTATAGACCATCTGGCTGACCTGGTTGCGCAGCAGCACCACGAATTGATCGAACGACTCGATCGTGCCCTGCAGCTTGATGCCATTGACCAGGTAGATGGCGACCGGTACGCGCTCTCGGCGCAATGCGTTTAGAAATGGATCTTGCAAGGATTGCCCTTTTGACATTCTTGTTCTCCCCCTCGTCCAACGGATGGGCCGGAAAAAAATGGAGCCAAACGGCGCCCCGACCCTAGTTCTCTTGAATGTTAACCGCTTTTAAATCGTGGTTGAAAGACTTTTGTAAGTTATGACAAAGAGATAACAAAACTGCGTCACAAGCTTCACAAGCCAGGCTCAATGGCTATTCCCGAGGAACAACTGGACGGCGTCGACCGCCCGACCGGAAAGATCTGGTCGCTCTGGATCGAGGGTGCGGGCGTCCAACTCGCTGCGCAACCAGGTGATCTGGCGCTTGGCCAGCTGGCGGGTGGCGAAAATGCCTTTGTCGCGCAACTCGGCGGCATCGTACAAACCATCCAAATGTTCCCAGGCCTGGCGATAGCCCACCGCGCGAATGGCGGGCAGATCGTGCTTGAGGTCCCCGCGCAGGCGTAGGGCGTGTACTTCGTCGAGCAAGCCCTGATGCAGCATCTCATCGAAGCGTTTGGCGATACGCGCGTGCAAAGGGGCTCGATCCTCGGGTAACAAGGCAAGTTTGAGCACTCGCCACGGAAACGGTTGACCACGGCCGCCCTGTTGCTGCGCGCTGAGTGGCTGACCAGTGAGCGCGATTACTTCCAGCGCACGTTGAATGCGCTGCGCATCGCCGGGCTTGATGCGTTCGGCGGCAAGTGGATCGAGTTTGGCTAACCGACGGTGCATGCCATCCCAGCCAATGGTTGCAGCCTCTTCGGCCAGTTGCGCGCGCACATCGGCATCCGCTTCGGGCAGGCTCGACAGGCCACGTTGCAGCGCGCGGAAATACAAACCAGTACCGCCAACTAGCAAAGGAATGCGGCCCGCTTCACGAATGCGACGCATAGCAGCCTGCGCATCCACACTGAAATCGGCAGCCGAATACGGCTCGGCGGGATCCCGGATATCGATCAGCTCGTGCGGGTAGCGCGCCAGTGTCGCGGCATCCGGCTTGGCGGTACCTATGTCCAGACTGCGATAGACGAGCGCGGAGTCGACGCTGATTAGCCCGAGCGGAAAGCGTTCGCTCAAGGCACAAGCCAGTGCGGTTTTGCCCGACGCGGTCGGGCCCATCAGGAAGATGGCGAGTGGGCGATGATCGACGGGCATCAATGCATTGTAATCGGCGAACTGGATTGGCGACGGGTGGTCTTACGTGTGCACTGCAAGCTTGCTGCTGCGTTGAGATTTGAAGCCCTGCGCAAAAGAGGGCACGACCCTCGCCCCCCATCATCGCGAAACCGCCCATGTCATTGCAGAAACTTTCCCGTTCGTCATCATTGCTGTTCGTCGCAGGATCGCTCTTCGTCGGCCAAGCCCTGGCACAAATGACGACGCCAGGACCTGATTTCAGCGGCATCTGGCAACTCAATGACCGCGCAAGCGACAGCGCCGCCGTTATCACCCAACGTCTGCACGCGGAACGCCGGCGCGAGCAAGCGCCCTCCTCACGCCCCGCAGGCGCCAGCTCAAGTGCTGCGCCTGCTTCGTCGTCGAATGGATCGGGTGGACATGGCGGGGGCCGCGGCATGGGCGGCGGTGGCGGTATGGGTGGCATGGGAGGCGGCGGCCATGGCGGTGGCCGGCATGGCGGGCAGAACTCGACGGATCAATCGAGCAGCAGCAACACGCCGACGAAAGATCCAACGCCCCCCTTGTTCGCCAACGACGCACTGCTCAATGTGCAACAGACCAACAAGGGCATGCGGGTGGACTTCAACAACAGCGACCGGCTCGACACCCAATTCGATGGCATTACCCGCCAGTCGCTCAACGGCAGTGCGCACGTGCAGACGCATATGACTGCCAATGGCATGGATGTGTCGATGGATTTTGGCGATGGCACGCGGCTTGAGCAATCCTGGGTGCGCTCGCCGGATGGTCACCATCTGACTCTCACGGAAACCTGGGCAACGCCGGAGTTGAGCGAGCCGATCGTGTTCACGCGGAGCTATGACCGGCTGGATCTTTGACGGTTACAAGCCACAGAGAAGCCTCTCGCTAGCGCATACCGTCGTCCCGGCGGACGCCGGGACCCAGTGTCTTTGACGCCCCAAGTCATTGGCTCCCGGCTTTCGCCGAGACGACGAGTGGAAACCTCACATGCATCGAGCGGCGCCGCCGATGCCGCAGCGCGTCAAAGCATGCTCCATGCCACCCGATCTATAATTGCCGCCTTGTGTCCTCTCCCCCGCCCGCTTTGGATGTTCCCCATGCCGCAAACGATGAAAGCCCTGGTCAAGCGCCACGCCGAGAAAGGCATCTGGATGGAAGAAGTGCCCGTACCAGAGATCGGCCCGAATGAGGTGCTGATCAAGCTGGAAAAGACCGCGATCTGCGGCACCGACCTGCATATCTACAAGTGGGACGAGTGGTCCCAGCGCACAATCAAACCCGGCCTGACCATTGGTCATGAATTCGTCGGCCGCATCGTGGAGATCGGCCCGGGCGTCACCGGCTACAAGATTGGCGATCGCGTTTCCGCTGAAGGTCATATCGTGTGCGGCCATTGCCGCAACTGCCGCGCCGGACGCCAGCACTTGTGCCCGAACACCATCGGCATCGGTGTGAATCGCAATGGCGCGTTCGCCGAATACATGAGCATGCCAGCATCGAACCTTTGGCCGATTCCGGATCAGATTCCGTCCGAACTGGCTGCGTTCTTCGATCCCTACGGCAACGCCGCCCATTGCGCGCTGGAGTTCGATCTGGTGGGCGAAGATGTGCTGATTACCGGCGCCGGCCCGATCGGCATCATCGCCGCAGGCATCGCCAAGCATGTCGGCGCACGCAACGTTGTGGTCACCGACGTCAACGACTACCGCTTGAAGCTGGCCGCTGACATGGGCGCCACACGCGTGGTGAACGTGGCAAACCAGTCGCTGAAGGATGTGATGAAGGACCTGCACATGGAAGGCTTCGACGTAGGCCTGGAAATGAGCGGCAACGCACGCGCCTTCAACGACATGCTTGAATGCATGTACCACGGCGGCAAGGTCGCGCTACTTGGCATTCTGCCTAAGGGTGCTGGCATCGATTGGGATCGGGTGATCTTCAAGGGCCTCACCTTGCAGGGCATCTACGGCCGTCGCATGTATGAGACCTGGTACAAGATGACGCAGATGGTGCTGACCGGCTTCCCGCTGCAGAAAGTGCTGACGCACCAGATCCACATCGACGACTTCCAGAAGGGTTTCGACCTGATGGATGCCGGCGTGTGCGGCAAGGTCGTCTGTTCCTGGCATTGAACTGAACCGCGCAGCACCTTGTAGGCGAAATGCCGACAAGGTGCTGCGCAATCTCCTACGCCGCACGTTACACTCCGCCCGGGCGTGCCGACATGAGTTTTATGGCTTAGGGAAGTGCACGGCGACCGCCGGGCACGGTCGGTCCGCGATGTCACGGGAGCATCGACGGCATGGCAAACCGGAACTCGTCCACTCAGGCGTTAATGGAGGCCGGGCGCGAACGCGCGAAGGGCCTGTATCGATCCCGCCGCCTGCGTATCACGGCGCTGGTCATTGTTATTGTCCTCCTGCTGTTTGGCCTGTTCGGCTTTTTTATCGCGCCAGGGCTGATCAGGAGCCAATTGGAAAAGCAGCTCAGCGCTCAGCTTCAGCGCCCGGTAACGATCGGTGCGATCCATCTCAACCCGTACAACCTGCGTCTTGTCGTAGACAAGTTGCATATCGGCGAACGTGACGGCACTTCGCCCTTCATTGACGTGGACAGCATGGTGGTGAATGCATCGTGGGCATCGGTGTTCCGGATGGCGCCGGTGCTGGATGAGCTTTCCGTACAGCATCCACAAATCCATATCACGCGCACTGGACCGCAGGAATTCAATTTCACCGATATCGTCCAGCGCTTTGCCTCCAAGCCAACGGACCCGAATGCGGCACCGGCACGCTTCGCCTTATCCAACATCAGCTTGCACAACGGCGACATCACGCTCGACGACAAGGTTCTGAATGCCACGCACCGCGTCGAGCAGATCGAGCTTGGCATTCCGTTCCTGGCCAACTTGCCGCATTACACGGATATTTTCGTGCAGCCGTTGCTGGCGATGCAGATCGATGGCAGCCCACTGCATATCCAAGGACAAACCAAGCTTTTTGCGAACAGTCATGAATCGGTGATCAGCTTCACACTGGATCATCTCGATCTACCGCGCTACCTCGGCTATGTGCCGGAACCGTTGCCCGCAGCCATCACCAGCGGCCAGCTATCGGGCAAGCTGGACCTGCATTTCATCCAGACCACGCCAACCCAAGAGTTGCGACTGGACGGCCAACTGCAAGCCGACAACTTCGCGATGACGACGCATGACAATGCGCCGATGCTGGAACTAGGGCATGGCAGTGCGGCGCTGGATGACGTAGAGCCGCTTATATCGCGCTATCACTTCGGCGCGATCGCGCTTGACCAGGCCAAGCTGCATTACGCCAAGCTGGCGGGTGGCGCCACCAATTTCGATGCGTTGCTCGGCAAGAACCAACCACCGCCGAAACCGGGAACGCCGCCAACCGACGCGCAGATTGCCACGCTCAGCCTGCAAAACAGCACGCTCGAATATGCCGATCTCAGCGGTGCTACACCCGCACGGATATCGCTGGATAACTTGCACGGCACGATTCACGGACTCTCTACGGTCTCCGTGCAGCCGGGCACGATCGATCTGACGTCCGGCCTCGCTGGCGGCAACCTGCATGCCACGGGCAACCTGTTCATGAGCACCAGCCGTTTCGACGGCGACGTAACGATGAACGCTGCGAATCTGCAGCCGTTGGTGGCGATGGCACCGCCGATGCTCAACGCACAAATCGCCAGCGGCACGCTCGACGGCGATGCGCATCTGAAGGCCGACTGGAGCAAGACCATCGCGTTGACGATGGATACCAGCAAGCTCTCCGTAAATAATTTTGCGCTGGAGCAGCACGGCCGCAAGCCGGTGGCATGGCAAGCATTGACGACCGAGATCCATCATCTCGACCTTGGCAGTAGCACAGCACAGTTGGGCGACGTGACGCTGCAAGGCTTGAAAATCGATGCGCGCCGCATGCGTAACGGCAACATCGATCTCACCGACTTGATGAAATCCTCGCCACAGCACGGTGCCGGCAAACAACCCGCATCGCCAGCATGGCACTGGAGCATCGCGCATCTTGGCATCGATGGCAGCACGTTCGCGCTGACCGATCCAAGCTTCCCTGGCAAAGATGGACATATCGCAATCAATGCCGACAAGTTCGGCATCGACAATCTTTCCGACGACATGCACAAGCCTTTGAAACTGGATCTCAGTGGCGGCATCGGAAAGGGCAAGTTCCATGTCGATGGCAATGTGAAACCCCAGCCCCTCGATGCCGACTTGCGTATCGTGGCGACGCGACTCGACGTTGCACCTTTCGAATCGCTGGTCAAAGTGCCGCTCAACGTGCGCGTCGACAGCGCCTTGCTCAGCTTGAACGGACGCGCTCGTTATCGCGACCGCAAGCCGGCACCGCTGATCACCTATCAAGGCCGTGTGGTGCTGGGTCGTGTGCATGTATTGGACAAAGTCACCAACGACGATTTCCTGCGCTGGAATTCGCTGGCATTGACCGGCATGAAAGTACGCATGGGTGACGGCGCACCGCATGTCGATATCGGCGGCATTGCCCTCGACGATTTCTATGCTCGCGTGATCGTCAACAGCAATGGCCGCATCAACGTGCAGGATGTGGTATCCAACCCGGCGGAAGCACCCGTTTCCGTAACGCGCGCGGAGAACGGTCCTGCACCACCGGCTACGACGCCGCCACCAGCAGCCCCCGCTCCAACGGCAACACCTGCCAATGGCGCCCCAGGCGCCGCACTCGCAAGTGCCAGCACCACGGCTGCGCCGCCTGCGGAAATCCAAATCGGCCAGATTACGCTTGCCAACGGCAACCTCAACTACACCGACAACTTCATCAAGCCGAACTACACCGCTAACATCACTCAGCTTGCCGGCAAGATCGGTGCGTTCGGGACGGTTGCAGGTGGGCCACCGGCCGATGTCACCTTGCAAGGGCAGTTGGACGACAACTCGCCGGTGAATATCGACGGCACGATCAATCCGCTCACGCCTGTCGCTTTCCTGGACATTAAAGCCAAAGCGGACGGCGTGGAACTCACGCATTTGACGCCCTATTCCGGCAAATACGCGGGCTATCCGATCGTCAAAGGCCGGCTGACGATGGACGTTCATTACCAGCTCGATCAGGGCAAATTGAATGCCGACAACCACATCGTGCTCACTCAGTTGACCTTTGGCGATCGCATGGAGGGCCCCGGCATCAGTCACCTTCCGGTGAAGCTGGCGGTGGCATTGCTGAAGGATTCGGATGGCAACATCGATATTCATGTCCCGGTATCCGGCTCACTCAACGATCCGCACTTCAGCATCGGCGGCGTGATCTGGCAGGCGTTCGTCAACCTGATCAAGCGTGCTGTGACGGCCCCCTTCCGTCTGCTGGCTTCGGGGATGGGCGGTGGGCAGCAGGATCTCGGTTACGTCGAATTCTCGCCAGGTTCGAATGTGCTCGATGCGCAAGCCAATGATCGATTGACACAGATCGTGGCCATTCTCAACAAAAAGCCCGCGCTGAAACTGGATATCACCGGCCGCGTCGATCCTTCCTTCGATACGGACGGCCTGCGCAAAGTGCTGGTCGACGACATGGTGCAGAAAGAGCAAGCCGACGATATCGGCAGCGATGCGGCCAAGGCCGCTCCAGTAAAACCAGGCACCGACGATTACAACAAATACCTCACCAAAGCTTACAAGCACGACAAGTTCAAGAAGCCGCGCGACTTGATCGGCATGACCAAGTCGCAGCCGCCGGAGACGATGATCAAGCTGATGGAAGCCAATGTGGATGTGGATCAGGACGCATTGCGTCATCTCGCCGAGCGTCGCGCCGATGCGGTGCGACAGTACATGCACGGCAAGATCGACGACACCCGCGTGTTTGTGCTGGCCCCCAAATTGGACGCCAAGGGCATCGACGACAAGGGCAAGACCACCCGCGACGATTTCGGGCTGCATTGAGCAGAACCGAACTTGCGTGAATAGCTGGGGTGCGCACCAGCGCCCCGGTATCGGCACATGCCTTGGCCCCGCAGTCTTGCTCGTTTCGATCCCTACCCTTCAAAGGGCCGCCTGAAAGTCCGACAATGGCGTCTTTCCCCACCTCGGCATTTCCCTCATGAGCTACTCCGGCCAGGCACGCTACGCCCAAGAACTCGAATCTATTCGCGAACAGGGCCTGTTCAAGGCCGAACGCATCATTACCTCGCCTCAGTCCGCTGAAATCGAGCTGGAAGGCGGTCGCAAGGTGCTGAACTTCTGCGCCAACAATTACCTGGGCCTGGCCGATCATCCTGAAGTGATCCAGGCGGCCAAGGACGCGCTGGATACCCATGGCTTCGGCATGGCGTCGGTGCGTTTTATCTGCGGCACCCAAGATCTGCACAAGCAGTTGGAAAAGAAGATCGCCGAGTTCTTCGGTACCGAAGACACCATTCTCTATGCTGCATGTTTCGATGCGAACGGCGGCTTGTACGAGCCGTTGCTGGGTGAGGAGGACGCGATCATTTCCGACGCGCTGAACCACGCATCGATCATTGACGGTATTCGCCTGTGCAAGGCCAAGCGTTTCCGCTACGCCAATTGCGATATGGCCGATATGGAAAATCAATTGAAGGCGGCCGACGCAGCTGGCGCACGCACCAAGCTGATCACCAGCGATGGCGCGTTCTCGATGGATGGCTTTATCGCACCGCTGGATAAGATCACGGCACTCGCTGCGAAATACAACGCACTGGTGCATATCGATGAGTGCCATTGCACCGGCTTCCTAGGTCCGCATGGCCGCGGTTCGGCGGAAGTACACGGCGTGATGGACAAGATCGATATCTTCACCGGCACGCTTGGCAAGGCACTCGGCGGCGCGCTGGGCGGCTTCACCACGGGTCGCTCGGAAGTGATCGAGATGCTGCGGCAGCGCTCGCGCCCTTATTTGTTTTCCAACTCATTGCCTCCGCATGTAGTGGCGGCAGCGATCAAGGTGTTCGATATGCTGGGTTCCGCTGGCGATCTGCGCGCGCGCGTGCAGGAAAACACGCGTTATTTTCGCGAGCAGATGACGAAAGCTGGCTTCGATATCAAGCCGGGCGTGCATCCGATCGTGCCGGTGATGGTATACGACGCCAAGAAGGCGCAAGCGATGGCGACTGCATTGCTCGACGAGGGCATCTACGTGACGGGCTTCTTCTATCCTGTCGTAGCGCAAGGACAGGCACGTATCCGCACGCAGATGAGCGCCGCGCATACGCGTGAGCACCTGGATCGCGCGATTGCCGCTTTCACCAAGGTCGGGCGTTCGTTGGGCGTGATCGGCTAAGCACACATAGCCCTCTCTTTCGGGAGAGGGCTTGCTTTGCTATTTCGCGGCAAAGCCACTGATTTCTTCCGCATTGAGATGGCGCCATTGGCCCTTGGAAAGATCACCCAAGGCAAGCGTGCCGATGGCAACGCGGATCAGGCGCAATACGCCAATACCTTGCGCGTCCAGCAAACGCCGGATGTGGCGATTGCGTCCTTCGTCGAGCACGATTTCGAGCCATGCGTTTTTCTCGCCGCTGCGCAGCAGCGATACCTGCTTTGCGGCCAGTTGCTCTCCGTTATCCGAGATGCCTTGGATCATTTGATCCAGCACACCCTGGCCTGGGAGGGTATCGATCTGCACGTGATAGGTTTTGTCGACGTGGTAGCGTGGGTCCGTAAGACGCGCTGCCCATACGCTGTCGTTGCTCAGCAGCAGCAATCCCTCGCTGGCCTTGTCCAACCGGCCAACCGGCCCTAACCAGGGTAAGCCAGATGTTGCGAGCAACTCATAGACGGTGTCGCGGCCACGTTCGTCAGCTGCACTTACGATAACGCCGCGTGGTTTATTGAGCGCCACATAGACGCGCTTGGCAGCGATGACTGCTTCGCCGTCCAGTTGGATGCGCTGACGCTCTGGATCGACCGGACGCTCCGGATCCAGCACAACGCGGCCATCGACGCTCACCCTACCCTCGCGTACCGCACGTTCGGCCTGGCTGCGCGAACACACACCCAGTTTGCTGAGTACGCGCGCCAAACCAAACTTGGGAGCCGAAGCGGGAAGCCGTGTACGTGACATCGTCATAGGATCGGGAGCGTAGCCGGACATTAAAAGAAAAGCCCGGCTTTCGCCGGGCTTTTCGGTAACACCTTGCCGTTCGATTACTGCTGAACCTGCAGTTCCGTACGACG